>Ga0102944_1001838_pt1 | contig 13274 bp, 13 predicted proteins | sample SalPonD_shore_MG_FD_78172 | JGI IMG/M metagenome (GOLD analysis project Ga0102944, IMG submission 78172) | Salt pond soil microbial communities from South San Francisco under conditions of wetland restoration - Salt Pond MetaG... | ecosystem: Environmental > Aquatic > Marine > Intertidal zone >...
CGAGGTGGTCCGCGATCGCCACTTCCACCAGGCCCACCTGGTCGCGGACAAGGGCTGGACCATGGAGTGGTTCGCCATGGCTTTCACGATCTACGCCGCCGCGTCGATCACGGGCACGCTGGCGAGCGGGCCGCTGATCGACCGTTTCGGCGCCACGCGCCTGCTGCCCGTGTTCCTGGCACCGGCCGCAGCCGGCCTCACCCTGCTGGCCTGCGCCAGCGCGCCCTGGGTCGCAATCGGATTCATGATCGGCGCCGGTCTCACGGCGGGCACGGCACTGACGCTGCTCGGCGCTCTCTGGGCGGAGATGTACGGCGTGCTGCATCTCGGCTCGATCCGATCGCTGGTCTGGGGGCTCGTGGTCCTGGCCAGCGCACTGTCCCCCGTGCTGTTCGGCGTGCTGCTCGATGTCGGGGTCGGCTTCGACGCGATCGCCGCCGGCTGCCTGGTCGCCGCGGTCGGCGCCTCCGCGCTCGCGGCACCGGTGCGCCACGTGCGCGCATACACGCGCTCGTCGTAGACGGCCGGCGGGCGCCCGCCGGCATCGGCCTCGCGCCCGGTTGAGCCGCGGCCCGGTCGCCCCCACCAAGGTTCCCAGAAGCGCGGCGATCGCCGCGCTCGCACATCCGACATACCGCGGGAGGCGGCAATCCCCATGACCGAACCCAGCCAGAAACGCGTCCTGTTCGTGCTCACCGGCAATGATCGTCTCGGCGAGACGGGCAAACCCACCGGCTATCACCTGGCGGAAGTGGCCCATCCCTGGCGAGTGCTCACGGAGGCAGGCGTCGATATCGACTTGGCGACGCCGGGCGGCGTGGCCGCACCCATGGATCCCGGCAGCCACGACCTGGACGACCCGGACAACCGCGCGCTACTGGACGATCCGGAGGCCGCGCGCAGCCTGGAAGCCCCGCGCGCCGTCGAGGACGTGGATACCGAGCGCTACGACGCGATCTACTTCCCCGGCGGACACGGCACGATGTGGGATCTCCCGGACAACCGTGCCGTCGCCGGCGTCACTGCCCGCATGTACGAGAAGGGCGGCATGGTCGCCGCGGTCTGCCACGGCCCGGCAGCGCTCGTGAACGTGCGCCTAGCCGACGGCGCCTGGCTGGTGGCGGGACACACCGTCGCCGCCTTCACGGACGAGGAAGAGGCCGCCGTCGGCCTGGACACCTCCGTGCCGTTCCTGCTCGCTTCGAAACTGGTGGAGCAGGGCGCACACCACCGGAAGGCCGAGGACTTCGCGGCCAACGTCGTCATCGACGGCCGGCTGATCACCGGGCAGAACCCGTCCTCGGCGCGCGGCGTGGGCGAGGCGCTGCGGGACGCACTGGCGAGCGCCCCCGTGCGGCACACGGCCTGATCGCGGCCGTGGCTACCGGAGTGCGGTCTCTTCGAGCCAGCGCGTGAATACCGCGGGTGCGGCGGACTCCAGGGCCGGACCATGACTCGCCGTGTCCGCGCGCAGGTCCGCCAGCGAGACGCCGCGCGCTGCGCCGATCTCGACGATGTGGCCGACAAACCAGCGCTCGAGAGCGTCCGGGCGGACCTCGAGATGGAACTGTAGCGCGAGCGCATGCGGCCCGGCCGAGAACGCCTGGTTCGGACAGGCCCCGGTCGCGGCGAGTCGCTCGGTGCCGGCCGGCAGGTCGAAATTGTCACCGTGCCAATGGAGCACCGTCGGCGTGGTGCTGCCGAGCGCCCCGAGGGGGGATTCATCCCCCGCCTGCGTGAGCTCGACGGGGGCCCAGCCGATCTCCTTGCGTCGTGCCGGATACACGCGCGCACCGAGCGCGCGGGCCATCAGCTGAGCGCCGAGGCAGATCCCGAGCGTCGGCCTCCCGGCCGCAAGCCGGCGCTCGATCAGCCGGATCTCCTGCTCGAGGAACGGGAAGTCGCTGCCGTCGTTGGCGCCCAGCGGCCCACCGAGGACGATCAGCAGGTCCGGCTCCAGCGGATCGAGCCGGGCCAGATCGGTCGTCGGCACATCCACCACCTCGATATCGGCTCCGCGCCCGGCAAGCACCGGCGCGAGCGTGCCGAGATCCTCGAACGCCACATGGCGCAGAACGCTGACCCTCACGATCGCGCCACCCCGAGTGGCTGACGCCCGGCGTGCGCTCCGATCGGCGCCGTGCGCTTCCAGTCCCCGCCGCTGGCCTGCGCGGCCGGTCGGTAGACGGCGCCGCCGCGCTCCGCGGCGGTCTCGAGGAAGCCCCACTGCTTCACCCGGGGGCCGTGGACGAACAGCGTCCAGGTCTCGGGCCGCGGATCCACCACCCGGTGGAAGCTGCGGGCCGTCAGGCAGTTCAGCCGGCCGGCCCCGATGCGGCGCATGTCCGCCACCCAGCCCTGCTCGGGATCGAGGTGGCGCAGGCGTTCCTCGCGGTACCCGCCCGTCAGCACCCACGCACAGGACCAGCGCCACGGATGATCGTGCACCTCGCGGTCGCCGTCCGAAGCCAGGAAACGATGGAGATACACCGTGGCGCCGAGGAAACGCCCGACATAGTAGCGCTCGAGGTAGGGGTGACCATCGAGTTGTATCAGGCGGCAGCGCAACCGCGCAGTGAGCCGATAGAGCAGACGCGCGCGCAGCCCCGGGTGACTCATCGGTGACCTCCCAACGAGCAACGCCGGCGCGGGGCCGGCGTTGCAGCGACACGGCAGCGGTACATCGGGGTTCCGTCAGGACGAGGGAGCGAGCCCCACCTTGTCCAGCATGTACTTGATCGTGCCCTTGATCTGCTCCTTGCTGGCATTGGTACCGCCCTTCGCCGGCATCCCCTTGAAGCCGTTCAGCGCGTGATCGAGCAGGCCGGAGAACCCGCGTGCGTCGAGGCGCTGCTTCCAGTCCGTCTTGTCACCGTACTTGGGCGCGCCGGCGACGCCGCTGCCGTGACAGGTCGAGCACACGGCATTGTACAGTTCCTCCGGCGAACGCGGCTCGGCCGACGCCTGGGTTGACTCCCCGCCGGACGATGCGGTCGTTTCGGCGACCTTCGGGCCGCCCATGTTCACCTCTCCGATCGGACTGACGCGCTCCGCGAGCACCTCTTCCTTCGACTTGCCCGCCGGCACGTAAACCTCGTCACCCTCGGAACCGCCGATGAAGAGCGCGGCGACCAGGAACAGCACGGCCAGGCCGGCCAGTGCACCGATGACCAGCGGAAACATCTCGCGGAATGCAACTTCTTCGGCGTCCGACATCACCTGCTCCAGGTTGAACGGCAGAAAGCACGGAGGGGTGCATTGACGTCCTCTCCGCCCTGAACGACGGAGATTCCCGGCCCGGTGGCGGCGCTCATGCCGACACCGGCCGATGGGTTCCTGCTTCGCCGCCAACAGCCCCCGCAAGCGGGGGTCCTACGTCGGCTCCACAGGCGTTTAGCCTCTCCCTCCGTCCGAGGGCGAGGATGTTGCTCGCCGCATTGGTGTCGCGGTCGTGGACCGTGGCGCAGGCCGGGCACGTCCACGGGCGCACCGACAGCGGCTTGGGGCCGTCGACGTGGCCGCAGTGCGAGCACATGCGGCTCGTCGGCTCATGGCGGCCGACCGCGACCACGGTGCGGCCGTATCGGCGCGCCTTCTCTTCGAGCAGACGCCGAAACTGGCCCCAGGCCGCGTCGTGCACGGACTTGGCCAGGCGGCCCCAGCTCAGCCCCTGCACCGCCAGGTCCTCGATGTAGATCGCTTGGTTCTCACGAACCACATGGGTCGTCTGCTGGTGGAGAAAATCGGCGCGCGCGTCCGCAATGCGCATGCGACCGTCGTCGCGCACGGAGAATCCGCCCCGGTGCAGCCGGATCGCCTGGCGGCGATCCTTGCGCGACTTGAACCGCGGTGGGCCGACGAAGCGCCCGCCCTCGCGCTTGACCGCGTCAAAGGACCGGGCGTAGGCCGCATCGCAGTCGCGCACCGCCTGCTGCAGCACGATGTTGGAGACCCCGGCGAGCCACGCCCGCTCGGGCGTGTGCTTGACCTCGGTGATCAGCCGGCGCTGCAGCACCGTCGACGACGGGTGCTTCGTCCCGGCCCGGTGCGCTTCGCGCCGTGCCGCCACGCAATCGTTGTACACCACCCGCGCGCAGTCGGGCGCCCGTGCGAGCGCTTCGCGCTGCGGGCGGTTCGGGTAGAGGCGATAACGGTAGCGAAGCGCCATGGCTCGATCCTAATCCGCGAAGTCTGCCCGGTTGAACCCCCGAGACCGGCTGACCCCGGCGTGAACGTCGGGGCTTGCGCCGGATCACTCCAAGTCAAGCGCGCGATTATACAGGCCCGCGTGCCCCGGTAAAACGGCCGGCCATGGACGCCGTCCCGGCACGGCCGTATCATGCCTGCCTCGCGCGAACCGCGGCCCGCCGGCACTGCGTAGCCATGCAGGCCAGGCCCCCGAAGGGCGAGGACCGTGGATGGTCCGAGTCTATCGTGTCGGGCATCGATACCATCCGGGCCCGGCAACCTGCCGATGTCCGCTGTCGGCACGATCGCCACCGGATGCGAGCGGCCGGCCACTCGTTTATCATTCTCGCGCACTGCGCCCGTAGCTCAGCTGGATAGAGCGTCGGCCTCCGGAGCCGAAGGTCACAGGTTCGAATCCTGTCGGGCGCGCCATATACGACGAAAGCCTCCGTCCTCGGAGGCTTTCGTCGTATATGGGGAGCCGGGTGGCTCGGTTTCGAGCCTGCCATTCGCCCGGGGCGATCCGGTCGCGCGCGCCGGACACTGAAAAAGGCCCCGTTGATGGGGCCTTGTTCACATGCCGCATACCAGATCGCCGATCGCAGGTCCGCTTGCACGCGGGCGTCGACCCGCGCTCAGTGTGTATCGAGCGCGTACGGCCGCAGATCCTCGAACGGGACGATCTCGAGCGCGGCCTCATGGGTCGCGGCGAGGATGACCCGCGGAGCGCAGCCGGCGCGGCGGGCCTCCTGCCAGCGCGCGGCGCACAGGCACCAGCGGTCGCCGGGCCGCAGACCGGGAAATCCGGCGAGCTCGTTCGGCGCCGTGAGGTCGTTGCCCTGCGCTGCGGAGTACTCGAGGAACTCGCGAGTCACTTCCGCGCAGACGGTATGAGCACCGAGGTCTTCCGGGCCGGTGTTGCAGCACCCGTCACGGTAGAAGCCCGTGACGGGATCGCCGCCGCAGGCCGCCAGCGGCTCTCCGAGAACGTTCCTGCCTGCGACCTTGACCATGTCCAGAACTCCGCGATTATGCTCGCGGCATCGTAGCGAACGAGGCCGGCGCAGCGCCATGTCGTGCCGGCGCGCGCCCGCAAGCGCCGGGGACGCCGGCCACCGGCCGCGTCAGCCCGCGGTACGACCCAGGCGGTGTCCGGGCGTCGGGGACACCGTCGTCGTGGCCGCGCGCGGCTCGGGCCGGGCCCGCAAGAGCAGGTGCCCGCACCGCGCGAGGAACAGCATGAACGCGACCGCCCACAACAGGCCGGCGGCGATCCAGGCGACGGTCCCGGTCCACGGCGCCAGCAGGCGCGCGATTACGCCCGCCTGGAGCACCGCGAAGGCGAGCGTCATCGTCGGCCCCGCGCGCAGCGGCTGTCCGGTGTGGCCGAGCGTCGCGCGGGTCATCACCCCGAGCACCATGGTGCCGACCGCGCCGGCGAGAATGCCGTGCAGGGACCAAGCGCCGGCCCAGACCGGGCCGAGCAGCGCGGTCGCACGGATGGCGTAACCGGCCGCGAGCCAGGCATAGCCGACGTGCAGCACGAACAGGAGCGGGTCGCGGGCGGCCCAGGTGCCGCGCCAGCCGGCGAGCCGGACCGCGTGCAGGAGCGCTGCCGGCACCGCGATCGCGGCGGCCCACAGCGGCCCCACCAGCTCGGCGATTGCGACGAGCGCGCTCGCCGCGATCGCCGTGGTGTCGCGCAGATCGTTGGCGCGGGGCAGGGGAGCGGCTCCGGCACCGTGCATCCGGTTGCGCGTGAAGGCCGGCGTGATACGCCCGCCGATCACCGCGATCATCAGCGCGATGAGCATCGTGGCGAAGCGGATCGCCCGGTCGGTCAGCCCCGGCGCACCGAGTTGCACTCCGGCATGCCACAGCAGGTTGGCGACACCGAAGAGGATGAATACGCCGGCCGGCAGCCACGACCGCACCCGGCCGCTGCTCCACAGCGGCCGGGTGGCGATGATCGCCGCGAGCGGCAGGAACAGCGCATCGACGGCGCTGGCGGCCAGCCCGGGGTGGCCCGGCCACATGGCGCCGCGTGCGATCACCCACCACAGCGCCAGCACGAGCAGGGGCGCGCCCTGCACGGGCCGGGTGCCGGCCCAGTTCGGTATCGCCGTGAGCAGGAAGCCGGTCATGGCCGCGGGAACGAAGCCGAACAGCATTTCGTGGCCGTGCCAGCGAATGGGTCCGCCGACCGGCGATTCGGCCAGGCCCGCGAATACCAGCACCGTCCGGATCACGATCACGGCCGCGGCGAGCGCCGCGAAGCCGAAGAAGGGTCGAAAGCCGGCCGTCAGGAAGGCCGGCCAGCGCGGTACCGGGTGCGTTGCCATGTGCGCTTGCGTCCGTCGGATCGGGGATGACGGGCGCGATGGTGAAGCCTCGGCGAGCGCGCGGCCTTGATGCCGGTCAAGCGTCGCCGCCGAGACGGCGCAGCCGATCCATGTCGGGCACGTGGATCCGGTCGCCGTAGGTCTCGATACCTTCCTTGCGCAGGCGCGAGAACGCCCGCGACAGCGTTTCCGGCTGCATGCCGAGACGGGCCGCGATCAGCGCCTTGTCGATCGGCAGGCGCAGATCCACCGCGCCGGTGGCTTCCGGCGCGATGCCGACGAGGAAGGTCGCGACCCGCTCCGGGGCCGAGTGCGCCTGGAGCTGCTCGAGGCGCGTCACGAGCTGGCGCAGGTGCCGTGACATGGCGGCAAGCATGTTGCGCGCAACCGCCGGCTCCGACTCGATCACGCGCAGGAACGGCTCGGCGGGCACCGCGAGCAGCCGCGACGTATCCGCCACGGTCGCGCTCACGGGATACAGGCGACCGGCGAAGATGGCGGCTTCCGCGAACGACTCGCCTCGCGTGAACACGTGCACGACGCTCTCCTGGCCCTCGCTGGTGCCGCGAAACAGCTTCACCCAGCCGACCAGAATCACGTAGAAGTCCGTCGCCGGGTCATCCTGGCGGAACAGCAGGCTCCCGCGCGGCCACGACTCTACGCGCGCATGCTCGAGGAGCCGGACGAGCATGTCGGGATCGAGGCCATCGAACAGGGGGAGGCGCCGGATCAGCGCCCAGTCCGGTGCAGTCAGATCCCCGGTGTGCCGGGGCTCGTCACGCCGTTCCGTCATCAATCCGGGCAACTCCCATGCGGTCGCACCGCTCGACGGCCGCCATGATGGGTGCGCAACCCCGCCGCGGCAATCGCGCCCGGGCGGTCGCGGCACTCCGGCGAAGGTCTGATCAAACCCGCAGAACGGCCGTCCGCAGGGTCAGGCCGTCGCGGCCAGCCGGCGTGCGCGGTCGCGTCGCGGCACCTGCGCCATGAGGTAGTCCATCTGGTCGGCGAGGATGCGGCGATTCTCCAGGATCATCGCCTCGGCGCGGGACGGTGTGTACGGAATGTAGAGCATTTCCAGGCCGCACTCCTCGACCAGTCGATCGTCCTTCTTCTGGTTGCAGGCACGGCAGCTGGTGACGACGTTGTCCCAGATGTCGCTGCCGCCACGCGAGATGGGCATCACGTGGTCGCGGGTCAGCAGAGCGCTGCGTCCCGGGAAGTGGTCGCCGCAGTAGCAGCACAGGTGCCGGTCGCGCAGGAACAGGGCGTCATTGGTGAGACGCGGCACGGTCGCGTCGTAGTAGTACGCGCGGGCACCGGACACGGCCACGATCGAGGGAATATCGATGCGGCTGCGGATGCCGCTACGCGCCGAGATCCCGCCGCGCAGCACCACCGCAGTGGCGTCGGACGTCCACGCCACCTCGTCCCGCAGCATGTAGCCGACGGCGAGACGACAATCGATCCAGCGGATCGGGCGCCCGCCCGGATCGGTCTTGAGAATCATCGGTGGCGTGATCATGAAAGCGTGGTCCTTTCCGCGCCTCCGGGGGCCATGAGCGGTCCCGTTGCGCGGCGCCGAACCGGCGCCTGGCTCCATGATGGCACAGATCGACGAACAACGCCCGCGTTGCCTGTTCGTTCGCCGCCGATCGTTACCGGGCCGGATTGCGAGGCAGGGTGCCGCTGCTGTACTGCATGCCCGTGACAGACGTGAACGACGGGACGACGCCCGGTCCGTTCCGGGGTTCCCATGCCCGCCGTGACCTATGCAAAAACCGGCGTATCAATGCATTGCTCACCGATTCGCCCCGTACGTTGCACACCGGGTGGCACTGACTACACTTGTGTGCAGAATCCGCGCACGGGAGCGCGCGGACCGACATCCCCGCCCCATGGAGTCTCGTCATGATCGCTGTCCGCAAGCTTGTATCCAGTCGCCTCGCTGCCCTGTTCGTCGCGGTACTCGTCACGGTTGCGCCCGCCGCGCAGGCGGCCGAATCGATCACCGTGGCATCGACCACCTCGACCGAGGCCTCGGGACTGTTCGACTACATGCTGCCGAAGTTCGAGCACAAGACCGGCATCGATGTGCACGTGGTCGCCGTCGGCACCGGCCAGGCGATCGAAATCGCGCGCCGCGGCGATGCCGACGTGCTGTTCGTGCACCACAAGCCGTCCGAGAAGAAGTTCGTCGCCGAGGGCTTCGGGGTGAAGCGGTACCCGGTGATGTATAACGACTTCATCATTGTGGGGCCGAAGTCCGATCCGGCCGGGATCAAGGGTGACGACAGCGCGCCCGATGCGCTCGCGAGCATCGCGCAGGCCGGCACGCCGTTCGCTTCGCGCGGGGACAACAGCGGCACGAACAAGAAGGAGATGGAGCTCTGGGAGGCCGCCGGCATGGACCCGACGTCATCGTCCGGCCAGTGGTACCGCGAGACCGGTTCGGGCATGGGCAAGACACTCAACACGGCGGCCGCCATGGACGCCTATGCACTGACCGACCGCGGCACCTGGATCAGCTTCAACAACCGCCGCGATCTCGAGCTGATGGTCGAGGGCGACCCGCGCCTGTTCAACCCCTACGGCGTGATCCTGGTGAACCCGGACAAGTTCCCGCACGTCAACGCCGAGGCCGGCCAGCGCTTCATCGACTGGCTCGTCTCCGACGAGGGCCAGCAGGTCATCGCCGACTTCCGCCTGCGCGGTCAGCAGCTGTTCCACCCGAACGCGAACGGCAGCGACTGAGCGGATCGGATGCCATGGCCCACAGGATCGCGGCCGCGTGGCTCGCGGCCATCGCGGTGACGGCTGCCGGCACCGCGATGGCCGAGACCGTCCGGCTCCACGTCGCCGGCAGCCTGAAGGCGGCCATGTCGGAGATCACCGCCGCCTACACGGAGCGCTTCGGCACGACCGTCACCACGACGGTCGCGCCGTCCGGCCTGCTGCGCCAGCGCATCGAGGACGGCGAGGCGGCCGACGTATTCGCCTCGGCCAACATGGCGCACCCGCAACGGCTGGCCGACCGGGGCCGCGGCGGACCGGTGGTCCTGTTCGCGCGCAACCGGCTGTGCACGCTCGCGCAGCCGGACGTATCCGTCGAGACGGACAACGTACTCGACGTGCTGCTGGATCCCGACGTCCGCGTCGGTACCTCGACGCCAAAGGCGGACCCCTCCGGCGACTACGCGTGGGAGCTGTTCGACCGGGCCGGCGCGCTGCGCGCGGGAGCCACGGAGCGGCTGCGCGCGAAGGCCCTGCAACTGACCGGCGGGCCCGACTCGCCGGAGCCGCCGGCGGGACGCCACAAGTACGCGTGGGTCATGGACTCGGATCAGGCGGACGTGTTCCTCACCTATTGCACGAACGCCGTGGCGGCGCGCGAAGCCGTGCCCCGGCTGCGGGTCGTGCAACTGCCCGAGACGCTCGCCGTCGGGGCCGATTACGGGCTCAACCTGCTGTCGCCCGACGATCCGCGCGCGGTGCGGCTTGCGCTGTTCATATTGTCGCCGGACGGACGGGCGGTGCTGGCGGAGTACGGCTTCCGCGCGCCGCTGCGGACCGCCGGTGAATGAAGTCGCGGGATCGACGAATCTCGTGTGATGCCATCCCATTGAAGGAGTCAACGATGAAACGCACATTCCCCCGAATCGCCCCCGTGGCCTTGGCTCTGGCCGCCGCCCTGCCGGCCAATGCGCTGGCCGGCATCACGCTGTACGACCAGGGCTCGAAGAGCCTCAAGCTCGGCGGCCGCGTCCAGGCGCAGTACCACATGAACGACCCGGACAACGGCGACCAGACGGACGAGGCCCGCATCCGTCGTGCCTGGCTCACCTTCGACGGCACGGTCAGCGAGGACTGGAGCGCGCGCATTCAGTTCCAGGTCAACAGCGGCATCTCGACCAAGGACGCCAAGATCCAGTACTCAGGCTGGGACGCCGCCCGCCTGACGGCCGGCAACTTCTACGTGCCCTTTTCGCGCGAGGAACTCACCTCAAGCAAGTACCTGCAACTGGTCGAGAAGACACTGGTGGCCGGTGACGGCGTCCCCGGTCGCCAGCTCGGCGTCGCGATCGACGGCGGCGGTCAGGGCATGAGCTGGCAGGCCGGCCTGTGGGAGGCCGGGCTCGCCGCCGGCGGCACAAACAACGGCATCAGTTTCGGCTCGCAGGTCGACGGCAAGAACGCGACCGAGGGCAAGCTGGTCGGCGGCCGGCTCGAGTTCCACCCAAGCGGCCCGGTGTCCTACGCCCAGGGCAACCTCGCCGGCGCGAGCGGCTGGGCGGTCGCCGTGGACGCGTTCTCCTGGTCGAACGACGAGGATGCGTATGAGCGGGCCACCCCGACGACGACGGCCGCGGCGAATCCCAACGACTACGATACCGTGACCGGCATCGGCATCGACGGCGCCTGGCGCAGCGGTCCGTGGTCGGTCGACGCCGAGGCCAACTCGTTCGACGCCGACACCAACGGCGGCGGCGTGACCAACGGTTTCGTGCAGAACGGCTCCGGCACGCTGACGACGGCCCAGGTGAAGGGCGGCTTCATGGTCGTGCCCGGGCGCTGGGAGGTCGCCGCCGGTGTTTCCAGCGAGGACGGCGACGGCTGGAACAACACCGAAACCCAGACCGGCATCGGGCTCAACCGCTTCTTCAACGGCCACAACAACAAGCTGCAGATCTCGTACGTGTCCACCAGCGACGCCAATGGCGTCTCCGGCCAGGACAGCAACGACCTGTACATCCAGCTGCAGCACGCGTTCTGACGCGAAGACGCGCGACGACCGGGAGGCGCCGCGACAGCGCGGCGCCTCCCTTTTCCTTCCGGAGCCCGGCGCTCGGCAGCGCCCCGCGGTAGAACGACGGCTCTCACCGGCTACAATGGGCGCCCCACGCGAACCGGCGCCCGCCTCATGTCCGCACGCTCCACCGTCCCGCATCGCATCGTCATCATCGGTGGCGGGTCCGGCGGCCTCAAGCTCGCCACCGAGCTCGGGCGACGCTACGCGCGCGACCCCGCGACCGAAATCACGCTGGTCGACGGCAACCTGACCCACGTCTGGAAGCCGCTCTATCACGAGGTCGCGGCCGGCACGCTCGACGTGCACGATGACGAGTGCGACTACATCGCGCACGCACGGCGCCACCACTTCACGTTCGTGTGGGGCTGGATGTCCGGGCTCGATCGCGCCGGGCGGCGCGTCCATCTGGCACCGATGCACGAGACGGACGGAAGCGAGGTCCTCGCCGCACGCGACTTGCCGTACGACATGCTGGTGATCGCGATCGGCAGCGTGAGCAATGACTTCGGCGTGCCCGGCGTGGCCGAGCATTGTTTCAGCCTGGACTCGGCCGCCGAGGCAGAGGCCTTCCGCCGCTACCTGTTCGAGGCCTACCTGCGCGCAGGCCAGCGCGGCGGCGCCGCCGCACCGGGTGAGCTCGACGTCGCCATTGTCGGCGGCGGCGCGACCGGCGTGGAGCTGGCCGCGGAGCTCGACCGGATGCGCCACGAGCTGGCCGACTACGGCGCGTGCGACATCGACGCCGTGAACGATGCGCATCTCGTGATCCTAGAGCGCGCGCCGCGGTTGCTACCCGGACTGCCCGAGGACCTAGCGGAGGCCACCAGGACACAGCTCGCGCGCCTCGGCATCATCACGCGCCTGAGCGAGGAAGTCGCCGAGGTGACCGCGGACGGCATCCGCACGCGCGGCGGCGACTTCATCCCGGCGCGCTTCAAGGTGTGGGCCGCCGGCGTGCAGGCACCGGCGCTGCTCGGCACGCTTGCGCTGGAGACGAACGCGCGCCACCAGCTTGTGGTCCGGCGCACGCTGCAGACCACGCAGGATGACCGAATCTTTGCACTGGGCGACTGCGCAGCCTGCCCGGCGGACGCCTCGGGCAAGGCCCTGGTCCCGCCGCGCGCCCAGGCGGCCGATCAGCAGGCCGGATTCCTGGCGCGTGCGTTGCCGCGACACCTGCGCGGCGAGCCATTGCCGGAGTACACCTACCGCGACCGCGGCTCGCTGGTGAACGTGCACGACAGTGCCTTCGGCACGCTGATGGGTGCATTGCTCGGCAACGTCACGATCGAGGGCTGGTTCGCGCGCATCAGCTATCGCTGGCTGTACCGCTCGCACCAGCGCGCGCTGCACGGCACAATACGGGCACTGATGATGTTCCTGTCGGACGTGGTGTCGCGGCGCACGCGGCCGCGGTTGAAGTTGCACTAGCCCGCGGGCGACGCGGCAAGCGAGCTTGTCGGTGGCCGGGATCGGCCGCAAGTGTTCGCTGACGGCCAGTGCGAAACGGACGCCGTGTGCCGCGGCCGCCTGGCGGCGGCTTGCCGGCTGTGCCGGCTGGCTCCCTGTCGGTCGTGAAGCGGCCTACACCCTTCGTTGAACCCCTTCGGTGAACGGCACATGCAACCCGGCTTTCGCCCGCAACATGCCTGGGCCGGTATCCCTGCGGTACCACCCCAAGGCATTGCCAGCGCCAACGAAAGCTCTGGCGTTAGCCGGCAACGGCCTTGGTTCCGGCACGTTACCCAATGCGGCATGTACGCCGGCGTTCGCCCGGGGACGCATAACGCGGTCGCGCCTCCGAAGGAACGGTCCCCTCTCCCGGCGGGAGAGGGACAGGGTGAGGGGAACGCCGGCGAGCGTCGCGCGGCGTGCGTGTCGGCTCCGTGGATTCAGTCCTGCCCCCGCGTCTCGAGCGCCGCCGCGATCTCGTC
>Ga0102944_1001840_pt1 | contig 13271 bp, 11 predicted proteins | sample SalPonD_shore_MG_FD_78172 | JGI IMG/M metagenome (GOLD analysis project Ga0102944, IMG submission 78172) | Salt pond soil microbial communities from South San Francisco under conditions of wetland restoration - Salt Pond MetaG... | ecosystem: Environmental > Aquatic > Marine > Intertidal zone >...
AGGAGGGCGGCGGCGACGGCGGCGGCGATGGCGGCGGGGCCGGGGCGGGCAATCCGGACGAGCCCAGTGACCCCGTGACCAAGGCCAACCTGCAGGCCGCCGCCGGCGAGCTCAAGCAGGCACGCTCCACCCTGTGGCAGGCCGTTGCGGACAACCCCCGCAACTGGGCGGTGTACGGCCGGCTGCTCGATCTCTACGAGCAGGAGGACGATGCCGACCAGTTCGAGGAGGTGGCCCGCCGCCTGTTCGATCAGCTCGGCGACGAGCAGCCCGAATGGCAGGAAGAGATCCGCACCCGCGGCCGGCGGATCATGCCGGAAAGCACCCTGTTCGCCCAGACCGCTGCCGCCGGTGCCGGGGCAGGTGCCGCGGCCTCGGCGTCGGCGGCTCCCGGGCCGGCCTTCGACTTCGAGGGCCTCGATCTGGAGGGGCCCGAGGCCGCTTCCCCCGGTGGCGAGCCCGCGCCCGAAGCCGCGGAGGAGGAAGGCCTTGATCTCGACTTCGGCGGCGACAGCGCCGAGGGGCCCGGGGAGGCGCCCGCTGCCTCCGAGGAGGCTCCCGCCGGGGGCGAGGAAGAGGACCTGGATCTGGCCTTTGACCTGGAGGGTCCCGGCTCCGGGCCGGAGGAGGGGCCCGGCGCGGGGGAGGAGGCCGCCACCGCTTCGGCCGGCGAGGACGAGGAGGGGGATCTCGACTTCGAATTGGGCCTGCCCGGGGAAGAGGAGGAGGCCTCCGCCGCCGCAGAGGAAGCGGAGACCCCGGCCCCGACGGAAGCGGAAGGCGACGATCTGCTGGCCCTGTCGGGCTGGGAGTCGGAGGCCGAGGAGGGCCCCGAGGGCGGGCCCGCCGGGTCCGAGTCGGGAGAGGAGGCGCCTCCTGCCGGCGACGAGCTGGATTTCGACCTCGACCTGGGTGAGCCGGAGCCCGCGGAGCCGCCCGCCGGTGCCGGGACCGAGGCCGGTGGCGGCGACGAGCTGGGCGAGCTGGACCTCGGCGACTTCGATACCGGGGGCGCCGCGACCGCCCCGGAGCCCGAGTCCGGGGGCGAGGAGGCCGGCAGCGACCTCGATCTGGAGCTCCCCGGCTGGGAGGACGAGCAGGCCGGCGAGGAGTCCGGCCCCGGAGGCGAGGCCGCGGAAGAGGAGACCGCCCCCGCCCGGCCGGCGACGCCCTCCGCCGAGGAGCCGGCGGCGGCCGACGGCGGAGGGGACGAGGACGAGTTCGAGATCAAGCTCGACCTGGCCCAGGCCTGGATCGACATGGGCGACCAGGAGTCCGCCCGTGGCCTGCTGGAGGAGGTGGAGGGCCGCGGCGCCCCGCAGCAGCAGGAGCGGGCCCGGAAGCTGATCGCTTCGCTCGCCTGACCCGGGTGTGAGCCCGACGAGCGCGCCCCGCCCGTGCGGGGCGTTCGTTTTTCCCCGCACCGGCGCCTCCCCCTGGCGAACGGGCTGAGGGCAGAAGCGTGACCGGAAACCAGTCCCATGGCGGAGGCTTCCATCCCGGGGCCAAGGTGCTGGCCGTCGCCCTGGTCGGCGGCGCGGCGATCCTGGCCCGCGGTCCCGCCGGGCTCGCTGCGACCGGCATCCTGGCCCTCTCCGCGGGGGCGCGGGTGCCCGGGGCCCTGGCCGCATTCGCGGCCCTGGCCGGCCGCCTGCGCTGGGTCTTCCTGTTCATCGTCCTGCTGCACGGCTGGTTCACCCCCGGTCGGCCGGTGGCCGCCGGCGGCGGGCCGTGGTGGCCCACGCTGGAGGGCCTGGCGCGGGGTGGTGAGCTGGTGGGCGTGGTCCTGCTCATGAGCGGCCTGGTGGCGGTCCTGGTGCGCTCCACCCCGGCGCCGGAGCTGGCCGCCGGGGTGGCCTGGCTGCTGGCCCCCCTGGCCCGGCTCGGGGTGCCGGCGGAGCGGTTCGGCCGGCTGCTGGCCTGGACCCTGGACCGGGTGGAGCCGGTCCGCCGCGAGGCGCGCAGCGTGCGGGAGGCCCTGCGGCTGCGGCGGTCCCCGGGCGGCGGCGTCATGGGCCGGATCCGGCTGGAGGCGGACGCCGCCCGCGTGGTCCTGCGCCGGGCCCGCGAGGCCGCCGACCGCAACGCCGAGGCACTGTTCCTGCGCCGGGCGGGGCAGGTCCGCCGGCTCGGCCGCCCGGCGCCGACCGACCTGCTTCTGCTCGGAGGCGCCGGGGCCTGGGCGGGGGCCCTGGGCTGGATCGCTGCGGGACCGGGCTGGTGACCGCGGGGCGCTGGGCGCTCCTGGTGGAGTTCGACGGCAGCCGCTTCCACGGCTGGCAGCGCCAGGCCAACGCCCTTGGCGTGCAGACGGCGCTCGAAGCCGGGCTGGCGGCGGTGGCCGACGCACCGGTCCGGGTGAGCGGGGCGGGGCGCACCGACGCCGGGGTGCACGCCCTGGGCATGGTGGCCCACTTCGACGCCCCGGTGGAGCGCCCGTCCGGGGCCTGGGTCCGGGGCACCAACACCCGGCTGCCCGCCGGACTGGCGGTGCTGGACGCCGGGCCGGTGGCCGCGGATTTCGACGCGCGCCGCTCGGCCACCGCCCGCACCTATGTCTACCGGCTGCTGGCGCGGCCCGGACGGCCGGCTCTGGATGAGGGCCGCGTCGCCTGGCTGCCGCGCTCCCTGGACGTGGCGGCCATGGCGGAGGGTGCGCGCCACCTGGAAGGGGAGCACAATTTCTCCGCCTTCCGCGCCGCCGGCTGCCAGGCCGGGAATCCGGTCCGGAGGGTCGAGCGCGTCGCGGTATGGTCCCGGGGCCCGGAGGTCTGGGTGGCGGTGCGCGCCACTGCCTTCCTGTACAATATGGTGCGGATCATGGTGGGCTCCTTGCTCGAAGTGGGCCTGGGCCGCCAGGGTCCCGATTGGATCCGGACCGCCCGCGAGGGCGGCGAGCGGGGGCGGGCCGGGCCGACGGCGCGGCCCGAGGGGCTGTATTTCGCCGCCGTTCACTATCCCCCCGAGCTGGGGGCCCCCGAGCCGCCCCGGACGGGCCCCGGCGGCCTGGACCCGGCGGCGTTCTGAGGGACCGATCCCGTGGCCCGCACACGCATCAAGATCTGCGGCATCACCTCGCCCGCCGACGGCCGCATGGCCGCCGAGGCGGGCGCTGATGCCGTTGGCCTGGTGTTCCACGCGGACAGCCCGCGGGCGGTGTCGGTGGAACAGGCGGCGGCCGTGTGCCAGGCCCTGCCCGCGTTCGTCAGCGCGGTGGGCCTGTTCGTGGACCCGGAGGCCCGCCAGGTGGAGCAGGTCCTGGCCGGCTGCCCCCTGGACATTCTCCAGTTCCACGGCGACGAGCCGCCGGCCTTCTGCGCCGGATTTGGTCGGCGCTTTCTCAAGGCGGTGCGGGTCGGAGGCGGCACCGATCCGGCGGCGGCCGCGGAGCGCTACGGGGCCGGTCGTCTCCTGCTGGATGCCTTCGTGCCGGGGAAGCCGGGGGGCACCGGGCGGACCTTCCGGTGGTCCGCCATCCCCGCCGACCTGGCCCCGGAGGTAGTGCTCGCCGGCGGGCTGAATGCGGACAACGTGGGCGAGGCCGTGCGCACGGTGCGCCCCTTCGCCGTGGATGTGAGCAGCGGGGTGGAGGAACGCCCCGGGGTGAAATCGGCCGAGCGGGTGGCGGCCTTCGTGCAAGGAGTCCGGGATGCGGACAACGGATAAGGGGCCCGACGAGCGCGGGCATTTCGGGATCTTTGGCGGCCGCTTCGTCTCCGAGACCCTGATGGCCCCGGTGCTGGAGCTCACCGAGGCCTACGCCCAGCTGCGCGATGCCCCCGACTTCCAGGCCGAGCTCGCCGACGAGCTGGACCACTACGTGGGCCGGCCCACGCCGCTGTACGAGGCCCGACGGCTGAGCCGCGAGGCGGGCGGGGCACGCATCTTCCTCAAGCGCGAGGACCTCACCCACACCGGCGCCCACAAGATCAACAACACCATCGGCCAGGCCCTGCTCGCCCGCCACATGGGCAAGCAGCGCCTCATCGCCGAGACCGGCGCCGGGCAGCACGGCGTCGCCACCGCTACCGTGGCCGCGCGTCTGGGTCTGGAGTGCGTCATCTACATGGGCGCCGAGGACATGCGGCGCCAGGCCATGAACGTCTACCGCATGCGCCTGCTCGGTGCCGAGGTGCGTGCGGTGGAGTCCGGCTCGCGCACCCTCAAGGACGCCATGAACGAGGCCATGCGCGACTGGGTCACCCACGTCGCCGACACCTTCTACGTCATCGGCACGGTGGCCGGCCCCCATCCCTATCCCGAGCTGGTGCGCGATTTCCAGGCGGTCATCGGCCGCGAGGCCCGCGAGCAGGTCCAGGCTGCCACCGGCCGGCTGCCCGACACCCTGGTGGCCTGCGTCGGCGGCGGCAGCAACGCCATCGGCCTGTTCCATCCGTTCCTGGACGATGCCGAGGTGGCCATGGTGGGCGTGGAGGCCGGCGGCTACGGCCTGGCCACCGGCCACCACGCCGCGCCGCTGGCGGCCGGGTCGCCCGGCATCCTGCACGGCTCGCGCAGCTACCTGATGCAGGACGACCACGGTCAGATCCTGGCCACCCACTCCGTCTCCGCCGGGCTGGACTACCCGGGCGTGGGGCCCGAGCACAGCCACCTCAAGGATGTGGGCCGGGTCCGCTACGAGACCGTGGACGACGACGAGGCGCTGGCCGCCTTCAAGCGCCTCACCGCCACCGAGGGCATCCTGCCGGCGCTGGAGTCCTCCCACGCGGTGGCCGCGGCGCTGCGCATGGCCGCCGACATGGACCCGGAGCAGATCGTCCTGGTCAACCTCTCCGGGCGCGGCGACAAGGACATCCACACCGTGGCCGAGGTGGAGGAGGGGCAGTGAACCGCATCGACGCCCGCTTCGCCGAGCTGCGCAGCCGGGGCCGCAAGGGCCTGGTGACCTTCGTTACCGCCGGGGATCCGGCGCCCGAGCGCACCGTCGGCCTCATGCACGCCATGACCGGGGCGGGGGCCGACGTGCTGGAGCTGGGCGTGCCCTTCTCCGATCCGCTGGCCGACGGGCCGGTGATCCAGCGCGCCTCCGAGCGTGCCCTGGGCCACGGCGTGACCCTGGACGACGTGCTGGGCATGGTGCGCGAGTTCCGCGCCCGGGACACCGACACCCCGGTGGTCCTCATGGGCTACGCCAATCCCGTCGAGCGCATGGGCCCGGCCGCCTTCGCCGAGCGGGCGGCGGCCGCCGGGGTGGACGGTGTCCTGACCGTGGACATGCCGCCGGAGGAGGCGGCCGACTGGACGCGCCCCTTCGCCGGGGCCGGGCTGGCCCCCATCCTGCTGGCGGCCCCCACCACCTCGGCGCAGCGCCTGGGCGCCATCCTCGGGCTCACCCGCGGCTTCCTGTATTACGTCTCCATGGCCGGGGTGACCGGGGGATCGGGGCTGGACGCCGCCGACGTGGCGGCGCACGTGGCCCCCATCCGGGACCGTTCGGAGGTGCCGGTGGCGGTGGGCTTCGGCGTGCGCGACGCCGATTCCGCGGCGGCGGTGGCCGCCGCCGCCGACGCCGTGGTGGTGGGCAGCGCGCTGATTCGCACCGTGGAGGAGCACGTCGGCAATGCCGACCCCCGGGCCCTCGAGGAGGCCCTGCGGCGCCAGGTGGCCGACCTGCGCGCCGGCGTGGACCGGGGCTGAGCGGCGGGCGGCGGTCCCGCAGCGGCGGCCGCCGTCCCGCATCGCCATACAGGACACCCGGCGGCCGCGCCGCCGGAACCAAGAATAGGACGGGCATCCGCCATGAGCTGGTTCCAGAAGATCATGCCCCCCAAGATCAAGAAGAAGCAGGGGGGCGGGGGCACCACCCCGGAGGGCCTGTGGGCCAAGTGCCCCAGCTGCCAGGCGATCCTCTACCGCAAGGATCTGGAGCGCAGCTTCCAGGTCTGCCCCAAGTGCGACCATCACCATCGCATCAATGCCCGCACCCGGCTGGACTATTTCCTCGATGCCGACGGCCGGGAGGAGATCGGGGCCAACCTGGCCTCCAACGATCCCCTGCGCTTCCGGGACTCCAAGAAGTACCGCGACCGCCTCTCCCAGGCCCAGAAGCAGACCGGGGAGCGCGAGGCCCTGGTGGCCATGCGCGGCACCCTCCACGGCCACGGCATTGTGGCCTCGGCCTTCGACTTCGGGTTCATGGGGGGCTCCATGGGCTCGGTGGTCGGCGAGCGCTTCGTGCGCGCGGTGGACCGCGCGCTGGCGGACAATGTGCCCCTGGTCAACTTCGCCGCCAGCGGCGGCGCGCGCATGCAGGAGGGCCTGTTCTCCCTCATGCAGATGAGCAAGACCTCCGCCGCCCTCGGCAAGATGGACGAGGCCGGGCTGCCGTTCGTCTCCGTCCTTACCGACCCCACCATGGGCGGGGTCTCCGCCAGCCTGGCCATGCTCGGCGACGTGGTTGTGGCCGAGCCCAAGGCGCTGATCGGCTTCGCCGGTCCACGGGTGATCCAGCAGACCGTCCAGGAGACCCTGCCCGAGGGCTTCCAGGAGGCCGAGTTCCTGCAGGAGCACGGCGCCGTGGACTGCATCGTGGACCGGCGCGAGCTGGGCGACACCGTGGCCGAGCTGCTGGGCTGCTTCGGCCACCTGCCCGCCACCGGCTGATCCGCCGCGCGTGAGCGAGTCCCCGCAGCTCCGGGAGTGGCTGGAGGCCATCGAGGCCGCCCACCCGGACGAGATCGAGCTGGGCCTGGAACGGGTGGCCGCGGTGGCCGGGCGCATGGGTCTTCTGCCCGCGCCGATGCCGGTGGTGCTGATCGCCGGCACCAACGGCAAGGGCTCCACCCTGGCCTTCCTGGAGGCGGCGCTCGCCGCCGCAGGTCACCGCGTCGGGGCCTACACCTCGCCCCACCTGTTCCGCTTCAATGAGCGCATCCGGGTGGCCGGCCGGACGGCCGGCGACGACGAGCTGGTGGCCGCCTTCGAGGCGGTGGAGGCGGCCCGCCGCGGGGTGTCGCTGACCTACTTCGAGTTCACCACCCTGGCCGCCATGGCGATGTTTGCCGAACGGGCGGAGGTGGCGCTGCTCGAGGTCGGCCTGGGCGGTCGCCTGGACGCCGTCAATATCTGGGAGCCCGCGGTCAGCGTCATCACCTCCGTGGACCTCGATCACCAGGCCTTTCTGGGCGCTGACCGCGAGGCCATCGGCGGCGAGAAGGCGGGCATCCTGCGAGCGGGCGTGCCGGCCGTGTGCGGCGATCCGCAACCGCCGCGCTCGGTGAGCGGCCGCGATGATGTCCCCCTGCGCCTGTGGGGGCGGGATTTCCGGGCCGAGGCGGGGGAGGGCGGCTGGACCTGGGTGGCCGCTGACCGCCACCTGGGCCCCCTGCCGCTGCCGCGCCTGGCCGGTGACTATCAGCTGCGCAACGCGGCTACCGCCATCGCCGCTGCAAGCCTGCTCCCGGGAGCTCTGCAGCCGGACCTCCCCGCTTGGCGGCAGGCCCTGGCCGCGGCCGCCGTTCCCGGCCGCGGCCAGGTCATCGAGGCCGAGGTGCCGGTGTGGCTGGATGTGGCGCACAACCCGGCCGCCGCTGCCCAGCTGGCGGATCTGCTGGGGCAGCGGCCGGTACCCGGCCGCACCCTGGCGGTGTTCGGCGCCATGCGCGACAAGGCCGTGGCGGAGGTGGCGGGCGCCATGGCCGGCGTGATCGACCGGTGGTACCCTTGCGGCATTGCGGGCGAGCGGGGGCTATCCGGCGGCGAGGTGGCCGCCCGCCTGCCCGTGGCGCTGGAGGCGGTGGCCGATCCCGCCGCCGATTGCGCGCGAGCCCTGGCGGCGGCCCGCGCCGAGGCCTGCCCCGGCCGCGACCGGATCATCGCCTTCGGCAGCTTCCTGGTGGTGGCCTCCGCGCTGGAGGCCCTGGATGCCGCGGATTGACCCGCGAACCGCGGGCTAAGGACGGAGATCTGCGATGAGCGCCGCACAGAGAAACGGGGGCGATGGCGGAGGCCCCAGCCGCTTCTACAAGCTGGTGGGGGCGGTGGTGGTGGCAGTGGCCATCGCCGCCGCCCTGGTGCCGCTGTGGATGAGCGGCGGCTCCGAGAAGGAAACGCAGGTGGTGGAGGTCCAGCCCGAGTCGCTCCGCGACAACGGCACGCAGCGTTCCCGGGCCGAGACCCCCGCGCAGCCGGCCGAGCCCGAGCGGAGCGAAGACGGCGGCGGGGAGAAGTGGTGGCAGGCGCAGGACCAGGGGGATGCCGGTGCCCCGTCCGCGCAGACCGCCCCGAACGAGGAACCCGCTTCGCAAACCCCGTCGGAGCCGTCCCCGCGCAGCGCCTCCTCCTCCCAGGCTCCGGCGCCGTCCGCCTCCGGTGCATCCGCTCCAGGCGAAGAGGGCGGGCAGGCCTCGGCCGGCGCCCCATCCGGGACGCCGGCCGAGGCGGAGACCGGGAACGGCCCGGAGGGCGGATCGGGCTCCGCAACGGAGGAGCAGGAGGCCAAGGCCGCGGGCCCCTACTGGACGGTGATGGTGGGCTCATTCCGCAACCCCGACAACGCCCGCAAGCTCCAGGACCAGCTGCGCGAGCAGGGGTTCGAGACCCAAGTGGTGACCCGGATGATCAAGGGCAGCGAGTGGAACCGGGTGTACGCCGGGAGCAAGTCCTCGCGCGAGGAGGCGGCCAAGATCCTGCCGCGCCTCCGCGAGGCCGGCTACAAGGACCTGCTGGTGCTGAAGGCCGAATGACCGCAGGGCCGCGCACCGGCCGGGCGGGGTCGGCCCGATGACCCTGATGGATGGCCTGTGGCTGGCCATCATCCTGGCCTCGGCGGCCGTCAGCGTCTGGCGCGGGTTCGTGCGCGAGGTCTTCTCCCTGGCCGCCTGGATCCTGGCGCTGGTGGTGGCCGCCCGTCTCGGCGGGCCGCTGGCCACGACCATCGGGGATACCATTGCGGATCCTCAGGTGCGGGCGGTCACGGCCTTCCTGCTGTTGTTCTTCGTGACCCTGCTGGTGGCCTCGCTGATCGGCGTCCTCGCCTATCGCCTGGTGCACAAGTCGGGGTTGCGCGCCACGGACCGGACCCTGGGGCTGTTCTTCGGCGTGGTGCGGGGAATCGTGGTGGTGGGCATTGTGGTCTTAGTCTTGAGGGGCACCTCCCTCGGCGACAGCCCGAGCTACCGGCGGGCCTTCATGCGCCCCGCCGTGGATCCGGTGGCCAATTTCCTGCACCGCCTCCTGCCGGCCGATTTCGGCCGCTATTTCCAGCGCAAGGTGCTGTCCCTCGACGAGCTGAAGGAGCGGGCCCGGGAGGCGGGAGAGAAGGCTCTCGACCGCGAGGGCCTGGATCGGATCATTGAAAAGAGCCTGCAACGGGATGAATGACTCCAACCCCCATACGGTGACCATCGACGACCACGGCTTCCAGCACGAGTGCGGCGTGTGCGGCGTGTTCGGCCATGCCGAGGCGGCCAACCTGACCTACCTCGGCCTGTACGCCCTCCAGCACCGGGGCCAGGAGGCCGCCGGCGTCACCTCCTGCGACGGCACCCTGTTCCATACCCACCGCGGCATGGGCCGGGTGGCGGACGTCTTCGGCCCGGACGACATCGGCCGCCTCAGGGGTCCCCAGGCCATCGGCCACGTGCGCTACTCCACCTCCGGGGCCTCGGTGGAGCGCAACGCCCAGCCGCTGGTGATCGACTACCAGCACGGCGGCCTGGCCATGGCCCACAACGGCAACCTGGTCAACGCCCGCTACCTGCGCAAGCACCTGGAACGCCAGGGCTCGATCTTCCAGACCGACATGGACACCGAGGTGATCATCCACCTGGTGGCCCGCGCCCCGGGGGCCACGATGGAGGACCGCCTGGCCAACGCCCTGCGCGAGGTGAAGGGTGCCTATACCCTGGTGGCCCTGACCGAGTCGCGCCTGGTGGGGGTGCGCGATCCCCTGGGCTTCCGGCCCATGGTCCTGGGCATCATTGACGGCGCCTACGTGCTGGCCTCGGAAACCTGCGCGCTGGACCTGATCGGCGCCGACCTCGTGCGCGACATCGAGCCCGGCGAGATGGTGGTGATCACCCAGGAAGGCGTCACCTCCCACTTCCCGTTCGAGGCCAAGTCCCGGCGCATGTGCGTGTTCGAGTACATGTACTTCGCCCGCCCCGACTCCACCCTGGACGGCATCAACGTCTACCAGGCGCGCAAGGCCATCGGCCGCGAGCTGGCCAAGGAGCATCCGGTGCCCGCCGACGTGGTGGTGCCGGTGCCGGACTCGGGCGTGGCCGCGGCCATGGGCTACGCCGAGGAGTCCGGCCTGCCCCTGGAGCTGGGCCTGATCCGCAACCACTACGTGGGGCGCACCTTCATCGAGCCCAAGCAGGCCATCCGCCACTTCGGGGTCAAGGTCAAGCTCAACGCGGTGACCTCGGTGCTGGCGGGGCGCCGGGTGATCCTGGTGGACGACTCCATCGTGCGCGGCACCACCAGCGCCAAGATCGTGGGCATGGTCAAGGCCGCCGGGGCCGAGGAGGTGCACATGCGCATCTCCGCCCCGCCCACCATCGGGCCCTGCCACTACGGCATCGATACCCCCGACCGTGACCAGCTCATTGCCGCCAACCGCACCCGCCAGGAGATCCAGGACAGCCTGGGCTGCGAGAGCCTGGCCTACCTCAGCCTGGACGGTCTCTATCGCGGCATGGGCGGGCGCGGGCCGGGCTACTGCGACGCCTGCTTCTCCGACGACTACCCGGTGGCGCCGGAGGAGGGCACGCCGCAGCTGAGCCTGCTGCGGGAGGACGCCGGATGAGCGAGGACAATCCGTTGGATGCCGGGGACCCGTTCGGCTTCGCCACCCGCGGCATCCGCAGCGGCGTCCACCGCACCAACGAGAAGGAGCACAGCGAGGCGCTGTTCCCCACCTCCAGCTTCGTCTTCGACAGCGCCGAGGAGGCGGCCGGGCGCTTCGCCGGCGAGCTCCCGGGCAACATCTACTCGCGCTTCACCAATCCCACCGTGCGCGCCTTCGAGGAGCGCCTGGCCAGCCTCGAGGGCGGCGAGCGCGGGGTTGCCTTCGCCTCCGGCATGGGCGCCATCACCGCCACCTTCCTGGGCCTGCTGAATGCAGGCGACCACGTGGTGGCCTCCAACAGCCTGTTCGGCTCCACCACCGGCCTGCTCAACAACATCTTCAGCCGCTTCGGGGTGGATACCGCCTTCGTCGACCCGGGCGATCCCGAAGCCTGGTCCGCGGCGGCAACCGAACGGACCCGCCTGTTCTTCCTGGAGACCCCGTCCAATCCCGGCATGGCCGTGGCCGACATCGCCGAGCTGGCCGAACGCGCCCACGCCTGCGGCGCCTGGCTGGTGGTGGACAACTGCTTCTGCACGCCCGCCCTGCAGCGCCCCCTGGCCCTGGGCGCCGACCTGGTGGTGCACTCGGCCACCAAGTACCTGGATGGCCAGGGCCGCTGCGTCGGCGGCGCCGTGGTCGGCCCCGAGGCCATCGCCGGCGACAAGGTCTTCCCCATCCTGCGCTCCGCCGGCATCACCATGAGCCCGTTCAACGCCTGGGTCTTCCTCAAGGGCCTGGAGACCCTGTCGCTGCGCATGGAGCGCCACTGCGACAACGCCGAGCGCGTCGCCGACTTCCTGGCCGGGCGCCTGGGCACCGAGCGCGTGCGTTTCCCGGGCCTGGCCAGCCACCCCGGCCACGACCTGGCGCGGCGCCAGCAGGACCGTTTCGGCGGCATCCTGGCCTTCGACCTGCCGGGCGGACGCGAGCAGGCCTTCCGTTTCATCAACGCCCTGCGCATCCCCTCCATCACCGCCAACCTGGGCGACGCCAAGACCACCGTCACCCACCCCGCCAGCACCACCCACGCCCGCGTCTCTGAGGCCGAGCGCGCCGCCGGCGGCATCACCGAGGGGCTGATCCGGATCTCCGTGGGCCTGGAGGACGTTGAGGACCTGGTGGCGGATCTGGAGCAGGCGCTGGAAGTTATTAACGGCTAAGTGTTCAGTGTTCAGTGTTCAGTGTTCAGTGTTCAGTGTTCAGTGTTCAGTGTTCAGTTAATTAGCCGGGGACAGAGCAAAGGTTCCCGTCGCTAACAAAATCCCGTTAGCTCAAGTGGGCGGCCGTTGCCGTTACTGAACACTTAAAACTGAACACTGAACACTTCCCCGGTTCCCCCATGCCCCGCGAAGACCCCCTGAAATCCGACGCCGAGGCGGCCTTGCGGGCGGCGCTGGCGGCTGCCGATCCGGGGCCGCGGGTGCGGGAGTGGCTCGAGGGCCATGCGGAGGTCGCCCGGCCCCGCGGGCGGCTGGCGATGATTGCCGTGGGCAAGGCCGCCTGCGCCATGGCGGCGGGGGCGCTGGCGGCACGCTCCGCCGAGGCCGGCGACGTGCTGGTGGTGACCAAGGACGGTCATGCCGGCGACTGTCCCTCCGGAGCGGGCCGGGTGCTGGAGGCCGGCCATCCCACCCCGGATGGGCGCTCGCTCGCCGCCGGCGAGGACATCCTCCGGCGCGTGGAGGCCCTCGGCGCCGACGATGAGCTCCTGCTGCTGGTCTCCGGCGGCGCCTCGGCCCTGGCCGAGGCCCTTCCCGGGGGGATCCCGCCGGACGACTGGTTCGCCGCCAACCGCGCACTGGTGGGCGGCGGCCTGCCCATCGGGGCCATCAACGCGGTGCGCAAGCACTGCTCCCGGCTCAAGGGCGGGCGCCTGGGCGAGGCGGCCGCCCCCGCCGCCGTCACCGCCCTGCTGCTCTCCGACGTCATCGGCGACGATCCCGCCGTGATCGGCTCCGGACTAGCCGCCCCGGACCCCTCCACCTTCGCCGAGGCCCTGGGCGCGGCGGAGGGCCTGGCCGACCTGCCGGATTCGGTGCGCGCCCACCTTGGGCGCGGGGCATCCGGGGAGGCTGGCGAGACGCCCAAGCCGGGGGCGCTGGGCCATGCCCGCAACGTGGTGGTGGGCAGCAACCGGGGGGCCCTGGAGGCGGCCGCCGACGAGCTGGAGGGCCGCGGCTACCGGGCGTGGCTGATGACCACCCGCCTGCAGGGCGAGGCCCGGCACGCGGCCCGGGCCCTGGCGGCGGTGGCCCTGGAGTGCCGCGTCAGCGGCCATCCCGGTCCCGCCCCGGCCGCCTTCCTCTGGGGCGGCGAGACCACGGTGACCCTCGGTCCGGAGCCGGCGGGGCAGGGCGGCCGCAGCCAGGAGCTGGCCCTGGCCATGGCGCCCGATCTGGCCGGGGAGGCCGGTATCGGGGCCCTGTGCGCCGGCACCGACGGCACCGACGGGCCC
>Ga0102944_1001843_pt1 | contig 13237 bp, 11 predicted proteins | sample SalPonD_shore_MG_FD_78172 | JGI IMG/M metagenome (GOLD analysis project Ga0102944, IMG submission 78172) | Salt pond soil microbial communities from South San Francisco under conditions of wetland restoration - Salt Pond MetaG... | ecosystem: Environmental > Aquatic > Marine > Intertidal zone >...
ACGCTTGGTGCCGATGCCGTCGGTATGTCAACGGCACCCGAATTAATAGAGGCGCGCCGCTTAGGGATGGAATGTCTCGGCATATCGTTAATAACCAATATGGCTGCCGGTGTGACCCCAAAAAAGCTGGAGCATGCTGAAATTAAAGATGTTGCAGCCGGGCGAACAGAAGATTTCAGTCGGCTTATGGAGGAAATAATCTTCCGATTATAAATCAATTACACGTAATGTCACCCATTACAAACCGGCGACATTGTAGCTCCCGTTAAAATTATAATTTCTCAGTCTGCTCTGTAATATGCTGTACTAGCCTAATTGAAGGTTATCCAATACTTTTTTACAAACATATTCTCTCCCCTGTTGATTATTTCCAAACAAGTAATTTTCTTTAAAGAACCATACTAAAACTCATTATCTAATAGTTTTATAAACACACATAACCAAATTAACAGGGTCGGGAGTGTGCTTATGAATGTCTTATCTCTTGATTTATTTACAAATATCGGAATTGATTCGGAAATTCGTCAATACCATATTCTGGATGGATTGAAAAAAATTCGAGATAAATTCTCTTTTAATAAACTATATCCACACCTGTCCGAAGTGATCTCCCTTTATCAAACACTTAGCATTATTAATCGTGAGGTTAAGAAACTCGAAGATGGAATGCCGAGTCAAATCATGGATATTGACGTCATCGATCAAAAAATTACCTATCAACTATTACATGACGATCATAAACACCTCGATTCGGTTAAGGAAACGATAGACTGGTCCCTACCGCTCATAAAAGAAACGATCGACGAAGGTATTGCTATATATGAATTTGTAGATGAAAATATATTAGTGGAGAAAGTTGGTATAATGCCCAATTATACCGAAGAAGGATATATTTTTGTACCCGATAACAAAGATAAAAAGCTGTATCTATTCAGATATGAATTAACTATCTATACAAAAAGTGATGATAACTATCGTTCCCTTAAAACTAAATATATCAGCTCGATAGATGAGTCAATATTGAGATCTTCCCTTAACACTGTAAAATTACAATTAATAAATAAACATGCCGATTTACCAAATCCTGCAACATACGCTTTTTCCACCTATTTAGATTTCAGCTTCGAAGAAACCATGTTTCCGGTGATAAAACGAAAATTCCTGCAATACCTGGGTAACTGATTAAATTATATTTAACGCTTGTCTATAATTGCCATCGTACACCGTGATACACATACGAGTTTATCATCTTCCGTCCTGATTTTTATTTCCCAGACATGTGTTTGCGCCCCCCTGTGTAAAGGCTTTGCCGTACCTATCACTTTACCATCTCTGACACTCCTGATGTGATTGGCATTAATTTCGAGTCCGACAGCTGTCTTCCTTTCAGTGTCAATATTAACCAGTGCTCCCACTGAGGCAAGTGTTTCGGCAAGTGCCACAGATGCGCCTCCGTGCAGTAATCCATAAGGTTGCCTGGTAGACTCATTAACCGGCATCGAAGCTGAGAGTTTATCCCGTTCAATATGCTCAAATGTAATTCCAAGAGCATCTCCCATGTTTTTCTGAGATCTTTCGAACAAAAAAGTGACTTTCTCTTCTATTTTTTTCTCTATATACATGTCATTTAATAAGTTAAATATTGTTTGATACCTACAAAAAAGCTTTATTAAAGTAATGGGAAAATATATTCATACCAACTTCTACAATGTCAGTTTTAGATTAGATATGGTTTAGATATGTATTCTTGTATAGTAAAATAAGTATAGTCTAAAGAACTTAAGAAACAAAAGCACAGATATATAAGAGGCTGAGTAGTAAAATAATTGACTTGATGAAATTGGCAATGTACCGGTAATTTATAAGCTAATAACCGGATTGAATAGTTTATTACATTGACACGGATTTTAAATAATAATATCAAATCAGACAGATTTCATTGTTGATTAATATTATCAATATCTAATGTTTTTCAATGCGCTTATTATAAATATATAGTTTATAAATGATGGGTTATTTTTCAACTATTATCATTAGGTAAGCTTCAATTATAAAATTCAATAACCTTCAAAATTAATTTTTTATCAAAATCCTTAATTTACTGGTAGTTATAAAATTAGGGGAATGTAATATCAAGAGAGACTGTTTATAACAATACAATTCATGTGATGAACGGGTCATTATTATGAAATACGAGCCTACTACACTTTTAGAATTAACGGAACGTGGTTTAAAGAAAAATATCACCAATATTCTTGCTGAGACAAAACGTTTCGGTAAATGGCATAGAACGGATATTGATGATTTTCGTTGTAAGGTAAAATATTTTGCCCTGGGTTTATACCAATTAGGAGTTCGGCCCGGAGATAAAGTGGCTTTGCATTCCGAAAGCTGTACTGAATGGCTAATCTGTGATCATGCCATATTATCACTGGGTGCCACCAATGTACCTATATATGCAACACAGCCCGGTGAACAAATCAAATATATTCTCGAAAATTCTGAGGCCAAGGTTTATATCGTATATAATGATAAACTTTTTGAGTCTGTAAAGCCTATGATTAAGGGAATTGAGAGTGTCAGGGGAGTAGTGAATATCCTGGAAACATCCCATGGTAAATTAAAATCAATGGATGATGTTATCCGGATGGGCCGCGCTAAAGATGATGAAGATCCGGAACTATTTGATCAATTAAAGAGTAAGATAAAACCTGATGACCTTGCTAGTCTTATTTACACATCGGGTACTACCGGTGTTCCCAAAGGGGCTATGTTAACTCATAATAACATTGCTTCCAATGTCTTAAACACTATCGAGCACGCTCCTTTTGATGTTGAAGCCGATCGGGGTGGACGAATGTTATCGTACTTACCATTATCTCACGTTCTGGAAAGAATGGGAACTTATATGTATCTCTATATCGGTTATCCCATTTATTTCATTGAGGATCTTGAGAATTTTATGGGAGAAATGCAGGAAGTAAAGCCTATATTCTTTATTACCGTACCACGGTTGCTTGAAAAAGTACATGCAGGTATAAAAGAGAAAGGACAAGAGCTTTCAGGTATCAAAAAAAGCTTGTTCTACTGGGCGATCGCACTTGCTGAAAAATATGATGTCGAACATCCACCTAAAGGGTTACAATCAGCTAAATATAAATTTGCGGATAAAGTTGTTTATACTAAAATCCGGGAAGCTTTCGGTGGCAAAATGATAGGTATAATAAGCGGTGGAGCCGCACTCTCACCCCTGATCATGAATTTCTTTAATGCTATTGGTATCTATTGTGCACAGGGATACGGCTTAACCGAGACATCACCCGTTCTGACTGTTGGAGACCCTCAGCATATGCGTCCAGGTTCTGTAGGCCCGGCTATTGATGATATTCAACTTAAAATAGCCGAAGACGGTGAAATTCTCGCTAAAGGGCCTAATGTGATGAAAGGCTACTACAAATTACCGGAAGAAACGAAAAATGCTTTCACCGAAGACGGTTGGTTCAGAACCGGTGACATAGGTAAAATCGACGATGACGGCTATCTCTATATAACTGATCGAAAGAAAGCACTTTTTAAGTTATCCACGGGAAAATATGTAGCGCCACAGCCTATTGAGAATGCACTTGTGGATAGTCCTTATGTCGATCAGGTGATGGTCATTGGCAATGAGAGAAAATTCTGTTCAGCACTGATCATACCCGATTATAAGAAAATCAGAACCGATCTGGAAGAGAAAGGAACTAAACTTCCCGAGGGTGAACTGTCAGATAATGCAACCATCATTAATCTGATTCAAAAAGAAGTGGATCATGTTAATAAAGACTTGCCTAAATGGGAAAAGGTCAAGAGATTCAAGCTGATGAAGGAACCGTTTACTATTGATAAAGGTGAATTGACACCTACCCTGAAAATGAAACGGCCAAAGATACTGGATATGCATGCAGAAGCCGTTGAATCTATTTACAGAGAAGCCGAACAAGTCGGTAAATAAAAATTTTTAAAACATAACTATCTAATTAATGGCTATTAAAAAATATTCCATTCATAAAGTTGCTGTACTCGGTTCCGGTGTGATGGGTAGCCAAATTGCTGCTCATTGTGTCAATGCCGGACTGGATGTCTTATTGTTAGATTTAAAATCGGATAAAACGGATAATCCCAATCAAATCGCTGACGAAAGTCTTCAGAAACTACAGAAAATGTTACCGGCACCATTGGCATTACCGGAAAACGCCCATAAAATCGAAACCGGTAATTTTGATGACGACTGGAGCAAATTGAGTGAGGTTGATTGGATATGTGAAGTCATTGTCGAAAATATGGACATCAAAAAGACATTAATGGCCCGCATCGACAAAGTACGGAAGAATCATACGATTGTCAGTTCCAATACTTCCGGATTACCCATAACGAAAATCAGTGATGAAGTTTCCGACGCCCTCAGGAAGCATTTCCTGGGTACTCACTTCTTTAACCCTCCCCGGTATATGAAATTGCTGGAAATCATCCCAACCCAATATACCGGGGATGCCGTGACCGAATATATGACGGTTTTTGCCCAGAAAATATTGGGAAAAGGTGTCGTTCAATGTAAAGATACTCCTAATTTTATTGCTAACAGGATCGGTATTTTTTCAATGGCAAATGTAATGCCATATGCATTTGATAAGAAATTTCGTTTCGAAGAATTAGATTACCTCACCGGCACACTTAGTGGTTTTTCAAAAGCGGCGACATTCCGGACAGCCGATATGGCCGGATTGGATGTAATCGGGCATGTGGCTAAAAACCTGTATCCTGGTATTCCTGATGATGAACGACGTGAAGTTTTCAAGCTTGATGATAAATTTTACGAAATGGTTTCCCGAAATATGATCGGCAATAAAGCCGGTATGGGTTTCTATAAAAAGGTGAAGACAGACAAAGGAAAAGAATATAAAGTCCTTAATGTTGATAACCTGGAGTATGAATCTCAGAAGGATGTAACATTTCCCGTTATTGATGAGGCCCGGGCGAAATTTAAAAATACGGGCGACCGTCTGAAATATTTAACCCGGCAAGATGGCAAGGTTGGTAATTTCTTGTGGGAAATACATCGTGATCTTTTCCTGTATTCAGCCAACCGGATTCCGGAAATTGCCGATTCAATAGAGTCAATCGATAGAGCTATGAAATGGGGATTCAATTGGGAGATGGGTCCTTTTGAACAATGGGATGCTATCGGTGTACGTAGCTCGGTAGATCGTATGAAGGAAGAAGGATATACCGTACCAGAATCGGTTATCATAATGCTGGATTCGGGACGCGAAAACTTCTACGAAAACGGAACCGTGTACAACCTGGCAACCGGCCAGGCGGAACAGCTAAGTCCACCGGCAGAGGGTGCATTACGTATCAAATACCTCGCCAAACATAATAAAACCGTCTTCTCAAAAAAAGAAGCGGCACTGTATGATATGGGCGACGGGGTTGCTCTCTTTGAATTCCGATCTAAAGCAAATACCCTCGGACAAGGTGTTATTGAGGCATTATTTGAGTCCTTTGAACATATCAAAAAGGGTTTTAATGCTCTCGTTATTGGAAATGAAGGAGATCATTTTTCCGTAGGCGCCAATCTGTTTGAAGTGATCATGGCTGTTAAAAATAATCAATTCAAAGAATTGGAGTTAGCCGTCAAAGCGTTTCAGGACGCGTCTTTAGGTATTCGTTACCTGCCGGTACCGGTCGTAGTTGCTCCTTTTAACCGTACCCTTGGCGGAGGTTGCGAATTTACGGTACATGCCGACCGGGTTGTGGCTAATCATGAGTTATATGCCGGATTGGTGGAAGCAGGAGTCGGACTAATACCTGCCGGCGGCGGCACTACGGAAATGCTTCACCGCTATGTAAGCCTTATTCCTGATGATGATAATGCCGATCCGCTTGTATATCTGAAACAAGTTTTTCAACTCATAGGTATGGCCAAAGTCTCCATGAGTGCAGCCGAAGCACGGAACTACGGTTTTCTCAGAGAGGGTGATATCATTCAGATGAATCGCGACCTCCTATTGCAGAACGCTAAAAATGAAGCTCTAAAAATGGCTGAACAAGGATATCAGCCACCTGCTAAACGTCGTATTCTCTTGCAAGGCAAAACAGCATACAGTGCCATGAAGTTGTCAATGTATATTATGAAAGAATCGCGATTTATTAGTGAATATGACAGTATAATCGGCGAGAGACTGGCATATATACTAACCGGTGGGGATCTAAGCGAATCACAGGAAGTCATGGAGGATTACGTGCTCAACCTCGAGCGTGAAGTATTCCTTTCCCTGCTTAAAGAGAAAAAAACGCTGGATCGTATACAGTATATGCTTGAAAAGGGTAAACCTTTACGAAATTAAAAACACAAAATCTAAGTTATTGAAGGATTTTATCATGCGAGAAGCAGTCATTGTTGCAGCGGCACGTACACCTTGTGGAAAAGCTAATAAAGGTTCTTTACGAAATGTACCCCCCGATACCCTCGGTGGAGAGGTCATAAAATCTTTGTTGAAAAGAGTACCGGAGGTTAAACCTGAAATGGTAGATGATGTCATTTTCGGCTGTGCTTTCCCGGAGGCTTCACAGGGATTGAATATTGCACGGCAAATAGCTTTACTCGGTGGTTTGCCTGTTGATGTACCGGCGGCTACAGTCAACCGATTCTGTTCGTCAGGTCTACAGACCATTGCCCAGGCTTCCGAACGTATTTTGGCGGGTGGTGCCGATATCATAATCGCCGGAGGTATTGAGAGTATGAGTCAGGTACCGTTGGGCGGGTATATCGTGAGGCCTAATCCCGAATTAGTGGACAAACACCCCGAGATTTATATCAGCATGGGACTGACTGCGGAAAAGGTGGCCGAAAAATATGGCGTAAGCCGCAAAGATCAGGATGCCTTTTCTTATCGAAGTCATCAACGCGCATTGAATGCACAAAAAGAGCATTATTTTGATGAACAGATAGTACCCATTGAAATTGTCTCTAAAATGGTTGCATCGGACGGGCATATGATCGAAGAGAAGAAAACATTTTCCGTTGATGAAGGACCACGTGCCGATACATCCATTGAGAAATTAAGTCAGTTGAGGCCGGTATTCATGAATGGCGGTACGGTTACTGCCGGCAATTCATCCCAGATGAATGACGCCTCAGCTGCCGTGATTGTCATGAGCAAAGAGAAAGCGGATGAACTGGGTATTAAACCAATGGCCCGTTATATATCTTATGCCGTAGCCGGTGTTCCGCCTGAAATAATGGGCATTGGACCCATAAAGGCTGTTCCTAAAGCCTTGAAGATGGCAGGAATAGATTTAAAAGATATGGATGTGATAGAACTGAATGAGGCCTTTGCCGCTCAATCAGTTGCCGTGATCCGTGAACTGGATATGGACGAGGACATCGTCAATGTTAATGGTGGTGCCATAGCCATGGGCCATCCTCTCGGTTGTACCGGCGCCAAGTTAACGACACAGATTCTCCATGAGATGAAACGCCGGGATTCTCATTATGGGATGGTTACGATGTGCGTAGGAGGCGGTATGGGTGCGGCTGGTATCTTTGAAAATCTTTGATATCCTTTATTTATTCATTCTAAAACAGTAAAACATGTTCACAAAAGATACATTGGCAGGAAAAGCCATACTCATAACAGGTGGTGGAAGCGGTCTTGGTTTGGCTATGGCTAAAAAATTCGCTGCTCATGGTGCTAATATTGCCATCTGTGGCCGCACGGAAGAAAAACTATTGAAAGCGGCCGATGAATTACAAGAAAGTGGACAGAAAATTATTACGCATGTCGTTGATGTACGTGATTACGACGGTGTCGGAGAAATGATTAAACGACTCAATAATGAATTTGGCACCTTGAATGGCCTCGTAAATAATGCCGCCGGGAATTTTTTATCCGCATCGGAAGATATAAGCCCAAACGCATTTAAATCCGTTGTTGATATCGTTTTACACGGTAGTTTCAATTGTTCGCAACATTTTGGCAAACATCTGATTGATGAACATAAACGCGGAAACATTTTAAATATCGTCACTACATACACGGAAACAGGTTCAGCGTTTGTCTTACCCTCAGCTTGTGCCAAAGCCGGCGTATTAGCTATGACGAACACACTCGCGTTCGAATGGGCAGAATACGGCATTCGTGTTAATTCTATTGCCCCGGGCCCCTTCCCTACAAAAGGCGCCTGGTCCCGGTTGATGCCTTCTAAAGACGCAGAGAAGTTTTATCTGAATCGTATACCGGCTAAGCGATATGGGGAACGTGACGAGCTTGCCAATTTAGCCGTTTTCCTTATGTCCGATTTATCACCCTACATCACCGGTGAATCGGTTACAATAGACGGAGGGGAACATCTCATTTCCGGCCAATTTAATTTCATAGATCAGTTGATGCCCAGAAAAGAGTTAAAGAAGATATTTGGAACCATGAAAACCAAAAAGAATAAGGATTAAGCAGGCAATAGCATACCCATGGGGTAACGGCTTTCAGCGGTCAACATGATATTCCCTATGGCAAATTGCAATTACCTTGCGAACGAATTGCCACAATTTTTTTTGCAGACTTCTTGATTGAAAGTAAAGCAATTGAAGCATTTTACCCGCCTGACGGTTCCAAATCGTCTGACGGATAGGTTTTTTAAAATTCCTCGGGCAAATTAGCTTTAAGCACCATATTACCGTTCATTACCGTAATAGCCTCACCGGCAATCTGTACTTCTTCTATCGATTCACCATTCGTCTTCAAGAAAACAGAAACATAACCGGGTCGATCCATAAAGTGCCCCTGTGCTCCTTTGAAAGTGAAAAACTTTTTACTCTTATCCAGGAAGTCATTAACAAAAAGATAGGTAGCCATGGGTCCGTTGGCCGATCCTGTTACCGGATCTTCATTGACACCCAATGCAGGGGCAAAAAAACGCATATACCAGTCAATATTATCATTTCCGGTATCGGATGTTACTACTGCAAACCCGTTAATCTCGTATCTGTCATACAGTTTTTTCAATAAGGCATTATTCGGATCCAGTGTTTGCAGGCTTTCATATGTTTTGAGAGGAACAAAACAATACCCATTTTCCAGGATCTGTGGCTTTACTTTTTGACTCAGCTCAATTTCTGCAATACCTAATGCTCCGCACAAGAGAGATAGATCTCCGGGATATGGATAAAATTGTTGTAAAGGCAGTGAGAACTTGATATAAGGGTGAAATTCCTGCCATTCAACATCAACCGTCAGATCACCAGATTTTGTCTCCACGATAAAACTTTGCGGTTCATTCACTTCCAGGCCAAAATATCCCTCTTCCGCCAATGCATGAAAAGCGGCAATAGTAGCATGACCGCATAAATTGACTTCCTGTTTTGGTGTAAACCAACGCAGCCTCAGATCGGCTTCATCATGTGTGGATTTGAGAACGAAAACAGTTTCCGAGAGATTCATCTCCCGGGCTATCTTCTGCATTTCTTTGGAATTCAATTGATCGGCATCTAAAACGACACCGGCCGGGTTGCCGGTAAAAGGTTTCCTGGTAAATGCATCCACCTGTTTAATTCGAATATTATTCATTTTAAAATCACTTGTTAATCTATGCGGCTAATTTTCTGACAAGTTATCAAATTGCGTTGTCTAATTCGAGAGCGAATTCGGTTGTCAGATAATAAAAAGGAACCAAAGTTACTATTAAGTCAAAGGTATAATTGATAGCAACGACCTATCATTGCTGATTGGTAATCGGTCATTGATCATTGATTATAAGACGACTTGCTCATTAATTTTTTGAATGATATTGACGAGTTGAAGTGCTTCATAACCTGAGAATGGCGAGGGAGTTTTCAAATGAATTGATTTCAGGAATAATTTCACTGCGATATCAGCAGGTTCCTCCCCCTGTAAATTTTTACGTTCAAAATAGTGATTACTATTTGGAACAGTATGAGCAATTCTCAACGAGTGAGTAGATACATCGCATTGGACGGATATGTCCTTATTAGCGGCAAACCGTTCATGACGACTCTCGGAACTCATGGTATTAACAAAAATCACTGCTGTTGATCCACTATCAAACCGCATATAAATTTGAATAGCTATTTCCTCTTCATTATTCAACCTGATCAAATTTGCCTCAACATGGTGAATACTTGAATTCATCCATTTTATACATAACCCCAGATCCTCCAGCCATATTTGATTAAATGGTGCATCATAGTCCAAAAATGCCGAACGGGGGATATCTTTGCGGATATGTATTAATTTTGGCTTGTAAATATGATTCATCATCCATTGAGATGATGGTGAAAATGTAGCCCAATGCGCAAACTGCAGAATCACATTCGATTCCTCGGCAGCATGATAAAGTTTCTCTACATTTGCACGTTCTGTTGGTATTCGTGATACAAGAAAAACGTGCTGTCCAAAACGTACGGCTTTTAAGGCATCCGTAAAACTCGACTTACCATTCTCCAGTATAATACACGCATCAACATCACTCACGGCTTCTTGTTGATTGGAGATAACGACTTCTTTAATGGATGCAAATGGCCGTAAACGCTGCTCCCATACTTTAGCCCGCTCAATAGGACCGACAATTCCAACTTTTATGGTATTCATAGTACCAGGTAGTAATAATTTATAACTTCTTTAGAGAAGTGTTGGCATAAAATGATTCACCAATATAACATAAACTAAATAGAAATAAAGAGTAGTAATTACCCTTTATAATTTAAGGCACACACGATTTTTAGTTTTGTATAAAAGGGAGCGATCTGTAAATATTTTTAGTACTTAGGCATGATAAGTGCCAGAATGAAATAAAAAAGTATGGGTGAACCAAAACCGAGTAACGTAGCAATCAGAAATACAATTCTTACTATAGTTGCATCCCACCCCCAGTATTCAGCAATACCTCCACATACGCCAAATAACATTTTATCGGTTCTTGATCTCGTTAACCTTGTACGGCTCATTTATTTACTCCTGTTAATGAGTCTGTGAACAACTTACATTTAGTACATAATACGTGAGGCAGATAATATAGTTTCAAATAAAGCTAGTTATTAATGACAATACGCTTGAGATAATTCAACTGTCCGAGGTGATAACTTAAATGATGATATAAATGAAGCAATGCTTTCAGGGTCGTTTGAGAACGCGGTATCTTTACCGGGAATGGTTCCTTCAATCGATCTTCACTTAATCCGGGTAATACAAGCCTTATGACTTCGATAACGCTTTCCAGATCTTGGATCAATTCTTTTTTTGTTTTATCAGAAATAGTGAATTCAGCGTCACGTTCTCTTTTATAATTGGTCTCACCAAGAGTGGCCCCGATATAAAAATTCAGGTTTCCGGCTATATGTTGTGCCAGCACTCCGGCTGAATTGGGTATATTTTCAGGTTTCAACCATAATTTATCTTCCGGGAATTCTTTCAGATTTTCCACGAACTTCTGTAAATCATCTTCATAAAGAGTAGACAACTCATTCATTAAAAATTCAACCATGTCTTTTGGCGATTTTAGGGTTCTTAAAATTTACTTGTCTGTTGTAACATTTATATAAAAAGAAAGCAGAACATAATAAACAGGAAAAATAAGCGCGCTGTATATCAGCCAAACGGGACTGTTATTGTACAGGTAAACGAGTAGAATTAATTGTATGGCATAAATACCTGAAAGAGCCAGAGTCAGATTTTGAAAAGTCGACGTGCGTGACGGGTAAACCCATTTTAAAGGTATAAAAACAAATATGGCACAAATGAGCAACACACTATCTGAAAAAAATGGTGATGCATTGAGCGTAAAAAGATGGAATATGACCAGGTTCCAGTAAGAAGGAAAGCCCAGAAAGTAGTGATCGGTCGTTTTGGCATTTAGATTACTAAATCCAAACAGACTGGCGACAACACAAATCAATGAAATGACAAGTGAAATGTGCAATACATAAAATGCCCATATCAATGGTACAATTGTCCATGTCAGGTAATCGACAATGTTATCAAGAAGAGCACCATCAATATTAGGAACTAATTCCCTTATCTTGAATTTACGTGCTAAAGTCCCATCGATACTGTCAATTATAACGGTTAAGGACAATAACCATAACGCTGTTTGATATTCGCCGTTAACCGTAACGATAAGTGCCCAAACGCCAAAAACAGCTCCCAATGCTGTAAGCAAATGTATGGCATATGCCAAAATTTTTTGTCCGGTGAATGCGGTATAATTATTTGACACCGTAATACTATTAAAGTATTAATAATTACATCTATCTGAATGGTAATGATTTAGAGTGGAAAAGCATAATTAAAAAGAGGAAATAGATTGTGGATGACACAAATTTTATAAACGATGAAATATTGAATTTTGTATCACTGTTGTCCGGTAAAATTTCAAAATCTTAAAAAACCGGCCTGTTATACGTGGATCAGTCAAGTTTTGTGAGAATCAGAAAAGAAGCCCCAACGGTTTTTTTTTAGTTAACCGGAATCAAGATTATCTCATTACGAGACGCTGTCTCGTAATAAACCGGCGGACACTCTGTGTCCACTCACAGGCTAGCACCCATCTTCCATTACTTAAAAAAATGACAGGACGTAGAGCATCCCGGCATACGTTACGCCCCGGAGATACCTAACGAAATACTAAAGCTTTCGGGATCATTGTTGAAAAGTAACATAACGCTTGAGTGAATTAACATGTTTTAAAATCATTGAACAATTTAATTACGTTTTCCCCGGGCAACAGTGATTTTAAATGTTGAATGTTGAATTAAAAAAACTGATATAAGTACCCCTCGCCGCCAACTGGCAACCAACTACCAACAGATCATTTTTGGTAAAAAAAAAGGGGCCATCCCATTTGAGACAGCCCCTTTACGTATGATATGATGTTATGTGTAATACAATTCGAAAAACGATATAAAAGTATTATTTTAAAAAGTACAGTGTATATCAGCCCTGGCTTATTACTTTTGAGTGGTCACCTAACCTTACAAAAGCATTTAAGTTGGGGTTTTTTATATCAATTACGATCGAATCGTTCATAGGTTCTGTTGATATTTGAGTTTTGAGTTAATACTCTTCCAGGAATCATTCATTATTTAACTTAAAAACAATAGGAAGTGAGTATTTAACCTGAACCGGTTTCCCATCTTTATATCCGGGATTAAATCTTGCTTGTTTAACGGCATTTAAAGCTACCT
>Ga0102944_1001844_pt1 | contig 13221 bp, 7 predicted proteins | sample SalPonD_shore_MG_FD_78172 | JGI IMG/M metagenome (GOLD analysis project Ga0102944, IMG submission 78172) | Salt pond soil microbial communities from South San Francisco under conditions of wetland restoration - Salt Pond MetaG... | ecosystem: Environmental > Aquatic > Marine > Intertidal zone >...
ATCGTATAACCTGTGGGATAAGATACAAGTAGAGACCGGAGAGACTGTATTTGAACGAACTGGGGGATTAGATGTGGGACCGGAGGGAAGTGAAGATTTGCAGAGAACCTTTGATATCTGTCAGCAGATGGAACTTGAACATGAAGTACTTGATGCCAAGCAATTGATGAAACGGTTTCCTGCCTATGATGTTGATGACGATTACTGGGCGGTATATCAACCAGATACAGGCATTGTCAACGCAACTGCTGCAGTGAATATGTTACAACAACAGGCAGCTAGCCAGGGAGCACAGATCAGTTCGAATCATCGGGTGGAATCTATCAAATCAACGGATGCTGGAGTTATTGTAACCACAAATCATGGGGATATTCATGCTGAGAATGTGGTAATCACTGCCGGATCCTGGATCGACCAGATCTTGGCGAATTTTGAATTAAAAGTTGCGACTGAGATATGGAAGATGACATTTGCTTACTGGAAAGTTAAAAATACCGAATTGTACCAACCTGAAAATTTTCCTGTCTTTATTCATTGGGCAGATGTTCATGATTATGGATTCCCACTACATGAACGACCAAATCATATCAAGGTAGCTCCCCATCTCAACCCCGAGATCATCAAGGTCGATGATAATGATGAAGCAAATCCCATCAATACCAACTTGCTCGATCACCTCAAGGAATTCGTCAGCACCAAATTTAAGGGGATTCAACCCGAACCTGAATTCATCGAGACCTGTTTGTATACTATGACAAAAAATGAAGATTTTATTCTTGATTTCCTCCCGGATTATGATAATATCTATCTTGCAGGTGGATTCTCCGGTCATGGTTTCAAATTCACCCCGCTGATTGGCAAGTTAATCATGGATGAGCTTATGGGACATGACATCAATTATGATATGCAACCATTTAAATTAAAGAATCACCTGATATAACCAGTCAAACAGAAGTAGTTCCCTCTTTGATGAGATTTAAGAGGTATCTAATTAATCATCAATTATGCCTGAAGGTCCAGAGGTTGAAACTATTCGAGTTGGACTTCTCCCAATTGTTGGTAAGAGAATTACCAAGGTAAGAGTCGCAGATCACAAGAAGTACCGACCACATGCCGATGAGATTTACGCACTTCAGGGGTATGTAATAACGGCGATCGAACGGAGAGGTAAATTCCTGATTTTCTCATTTGAAAAACCCGGGCAGAAACTATCTGGATTGAATCACCTCGGGATGACAGGGGTGTGGTTTCTCTATTCTACTGAGGAATGGCAAAAATTTGATGATCCTTTTGCCGAGTATGAACACTTCAAGGTATATCTTGAACTTGAGAAGGAATTTCATCTGCTCTTTGTCAATATTAGAACCTTTGGTCGATTTGAAGTCTACACACCTGAAGAAATCGAAGAACATCCCGCAATAAAACGACTGGGACCTGATATTCTGGCAGATAATTTTGATACTGAGGGATTTATTCAAAGAATGCGAGGCAAGGGATCAAGAAAGCGAACCAAAGAGGTGGGAAAATGTCTGCTTGATTATACCATCATTGCAGGATGTGGTAATATTTACAAGAATGAGGCATTATTTATGTCAGATATTCACCCTATGACTCCTGCCAATGAATTATCAGATGAACAACTTGTTAAGCTGGGTAAGAACCTGTCGATTGTAGCCAAAAAAGCCTTCAAATTCAAAGGATCAACGCTTCAGGATTACAAACATGTCGATGGCTATTCAGGATTGATGCAGAATGAATTCCAGGTCTATGATCGTGAGGGTGACCCCTGTTATGAATGTGGATCGCAAATTATCCGAGAGGTTCAGGGTGATCGAGCGTCATTTTGGTGTCCAAATTGTCAGGATAATGATTGGAAATAGACTATGCTTCTTCCTCAGTGGGACTTTCCTCACCCAACCAGTCCATCACAATCATCTCACCGTGTTCATTGACCCATCTAACCGTATCGGGAATGAATTCAAACATATCAAGTGAAAGGCGTACTTCTTTGTGAATGGCAATATTCGTGGTGGTAAAGCGATTCAGTCCGGTATGAAAGAGCCAGTCAATAAATTTGATACAACCTTCAATTCCCTTGGGATGATTGGTCACTGCACCGGTATCATCATATTCCAATTCCTGTTTTGCATCTTCCAGATTATCCTTCAATCCGACTAGCATTCCTTCCAAACTATTACCACGGGCATTATCCACCAGTAATGATGAGGCTCGCATCCGATCTTCCAAGGCACTGAGTGATCGTTGGATCCAGGAACGGTAACCATCTAATGGACTACCTTCAAAATCAGGAGCATTTCCAGCAACACTACCAAAAGAACGGGCATAGTAAATCAGAAAATTCTCATACTCCATATCATCCTGCGAATAGGTCTCATACCGTGGTTTGATCCATGGAGCCATATTATAACCTGATCTTACAGGATTGAAAATCAGATTCATTCTGCTGAATTCCACAGGGAAGGGATCAAGATAATGCACCAGACAATCGGCAAAATTCAGGTAGACACCTAGTGCTCTCCGCTGTGCAGGTTTGTATTTCAGCATAACCTCGAGCACGATATCGAGTTTCTCTCCGGATCGCTCTCGCACCTCACGGAGGATTAAGCCGGTATACCAGATAACCCACCAAGATGCTTTAGGTTCAACCCGGGCATCACGAAATCGTTTGAGATCCTCGTCAATATACTCTGTGACAATAGGTTTAGCCTCAGTTAAGGCTTTCATCTCTCTGCTGACTATTTCTGTGAGATTATCAAAGACCACTGTACTGGCAGTCTTATCTTCACCTTCTTCAGCTAATTCCAGTGACAATTCATCCTGAGCTTGATTGATCAGCTCAATCATCTCCTCAAAATAATCTAATTGGCCCTGCATCAATTCCTCAACATTGCGTCTGAACACCTCATTCACCGGGGTCATTCGAACCTTATCCTTGATTTCACGCAACATCATAGTCTGAATAGAATCTCTGACACGTCTTCGTGCCACTCCCCATTTTCGGACAATCTCATGGACATTGATCTTGTTGGTTTTCTTCTTTTTCTTGGAAGTAACTAATAGTTCTTCCTCAGATGGTGAGGTAGATGCAGACGAGTTATCCAAGGAAGGTCCTCCTCCAAGGTCTGGTCCCGAAGGTCCACTGCTACTATCATTATCAAGACTAGGCATACTTGGACCACCACCTAAATTCGGACCATTTGAATTGTCATCATCGTTCATTATTGATATACTCCCATTTAGCTCTGATACATTTCTGATAAACCTCACGACAGGTAGCTAGAAAGCTGTTTAACTGCGGCAACGATGGTATCATAGGCTTCATCAAAATTATTTTGAAAATAGGGATCAGCCACATCAGCATCATCACCAATCAGCTCTCGGATCTTCAGGATACGATTGGGACTAACTCCAGCAGCAATTAATTTGTCACGGTGTTCAGTAGTCATCACGATATGAATATCATTATCGGTGAATTGAGCCGTTGCATTCAGATGTGTTGGACTAAAATTGTCAATTACTTGGGATTCAACTCCAATTTCATGTAGTTTCTCAGCACTTCGTTGATGAATGTGTTTATTATGGTAGGTCGTCCCATATGAGGATACATTATCGATTCCAAGATGCCGTGCATACAACTCAGCAAATGAAGACCGGATAATATTTCCAGAACAGACAAAATAGATGGTATCGGCAGTAGTGATTAACTGATCAAGATCCTGTTCCATACTTCATATACCATGATACATTACATAAGCGTTACTAGTACACTGAGGTTTCGGTGCTGAGGAGGATGGTTTCATCACCGAGAATTTCAAAGTAAAGAGTACCTCGGGTGGATACATTTACCCGAAGATCAGAATCTCCATCTAGATCAACTATCTGTCTGAATACCCGGTCATAACTGAAGAGTTCTGTGGAATCTTTGGTATGTCCAGTATTTAGATTGTCCCGCATTGGCTGGACTTCCTCATCAGCTACAAAATTTGGTCTTCTCACCCAGCAATCAACTACCAGCTTGTCTACCCTGGCATGGGGTCGTATTTCGAATTCCTTGGATTTGCCTATAGGGTTTTCTCCACGAACTAGCACCGGTTCATAGCCCACGATACCATTCTTTGCTACTTTCAGCAATATATCTCGCTCAACTTTCATCGATAGTTGTTGACCATTAGCGATCAGACCAGCACCCTTGGAGGTCAGATATTCATCATCCTCAATTATAATCTCCTTGCCATCGAAGATTTTATTGATATAATCCAAAAATCCAGGCCATTGGCTACCCTGGCCGAGGATAAGGATTGTTTCCAGATCATCCTTCTTCAACCCGCGATGATTAGATTTGACCATCACATTACGGAGAAGAATCTTGAATGCATGGTACAATTCAGAGGAGGAAAATACTCGATCCATATTGATTGGATCCTCATCACTCATCCCAAAAGAATAGGAAGTACCCTCAAGATCAATGGATGCAGAATAATCCTTACTGAGTCGAGCTTTGGTCTGATCAATCAGATGAGCTAGTTCATGAAATTCCAGACTTTCAAGTTTAGACTGGTCAAACATCATCTCAGAGATGTCTAATGACCCTCGGTCAACACTTAATTTGGCAACAATCTCTGCAGTACGATCCAAATCCTCACGCATCCTTGCTTCTTCCAATCGTTTTCTAGTCTTATTACCATCCATATTTGCGATACAGGCACTCATCTGTGAACTTCCAATATCGATTAACATGACATTTCCACGTTGATTATGTAAGCGGTAGGAACCCATCAGTGAAGCAGACAGTTCATCAGTCAATTCTACTCGCTCAATTCCACGATCCAGCAGAATACCACGTAGCCAACCCTCAAATCCCGAAGGTGCATGTAATGGGAAGGTCATAGCAATACTGTTGATATCAAAATCGAGATCAGTTTGAACCTCATCAATAATGGCATTCAGATAATCACGATATGCATCGAACGAGGAGATGATGCTGTTCTGTATTCGAAGATGTCTCTGACCACCATATTTCAATGATGCTTTGATATTCTGAAAGGTCTGTGAGGTACCAATCAGGTCTTCATCCAGAACAGCTTCACCAAAGAGAATATCAGTTGGTGACCGATAGTAGATGATAGTGGGGAATTTCCAGGTTCGTGGCTCATGATCACAACCACCTTTAACCACCTGTGATACTTTGGTGGTATCATTTCCAATATCGATGGCAATGGTACACAGACAGGATTTGGTATCAAGATCGTCCAACCGGGTATCATCCCACGCTTTGGTCTTTTTCTTATCCCAAAGCGAAAATTCTCGTCCACGATGAAGTGTGGACAGCAGATTCATTGCTTTGATGGGCATCTGTTGTTCCTCATCTGCACGTTCGAGAAGGATGGGGATCATTTCATTGACCATCTCGGAATGTCTTGAGATTGGTAGGAGAAATGCAGCTAGGGCATCAAGATCCACTGAGAACGTACCTTCCTTGTTGCGAACGGTAAAATACAGACCATCCTCATCCATCGCAAAACTCTTCTCAGAGGATGCGGGGATGGTGAATTCAACCAATTCGACCCCATTATTGGAATAGATAGGAACATGCAGGAGACCATCAAAATCCGATTTTCGTACACCTTGCATGTAGATATTTAGACCTAGTTGTGGATTACTCAGGTTGAATCTTCCTCTTGATTGAAATTTCTCCGAAGTAATCCGATCTGGTCGGACAATTAGGTTTTGACTGAGTTTCAGATCAAATGATCCACGATCAATATCTACCCGATTGACAGGAACAAAGCGTCCGTCCACTTTCTTGGAAAGGACCACCCATTTACAGGAGTCAACACTGTACCAACCATCCGTACCGACCTGTTCGATAAGGATCTCGTAGAGTTCCTTTCCGGATTCATCTACCGGACTCCATTCTTCCTCGTGGAAGATATGCAATACCTCGACGACAAAAGGGAAGGGATAGTCAAGAATATTTTCCCAGATAAATGTAAAATCTCGTTTTCTAATCCGATCCATCAGAGTCATATCATCTGAATCACTAGTGATGATCTGGCTGATATCTGAGTTGAGTTCTGGATTCTTCAACTGTTCTACTTTTTGAATAAGAAGTGATCCAAGAAGTGGATCAACATCCCGAAGATAGATATCAAGATGATGGAAATCCGGATCGATTTTACTGAGTGAATCATACTCATCTAACATCACATAGGCTGCAGCTTTGATCGGTTTCTCAAATTTTGGTGATTCTATAATTTCAGCAATGAATTGCTTCATCCGTGGAAGTGGATGGGTAATCCATAATTCGACGATATCATCTTTCTTAGAATCCGGGTAGTTTTTCTTCATATGCTCGAGGACAAGGTCTCGAATTTCCATGGATTCGTGAGATTCTATTATCTCGAACATATGATGCAAAAGATTTGAACGACCACTCTTGCACCAGTCCTCAAATAGACCTGATAGCAATTGATACTGCTCATCAGTAGGTTTCTCGATATACACTTCCATTAATGTTTGATAGGCTTTATTTTGGTTATTTTCCTCAGAAATCCGGTTCAACTCCTCATTTCTTAAATTATGTTAAAGGCCAATGATTTACCATTGATAAGACTTGAAAGGTCTCTAGTGTAGGTTGCAATTCATAGATTTTAAAGGTTTTATTTCTGTTCTCTGTCGTGTTTTAGAAGGTCAAGGCATCTTTCCCATACCTATCAACTACTTTAAAAATCACAGGGGTTACCTTAATTCGGAATAGTTGAAAATATTCTCCTCTATCTTTACGATGGAATTCTTTTAACCAAACACGTGGATGATTATTTTGGCATACAAGGGAATCGAAAAAATAATTGAAGAAAATAGCAGTAAAGGTTACCACAAATCAGAATTTTTACCGTCATCGAAGACGGTATTGGACTTTAATATCCTAACCACCAACAAAGCTGATGATATCCTCAGAGAAATGAGCTTGGATGTGGATGAATTCTCAGGAACCCCACGGATCAGTATTCTACTTGATCGTGATGAGTTGGGTTATCCAGATACGATATCCTCAACAGATAGTCCTTCCGATCAGAACAAGCAACTTGAGGATTATGTCCTGCGCTTATTACTTGAGGATGAACTTGCCATAAAGCTGGAAAGTGAACGGGCTGGTGGCATCTTCAAATGGTTAGCAAAAGATGAATTACTTCTCCTGATCACCCTCTATACCGTCGATCCATCAAGAAGGAGTCATCAGAGTCTTCCTGAGAGCCCGCATTCGATCCAGATGTTTAGAAGTGACAGAAATTCGGCTCCGTCGGCTCAGGTTCCAATGGCCCGGTTAATTTACAGTACTCTGCAGGAATTGAAGAAATCAGAGAAGGAGGAATTTGATGCTGCCTACCGCAGATTTCTTGATTATTCCTTTCAACCCTTCAATGATTTCCTTTACAATGAGCGTCTATCTATTCGTGATCCAAAATATCGACCACAGTGTAAATATATTCGACGAGAGAGTCAGGAAAAAGATGATCGAGTCTACCTCGAGATACAGGATCCCCCAAGACAGATGACTGAAGGTGGTAACTCAGTTGTCCCAGCTGCAGATGAGGGGAGTAATCGCCGGTACCTCTCTGCCAGAATTTCAGATTACGATGAGTTTGAACAATTACTGATTTTCGAAGAAGGTTATCGACTCAAAGATTGGCCAGATCAGGGGACGTTAATTTTGGAGGGAGATATGGCATCAAATCGACGAAAATGGAATGCCATTCAACAATTAAAATCAAGAGGATTGACAGCACATGCCAAATTAGCAGATGTATTGATCCGACCTTGGGGACTACCTGAAGTCTATCCGGTTTCAAGATCCTATTTCAATCAAGGGATCTCCCATGATGACGAACAATCGCAACCTCAGGCTCATGCAATTGATATTGCACTCACCTCAGATGATGTCACCCTCATCCACGGACCACCAGGAACGGGTAAGACTACGGTCATTGTTGAGATCATTCGTCATGTCATTGCCAATGGGGGAAGAGTGATGATGTGCGCTCCAACCCATGTTGCGGTGGATAATGTACTCGAACGAGTATCGGGCATCAAGGGAATAGCACCGGTTAGAGTGGGAGGTACCTGGTATATGGATGAGGAACTCCAGCAATTTCGGATTCAGGAAAGATCAAAATCTCTGGATCAGGCACTGCCTACCTTTTCTCCAGTAATTGGAGAGGATGATTTTCTCAAATCGATACAGGATTCTTTTAGAAGATCGATGGAGAGTAAAGGAAAGAGACATCTGGAGAATATGGCGATTGAACAGGCCAATCTCGTCTGTGGTACAACCATCGGGATTGCACGATACGAACCACCTAAAGATAATCCAATAGATTTTGATTATCTGATTATTGATGAGGCCAGTAAAGCAACAGTCATGGAATTCCTCGTACCTGCAGTTCGTGCCAAACGCTGGATCCTGGTCGGAGATCATCGTCAGCTACCTCCATATGTGAATGAACAAGAAATCAGGATCTATGTCCAGCGATACTTTGAGCAACTGGATGAAAAAAATCAGGAAGCGCAGGATCTGGATGATGAGGGTGATACGGAGTATACTATCTATGATGATCGTACCAATCAACTCATCGCAAGTTTACGACGGTATCATGAGGAAATGCATGCTTTGGGAGAGGGACAACCAGATTATCACTGGAATCGAATTGTCGATCTATTTGAACACGAGAGAAAACCCATTATCAGTATCAAGGAGATGGTGAATTTTGCTCTTGGTAGCTGTTTCCATTACTTTCTGCAACGAATTGATGAGAGTAGAAATGGGAGATTGATCGTTCAGCATCGAATGCCTTCAATTCTCGCTGATTTCTTGGATGAGGCGATATACAAGGGTAATCTTGGTACCTCACGCTCCGCCATGACACATGGGTTGAAGCTACCGGCAGTACCATCATTGGGATTGGATACGATTAGTGAACCAATGCTCTTTCTCAGTACCGAGACTCTACCGTCTGATGCAGAAACCCCCGGCAAATACAAAGGGTATCACAATACACCCGAGGCAGAGACGATTGCGGAGCTGATTGCTGCTTTCTCCCAACTAGATGCCGAGGGATTAGGATATACCGATGCCGAACCACTAACTATCGGGGTGATCACCTACTATGCAGGACAATCACGTGAGATCAATAATCATCTGAGAAATGTTGATGAGATTGAACGAGATCGGGGATGGAGATATATTGTACCTGGTAAACCGATCAAGGTGAGAGTATCAATTGTCGATCGGTTTCAGGGACAAGAACAGGATATCGTACTTCTCAGTCTAACTAGAAGTAATAATCGGGGAAGTATCGGGTTTTTGAAAAATCTACAACGTGTTAATGTTTCCTTATCACGAGCCAAACAGAATTTGCTGATCGTTGGAAATGCATCATTCTTTGCAGGATTGAACACCAAACCTGTCCCGATCCTGAAGAAATTAGCTACTTACTGTCGTAAGAAGAAAATTATCAGATATGTGGAGGATGGCCAATGATATCAAGTAGTATTCGTGCGTGGAATGCATCGCAAAACCGATATCCCAGTATCTTTCTCTATCAAAAAACCCCAACGGGGATCTTCTCAATCACAGATGTTGAGGCTGAAGTGACTGAGGACCTGTTACCACTGGAATTACTTTGTTTACAATTGACAGATTATCTTGAGAAGATTACACGGATCGAGGTTCATGCTCTGTCCGGAGTCAGCATTGAGGTGGCTAATGACATGCTTCATGATCTGCAATTAAATGGGTTGATCAAGCTCACCGAGTATGATGCAGAGAAATTACATACCAATATTGAGAAATTAAGTTGTCAACTCGGAGACGACTGGTTGACACCTCATATCAAAGAAATATCAGGACGAGCTTTACTGCAGCAATTTCAACTGACAGAAGAGGGAAAGCAATCGGTAAATTCTGGTCAGAAAACGATCAGAAAAAATGTCGATTTGAATTTAGCAATAACTGGAACACCTTTCTATTTGTTCTACGATACCTTTGACTTGAAATCTGATGGTTACGAACTGATCTCGATGGATAGGAATCTAGTCAAATATATATTGGGACACGCGGAAAGCCATGCGGAGTATACGGGAATAAAACCGTTATCCATCGGAGCTTCCTCAGTTACTGAAGGGAAGGAAGTCAGTCATACCAATTTTTGGATCACCCTTGAAGGTGATGCGGACCAACATATTGATGATGTCAAATATGCCATGTATCTCAGCTCTCCGTCTTTTGATCGGTGGAATACTCCGCCATGGAATGATAAACTCCGATCAATGGTACCTGATATCGAATATGTAGAAAATTTCGTCATCAAATCAATGTCAGAAACCTGGATGATGGTCGAAGACGTCATTGAAGAGGGGTTATCTTTAGCACAAGATAAATTGACCTGGAAGTTGGAAGCTGACCTCGAGATGCAAAAATTGATCTTTAATGTGATGAAGGAGCCTATTAATGATACACAAGCAGAAATCACACTTAGATTGGCAAATACTGATTGGAACGTAGTGATTCTCGTACAATTGGAGCCTTGGGATGATCTTGCCTATCGATCATTACGTTCGGGTAGATTTCATGCTAGAGTGTCTCGGAAAGGATTCACCTTGGAGGAGGGTTATATCGAATACCAGGAGATGTTGCAGGAGTGGGATCGAAAATCCAAACGCTCAGAATATTTGGAGACTTTAGATACTCTCGTTGAGAATAACTGTCTGATAGAACGGCTTCCCAAGGTCAACCAAATCCTTGTTGATGTGGATGATGTTCTCAGGGAGAAACGTCGGGACCGACAGGATTGGCAATTCAATCGATTACGTGAGATAGAGAAGATCATGGAAGAAAATAATATAGAAAATATCAAGTATTTTGCCACCAGCATGGTAGAGAAGAAGATTGATGAACCAGATAGTCTTAAGAGCTGGATTGATGATGGAAAAATAGAGATCATCGATAATTTTGTAACAGATGTACCTGAGATCATCCAATTAGCTCGACAGAATGAGGCTCACTATCTTGGCTCGAAAAAAATCAATCGAGGTAATCAGGAGCAGGAATATGCTCGTACACTATCCTTTCGGATTACCAAGAAACGTTTTACCATACCAGGATTAGAGCCATTTTATGATTGGCGTATGGAAAACCTCTTCGAAAAAATGTATAATACCTTCTATGAATAGATTCCTTCACAAATTACGATCAAATAGTATTCAATATTCTTGCGCAGATAGGTGATATCATTAATTTAATGATGCAGTGAGCCAGTATCGGTTTATAGCCTATGACACCTCTGATTAATTTCGCATTGAAAAACCTGAAGAAATCAAAAATCAGATCAGGATTATCCATACTTGCTGTATTTTTGGGAGTACTACTTATCACCACCCTGCTGGTGATGACCGATAGTTTGGTAGCTGCAGTTGATGACTCCCTTGATTTGCTTTCAGGGGTGGTAGTAGTCCAACAGGAGAATGCAGTCGATCCGAATTTTTCTCTGGTTGATGTAAATGTGATCAATGATTTGGAGCTAGCGAATGCACCTGGTGGAGCTCTTGATGGAATGATTGAGAGCATGGCAAAGGAAATTTGGTACCTCCAACGATCAGATACCGGGATTTTTGGCTTTATTCAAGTAATTGGGGTCCTACCCTCAGCCGAGGAGCAAACTGTTGGAGTAGTATCAGAAACTAATCTTATCAAGGGCAGAGTAATCACCGATGATGATAGCAACGCCACATATATCGGGGCAACTGCAGCATTTGCGATGAACAAGGATGTCGGAGATGTTGTTGAGGTCAATAATAGAATGATACCAATCGTCGGAATTTTTGAGACCGATTCATTTCTTGATAATGCCATGTTTATGCCCATCAGTTTGGTAGAATCATTTTCCGTCCAATTTGAGAGTGAGGAATATGTGAGTACAATTTTGCTCAAACCAACTGATTTTTCCTATGGAGATGAGATCAAAGCGTATGTCAATAATATTCTGGGAACAAATAAGGATAACAATAATGACGGGCGACCAGATGGATATGATATTGAGGCATCAGATTTTGATGAAATTGCAGAACAAGGCAGGCAATTTCTTGATATTACCACAGAATATGCGTTCTACTTGGGTCTGATCAGTATTGTCATTGGTTCCTTGTCGGTATTTAATGCAATATTGATGTCAGTCATGGAAAGAAAGAAGGAGATTGCAATCCTCAAAGCCACTGGGTGGAGTGATAATGAGGTGGGATTGGAGGTATTTGTCGAATCGGTAATTGTCGCCGCTATTGGTGGAATCGGTGGTCTCCTCGCAGGGACGGTAATTGCCTATTATTTTACCGCCACATCTGAATTTCTTGATCTTACCCTCAGGCCAATTACCCTAGTACAATCCTATGTGTATGCAGTACTTCTGGGAATATTTGCAGGGTTATATCCAGCATTCCGGGCAATGCGAATTGATCCAGTAAGGGATCTAGATTGAGGTGGATTGAATGAAGGAAATTATTGGAACCTCGGATTTGCATCTGTGGTACGGGAATGAAGAACCTCGAGTACATGCCCTACGAGGAATTGATCTGAGTATCAAATCAGGAGAACTTACAGCACTTGTCGGACCTTCTGGCAGTGGTAAAAGTTCACTTCTCCATGTCTTGGGTGCAATGTTAACACCAACAACTGGAGAAGTGAGAATCCTTGAAGAACCTATTCAGGATTATAATAGAAAACAACTGGCACGAGTACGACGAGAGAAAATTGGATTTATCTTCCAGAATTTTGCACTGGTATCTCATCTGACTGCTTTGGAAAATGTGATGTTGCCACTCTATCCAATAAATCCACCTGATCTGAAGAAACGAGCCAAAGAGGTATTGACCCGGGTGGGTTTAGATCATCGATTCGAACATACACCAAATCATCTCTCAGGCGGTGAGAGACAACGTGTGGCAATCGCCAGATCATTGATTAATGAACCTGAAATTGTGCTTGGTGATGAGATCACAGGGAATTTGGATACCAATACTGGAAAGGAAATATTTCAACTACTTGAGGACCTTAACCAAAATGAAGGAGTTACTTTCCTTGTCGTAACCCATGACATGATGGTGGCAAATGCGAGTAGAAGAACAATAAAAATGAGAGATGGAAAGCTTGAA
>Ga0102944_1001845_pt1 | contig 13218 bp, 11 predicted proteins | sample SalPonD_shore_MG_FD_78172 | JGI IMG/M metagenome (GOLD analysis project Ga0102944, IMG submission 78172) | Salt pond soil microbial communities from South San Francisco under conditions of wetland restoration - Salt Pond MetaG... | ecosystem: Environmental > Aquatic > Marine > Intertidal zone >...
CACAAACTTGAAGATATAAAAAAAGAATTCACATCTATAAAACCCATTAGACTCATTTTGAAAAGTCAACAGGAAATGGCTATGGGACAACAGTCTGGCCCTAACTGGACTGTGATCAATTACATATAAATCGAACCTTATTTATGAATAATCATCTACGTAAATTTATTCTGCTTCTTGTTATTGTAACACTTATATCCGGTGGATTATACTTATGGAATACCTCTTTTCTAAAAATAACCCATTCGGAAAATGGACAAAAAAAAGGAATCAGTCATTATGTTGACAGGGATAACCAGGGGCGGGCTGAATATTATTTCAGAATGTTGCGTGATCCGGCGACGAACAGTATCCCTGTTAATTCCCGTGCACGGGAATTAGCATATGTTAAGCAATTGCTTGAAAATGAGCGATCACATATTCAAAAATTTTCCAACCCGACAGTGGCCTCCGTAACAAATGATTATACATGGGCTCAGGCTGGACCTTATAATGTTGGTGGCAGGACCCGTGCATTAGCCATTGATGTAACCAACTCGAATCATATTATTGCCGGTGGAGTTTCAGGTGGTATTTGGTCATCTACAGATAATGGCAAAACATGGACCTTAGAAAATACTCCAGGACAAAATTTAAGTGTTTCATATGTTGTTCAGGATCCGCGATCAGGACATAGTAATACCTGGTATTACAGTAGTGGCGAATATATTGGAAATACAGCATCGGCTGCAGGCGCCAATTACCGGGGTACCGGTATTTATAAATCAACTAACGGCGGTAAAATCTGGAATGTTTTGTCAAGTACTGAGGCATCAAATTATACTTCTTATCACAGCCCCTTTCAATACGTTTCAAAAATTGTAGTAAGTCCGGTAACAGGATCAATATTTGTCGCGAGTTATAATTTCGGAATTCTAAAATCCACCGATGGGGGGGCATCATTTAACCAAATTTTAGGTAAAATGAATGATCACGTGTGGACGGGCCTTGCTATCAATAAAAATGGTGACCTTTTAGCTTCTTTATCTGCCCAGGTTAATAATCCCAGTCCATCAACGAAATCAGGAATTTACTATTCGTCGAATGACGGTACGACGTGGAACAATATAACACCCGGCGGTTTTCCAAGTTATTATGAACGTACGGTAATGGCTTTTGCACCCTCCAAACCATCAGTGGCATATACATTAACTTATGATGGATCGACCAGTAACGAACAATCCAAAATGTCATTATATTTCCTTACGTTTAAAGCGGATACTCTTTATTCTGCCGTAAATCGTTCCTCTAAAATACCTGAGTATGGAGGGAAAGTAGGTCAATTCAATGTTCAGAATAATTACAACCTTTTAATTTCGGTAAAACCTGATGATTATAATTTTGTATTAATCGGGGCTACAAACTTATTCCGTTCAAGTAATGGATTTGCTACAACACCAACCCAAAGTTTCGGGTGGATTGGCGGTTATAGTACGGCTAATAACATATCACAATATCCCGGACAACATCCCGACCAACATATCGCTGTCTTCGATCCTCAAAATCCTAAACATGTTTGGACCGGACATGATGGTGGAGTGAGTTATACAACGGATATAACAGCAACGAGCACATCCGGTAATCCGGTAGTCTGGATAAGTAAGGATAATGCCTATCTGACATCTCAATTTTATATGATAGCTATAAATAAAACTAACGGTGATGACCGGTTACTCGGTGGTACACAGGATAACGGCTCACCATTTTTTCATGCAGATACTACATCAACCTCTACATCTTCACAGGATGTATCATCCGGTGATGGGGGTTTTACCTACCTGGGTACAAATAACGCATATACAGAAACTCAAAACGGGGTTGTATCACGACATAGTTATGATGGCTCAGGTAATATAACACATTATACTGCAACCACAGATGTTACTCCCGGTAATGCCAGTAATCAAATATTTATCACACCTTATGCCATTGATCCATCGTCCGAAAATATCATGTATTATCTTGCCGGTGATTCATTATGGCGTAATACACAGATCGATGGATCAAATGCTGTCAGTAACTGGAAATTACTGTCCAAAATTCAGGGACCGGCAAATTATCTGTTGACTAGTATTAAAGTATCCCATAATAAACCGACCCATGTTGTATACATAGGAGCATCAACAACCAATATTGTTGGTCGCAAACTCTCCGGGGCACCGCAAATATATCGTATCAATCATGCAGACACCGCAACAACGGCACTAAACAGATCGAGCACTAAATTTCCAGATGGCGGTTATGTAAATGATATTGCTGTAAATCCACAAAATGCCAATGAAATACTGGTAGTATTTTCAAATTATAATGTACATAGTATATTTCATTCAACCGATGGCGGACAAACCTATACCAGCGTAGGTGGTAATCTTGACAGTTTGAGTACCAGCGGATCTTCAACTTTCGGACCATCCGTCAGATCAGCAACCATTATTCAAACAAAACATGGTACCCTATACCTGGTTGGTACAAGTGTTGGATTATTTCTTACAGATAATTTAAACGGATCCAATACCATTTGGACGAAACAAGCTAATAATACCATTGGAAATGTCGTCGTGGATTATTTAGCCTCACGGTCTTCCGATTTTAGAGTGGCTGCAGCAACTCATGGACGTGGTATTTTTATCGGTACAATTAGCGATGCTTTACCTATTGAAAAACCAATTCAACAACCCTCCAATTTCAAATTGGCACAAAACTATCCCAACCCATTTAATCCGAGTACGAATATTTCGTATACCTTGCCTGTTTCCAGTAAAGTCACATTGACCGTTTATGATATCATGGGAAGAAAAGTAGCTCAGTTAATATCTGATGCTATTCAGGGAAGTGGAAACCACGTACTGACTTTTAAAGCGGATAATCTTGCCAGCGGAACCTACTTTTATCGTCTTGAAGCAGTTCCACAGTCCGGGAATGCAGGGCAATTCACTCAAACCCGGAAAATGATATTACTTAAATAAAAGTGTTCTTTACAAAATCAGAAAGTAAAAAAGGGTTCCTGGTGAACCCTTTTTTACTTTAAAATACTCTAATATCTTATTTTACCGGTCAATATATCTTTAAACATCACCCAGTCGCCCATCAGACTGTATAGGGGGTTTTTAAATGTAGCCGGTTTATTTTTTTCAAATATAAAATGGCCTATCCATGCAAATCCATAACCGATAACAGGCAACGATATCAAATACCACCAATGGCCTGTAGCTATAGTATAAATCAATACGATAATTACTAATGAACTGCCGATAAAATGAAGCCTTCTGCAATTCCGGTTACTATGTTCGTTCAAATAAACCGGGTAAAACTCCTTAAAGGATTGATAGTTATTGGCCATAATGAATGAATATATTAATATTATTATTGTTCAACATATTCATTCATGAAAACAACCGCAATATAATTATCAGGTTACGGCAATTTATTATTCCATTCTTCAACCATATCACGAAACTCTTTCTGTATAGTTAAAGCTTTATCTTTGGCATACCATTTCTGAATATTGGTAACTATATCCATTTTCGTACGGTCTCCCGGATTTTCCTTAAAATCCATCATGATTTCCTGAGCAGGTTCGGGACGGGGCCCCCACTCTCCCAATACTTCATAATTATCTGCTTTTACACAGATCAACTTGGGAATAGCGCGACCACCATTTGTCAAAAACTCATCCATAACTTCGAGATTTTCATCCCGCAACAAGATGGCCAGTTTAATATTATCAGATGTCCCGGCCATTTTAGCAATAATTGGTAAATTTTGACCTACATCTCCACACCATGCTTCTCCTAATACTACCCATATGATCGCTTCATCAAAACTATTCATCTTATCGATTGTTTCCTGTTGAAGTTGAATAGTCTTGTCTAAACGGCTCATTCGCTGAACGTTCATTTTTGTATAATGAAGCATTGCTTCTGAATGATTATCGCCGGTCGTTTTGCCATCTGACAATAACTGGTCAATCAATTTTCTAAATTCCTGATATCTAATAGCCTTATCTATATGTTCTTGTCTTATAATACTTCCAACTACTTTATTTTCCATAATATTTAACTTTTAAATTTGAAATCCTGGCCAATCTACGAGCTTTTACTTGTAATAGCCAAAAGAGATTATGATAATTACACTAACCAAACAGAATAACAATGGGACAAGTTTCCTTTGATAAATTTTATCTATCTGTTTAACAATTGTCTTACAAGTATTTATATAAATGAACTCTACCGGTACTATTTCTAAAAATAATATAAACACCTATTCTCCTGATTTTTGGAAGCAAAAATGCGATTTTCATAAGAACCGAATATCCAGTTTATTGGGTGATTACCTTTATAAAAGAGAGCGACAGGTTAAACATCCTGTTAAAGATTTTTTGTTTGAATACTATTCCTTTCGTCCATCTCTTCTTTCCAGATGGAGTCCGGGTATTCAGGTCATCCTAAAAGGAAAAGAAGCCGGGCATTTTCTGAATTATCGTGAATATACTGAAACAGACAACGGGGTTACATTAGATTTAAAGGAGTTCCCTGTTCATCGTTTGTCTTCCTTTGAATGGATACTGGAGTTACTGGAAGCGACACACAAGCAATCACCAACTCTCGGATGTTTTGGCATGCATGAATGGGCTATGGTATACAGGACTGATAAGATACGACATCCATATCTTTCACTGAGATTACCCCATAAGCAAATTACTGAGTTCGTTGAATCACGTCCTGTTGTATGCTCTCATTATGATGCATTTCGTTTCTTTACGAAAAGGGCACGGCCGTTAAACCGACTTCAACCATGCCGTGAAAATTTAAAAAAACTGGAGCAACCAGGCTGTATTCATGCCAATATGGATCTTTATAAATGGGCCTATAAATTATATCCGTGGATTTCGAGTGATTTAATAGCAGACACTTTTAAATTAGCCCTTGATGCACGTATCATAGACATGAAAGCGAGTCCGTATGACCTGTCAGGATATGGATATGAACCTATTAGGATAGAAACGGAAAAAGGACGGCTTACGTATATTAAAGAGCAAAGAAAAATTTTTCGGCGAAGTACGTCATTACGAGAAGAGTTAATCAACGTTTATCATCGACTCATATCGCTTTTCAAATAACTTTTTCTATTGAGGAAAAGATATTTTCCCAAGCGTTAAATTCTCAACTTTTCCAGCTGCGTTATTAAATGGAATTCCTTCCCCGGCTAAAGTCTCATTAGCGAGTAAAGCAAATAAAACCGCCTCTTTGGCATCAGAACGAACCCCTAATGTATCAAAATAAATGATATTATGTTCCGGTAATGACTCCTGCAGCCATTTAAAAATAGTTTTGTTTTTGGCACCGCCTCCGCTGATAAAAATATTACAGGGCTCTGCCAAACCCGGTATTTCTTTGATAGCTTTTGATATACTGTGAACAGTCAGCATGGTCAATGTGGCTATTAAATCTTCTATCCTGATATCTCTGTCTATTGCTGCTGATGATATGCTTTCCTTCACATAACTTAAATTGAAGATTTCAGGGCCTGTGGATTTTGGCAATAACAATTTATAAAAAGGATGTTCCATTAATTTTCTCAACAACCCCTCATTTACTGTACCTTTGGAAGCTAATTTACCGTCTTTATCATACGTTTTGCTTTGATCATATTCCCTGACAACAGCATCTATCAATGTATTACCAGGCCCTGTGTCAGTTAATAATATTCGATCGGACCGCCCACTTCCGTCGAGAAAAGTAAAGTTTCCTATCCCTCCAATATTAAGAAGTATTCTTTGTTCCTCTTTTTTATTAAAAAGCATAAAATCGCCGTAGGCGGCTAAAGGAGCACCTTCTCCACCGGCAGCCGTATGCTTTTGCCGAAAATCACCAATCGTTATAATGCCTGTCGTTCTGGCTATATGATCACTGTCTCCCAACTGTAATGTACTGTTAGGTAATGAATCATCACCATGAATACTCTTCGGTGCGTGATAAATGGTCTGGCCATGACTTGCAATACAATCAATAGTTTCAGGTTTAATATTCCAATCCTTCAAGGCCTGTAAGACCATCTTCCCCATAAAATTTCCGAGCCAGCTGTTGTAGACACATACATCCTGTAGTGCGACTTCCTTTTTTGAAAAGATACTGCGGATACGTTTCTTTGTCAGATCCGAATACTCCAGGGTAGTGAATCGTTCTACTTCGACTTTAGTATTAATTCCCGAATCCTGAAAATTACACAAGGCGATATCGAGTCCGTCAAGTGATGTACCGGACATCAAACCAATTATTTTTCTCTTTTCCTTACTACTTATTTCCGACAGCTTACGGATATTCTTATTCATAAAATCTAAAATCATCTATTCATTTTGTACATACACTCAAACTTTACTGGCCAGTTCCATCAATATAGCACATATCCAGGCACCATAGGTCCCCAAAGAATATCCTAAAACAGCAAGTAGAACGCCTACAGGTGCCAGAGCCGTATCAAAAGCCGATGCGACGATCGGTGCTGAAGCGGCACCGCCTATATTTGCCTGACTTCCCACCGCTACGAAGAAAAAAGGTGCTCTTATCATTTTAGCGACTGATAGAAGTATTGTAATATGAATTATCATCCAGATTATACCAACCAGGAATAAGCCGGGATAATCGAAAATGGCCAGGATATTCATTTTCATTCCGATGGTAGCCACAAGGACATATAGAAATAAACTCCCCATCCGGGAAGCTCCCACACCTTCGAGTTTTCGGGCGGGCGTAAAGGAAAGGATCAATCCGGCTGTCGTTGCTGTGACAATGATCCAAAAGAATGGGGAAGTTAAACTGAATTTAGCCATTTGCGGATAATATGTTTGCATCCATGGAGCAACCGTATCCGCCACAATGTGTGCCAGAGCCGTAGCTCCAAACCCAACAGCCGCAATAGTTACCATATCAGAAAGGGTGGGAATCCTGGCTATCTTTGATCTGAATTCACGAATTTTGGTTTTTAACGATTCGATCGCCGTAGTATCCCCTTTGAAAATACGATCAATAGCTTCAGTACGACCTGCTCCGAATAACAAGATTCCCATCCATATATTGGCAACAATAACATCGACAGTAATCATAGCTGAGAATAATACATTACTGGCACCAAACACTTCTTTCATAGCTGTTTGATTGGCTGCTCCACCGATCCAGCTTCCGGCAATAGTTGCCAACCCTCTCCATACGGCATTGGGTCCGGCACCGCCTACAATCTGGGGCGCAAATGCAGAGACTATCAATATAGACAAGGGACCACCAATGATAATTCCGAATGTACCAACTAAAAACATCACAATTGCTTTGGGCCCGAGTCGTAGTATACTTTGGAGATCAATGCTTATGGTCAATAAGACCAAACTTGCCGGTAATAAATAACGCGAGGCAACAAAATATAATCCTGAAGTTTCGCCGGAAACAAGTCCGAATGTATTCAACAATGATGGTACAAAATAGCATAATAATAATGAGGGGACGTACGTGTAAAATTTCTTTAAAACCGGGTGTTCACTATTTGCCGTTTTAAATATTATGGCCAATATGATCAATAAGATCCCTAAAATAACCGCATCGTTCGTTATCAACGGTTTGATGTGGTGCACCTCCGTCATAGATCCCCCTATTGCATATGTTTAACACTAATATTACTTATAAGAATTAAATATATATTTCCCGGCAGTATTTCCTAATTCAGAATAAATATTTTAAGGATTAGGTTTACTTTTCAACAAGTTTTATGACAAATATTCTAATTATAAACTATCATAAACTGTATAATTATTAAACATTTATACAAGACCATATCAAAATAATCCAAAACTTACCCCAATATTAGATTGATATATTTTTATTCGCTAATTCAGCAAATTTCAAATAAAAAAGCTTCATCCTGTCAGGGATGAAGCTTCGAAAGGAGAAAGGTTGGCGGATTACTCCGTTTTACCAGTCACTTTCAATATAATTTTTTTATTTAAAAATGATATATTTGCAATCAATTTAGACTGTTTCAAAATAATGACTTAGACCAATCCTTCATTGTTTATAACGGTTATCTAAACAACGATATACTCCTGACCTATCAATTTATTTGGCCATTTCTTTCTCTTTATCAACTATTTCCCCTACTTCATTCGAAGTATATTCGTCAAGCCAGGAAATGATATCATTAGTCACTTTTTCTTTCTCGGGTTCATGAAGAATATCATGATACAATCCCTCATACAAATGGCATGTTATTTCTTCGGATGGTACAATCTCATTAAACTCATGCGTACCTTTGGGATCAATAAGCTTATCATCCGTACCATGTCCAATCCAAACAGGATAAGTAATTTTTAAAGCTGCTTCTCGTGCTTTTTCAGATCCTTTGGCAAGTTGATTAGCCATACGTGCACGTATACGACCATTATATGAAAGTGGATCTTTTTTAAATTCTTCTATGACTTTTGTATCTCTGCTGATGACTTCTATATCCATGCGTAAAACCGGAATTGTTGCTGCAAAAGCCGATATATAGTTAGCCATATCCTGAATAACTTTTGGCAGGTTTGACATGGCTTTTAATGCGGGAGCTGATAAAATGAGTCCATTCAATTGATGATCATTCTGAGCCGCTGTAATCAGGGCGATATTACCACCCATACTGTGACCCATTAGAAACAAGGGAAGATCAGAAAATTCTTTCTGTAAATTTTCCAAATAAATAGTTGTGTCTTTCACATAATCATTGAAATCTTCAATGTCTGCCGCAGTTCCGTCACTTCTGCCGAAACCTTGTAAATCCAGGGCAAAAACAGCATATTTTTGCTTTACCAGTTTATTGGCAAATTCTTTAAAACGTCCCGAATGACCTGCATATCCGTGTATTAGCAAAACTGCCGCTTTTATATCACTCTCCGGAATCCATTCCTGCGTAAATATTTTTTTGCCGCGTTGATTAATAAACGTATTAACCCTGTGAATCATCGTTTAATCTCCTTTCAGTCATTACGATGATGATCAATATCTCTTAATTATAATAGTTTAGCCCACTACCGGGGGTAAAATATGTGATCTACAAAAAATATAGTAGTTAAATAAATATAATTAGACCTGTAAATACATGAGACCTTACATACTTTCTAATCTATAACTTCTGAGCCAATAAATAAGTATATTTCCATTCGAAAAAAAGCAGATAAATTTACAGGATTTTTCTTAGTTCATGAAAATATTAAAGTTTACAGGTGTCTTTTTAGCCGTATTAATTATCATGGCTTTAATCATATATATACCCAATAGACAAGCATTTAAGACGATATCAGACAATTCCATCGACTTAAAGGAAGGTAGTAATTGGATACAACGAGCGACTTCCGACAAAGGATTGATTAATTATATGAAAGCAACGCCGAATCACGTTTCGCTCATATCTTTCACTGAGAATCAACCCGATTCCGGTATTTATTTTCAGGCGGATAAAAAACGAGTGATGGGATCAACGGCGAATCTGTTATTAATTATTGAATATGCACGTCAGGTCAATGATGGAACCCTCAATCCGGATAAACCGATTAAATTAAGTACGATTGATCATTATAATTTACCGAAATACTATTCATCCAATCATAGTGAGGCGGTAAATGATCTAAAAAAGAATCACCAAATTAGCGGCTCGGGGACTATACCGGTCAAAGATTTAATAAAGATGATGGTCCGGTCTAATGATTTGGCGGCTTCGGATTGCCTTTACTTCATCTTAGGGACCGATAATGTTGCCAATATTCCAAAGAAACTAAATACAACAAATATAGATCCACCTCTCCCATGGTCGGGACAGGTCATATTATGGAAAGCTTCTCTATACAATCAAAAGCCCATCGATCGACTACATTATTTGCAAGAATTACCGGGGAAAAAATATCGACAATTAGCCTTGCAAAACGCCATAAAACTGGCAAGTAATGTTAATTATCGTGAGAAAGTCTATAATGCATTTTCCAAAAACGGATTGGGGCTCCTTTTCTCCTATGAAAAAAACGCTTATCAACTCACGCCAAAAGCGACGCCACGTGCAATGGCCCATTTACTATATCGGATGAACAAGGACTCATTGATTAATCCCGGTGTATCTAAAATGATAAAAAAGTCTCTGCAATGGTCATTCGATACACCATCCCTGAAAAAACAGATCAATTACTACGGTGGACTCTTTGATTCGAGAATAGGAATGCTTAACGGCATAGATATTGGTAATTTAAAAAACTCGGGGACAACCAGAATGCAGGTTATCTATTTAAACCATGTACCTGTTTCCCTTTGGATGCATTTGAGCAGCGAATTTACCAATCAGACCATGCAGCGCGAATTGATTTGGAAACCTGAATTTTACCATTACACGTACCGAAAGTTGATGAAATAGCAATAAAATAGCTAACTTAAACAATAACAAATATATTCAATTGAATTTATAAATAGATTGAACATCAAATTACAGTCGATTAAATTGAACGGTGGCTTGAATCTGATATTTATTTTCAGACTATGCCCTATTCAATTCTTATAAACCATCAAAGTTTTAATAGCGAATGAACTGGAAGAAATTATATCACCTTATTTGGCTTTTACCTGCATACTTATTGTTTCTGGGTGTCCAACAAACCATGGTTTATTTCGGTGTTCAACACACCTATAAAAACGGACATAGTTATGTCGCCAAGGTAGATTATTATCGCATTAATAACTTACAGGCCCAAACCAACGGTGTTGTAATATTATCTTTCAATACAAAAGAAGGAAATCAAATCCGGCAGAAATTGACTTTACCGGTTCAAATGGCCGAAGAAGTTCAGGATTATACGAATATTCCCATCCGTTACCTTGAGAGTAGTTTTGAACCCATCGTAATGATCCCGACATATTCCTTCCAAAAAAATATGACCTTAATCGATATCGGTATTATTATCATATCTGTATTAATTACTGTTGGAATAGCTTTATACGTTGAGCGATATTTTGCAAAAAGAGAAAAGGAAGGCAGGCCCGATAGTTTAACTGCGGAGATAACAGACAGCTGATATTGTGCAAACATCTGAAACTGATAAAGGCACCCTTTATTTACTCCCTAACACACTCGGACGTACTCCGGAAAATAATACAATACCGGATTATGTATTAAATATAGTCCGCAGTTTGGATGTACTTATCGTCGAAAATATACAGACTGCGCGTAAATACCTGCAATGGGTTGGAGAAACCATTCCTGAGTATGAAATTCTTTTTTTTGAACTTAACAGGCATACCAAATCTGAAGATATCATAGATTTTATTCAACCATTAAAAGAGGGTAAAGATATCGGCATTTTGTCAGAAGCGGGTTGTCCGGGAGTAGCCGATCCCGGGTCATCTGTAGTAAAAATGGCTCATAACCAGGGTTTCAAAGTAGTACCATTAGTCGGACCCAATTCTATTTTAATGGCATTAATGGCTTCCGGTTTTAATGGGCAGTCTTTTACTTTTTGGGGATATTTACCGATTAACAGTGACGAACGAATCAGGAAACTTAAGGATTTGGAGGAAATATCAAGATATCAGAATCAAACCCAGATTTTCATGGAGACCCCATTCCGAAATATGGAACTTCTTAAAGATATTCTCCATAACTGTGATCCCAATACCTATCTTTGCACTGCCACGGATATTACCCTGCCCAACGAAATCATTATTTCGAAATCCATTACAAAATGGAAAAATGACCTATTACCTGAACTGGACAAACGGCCAACGATATTCCTGATCTATTCAGCTGAACAAGTTCGTCAGGTTAAAACTACAGGCAAAAGGCGAAAAAAAAGAAAACATTAAAAAAGTCCCGGTCTATTCAACCGGGACTTCCCCAGATTCATAATAAATGTCAACAAATAATAATACTACTAAACAATATTTGCTGTTGCCCCCGCTTCTTGTAGCAGGTTAGCCAATTCGTCATTCTTTGTAGCTCTTGCATGATCAAGAGCCGACCATCCCCTATCATCCAGAACATTAACATCTGCACGATGCGAAATTAGCATCTGTACAATTTCGGAATGATTTTTTTCCACAGCCCAATATAACGCACTGGTGCCCCGATTATCACGAAGATTTACATCTGCATTGTGCTCAAGTAAAATATTTACGATATCGAGGTGACCATGTTTCGAAGCTTTCAAGAGGGCTGTTCTGTTGTGTTCATCGGTAACATTCACATTGCCACCATTGCTAAGATAGGATAAAACTTTCCCGACGTCGCCGTCTTCGGCATCATCGAGGAACTGTTGCTCATTCATAGGCTGTCCTCCAGCTAAAAATTTGAATGATAGTTTACACTTATATTGTACTGTATTACAAGGTGTTTAGCAACAGAAATTTTGCTAAAAATAAAATTAATATAAGTTATTATTTCTCATTTGTTTATAATACTATCAACCAATATCTCGAATACAGAACCGGCGCCCTTTCAAGGTAGTATTCCTACAGCATCATGGAAGACAATAATTTAGCGTGATTCCAAGAAATTATTTATAAAAATGATCACTAAAACAGTTTACTAAAATTGAATAAAATTTTCTCTTTTAGTCACGCCTAATCAATTTTAAAAAGGGACTTTTTCTCAAATAATATTTTTTTATTGAAAGTGCTGTAAGGTTATTCCTTTTTTTGTGTCTTTTTACATAGAGGTTACGAAACAAATGATTGAAGGGTGAAAAAAACTCATAAACAAGTATAAATTTATATCAATGATCAGGTAATAAAAGTGTTGATATTTGGAAGAAACAATCAATTACAGAATCTATACTTTTGGGGATTCCTTAAAATTAATCATATTCTGACCACTCGTTTTATACTATTGCTATATAGATAATTATCAAACATTTATGATAATATAACTTTAAAAAAAATTCTACACTGACTAAAAAAAGATTAGTACATTTTAAAATGATGTCTTGACTTAAAAATTGGGGTAGTGATATATAAAACCAAAATGCAGGTTAGAAAATCGCGGAATGGTATTTGGGTAAAGGTTTATGAAACGAAATCCTGTAATGATCAGGATTTGCTAGAATTCGAATGTATCGTTTCCCGGTTAACGCTGGTTAAATAACAGCAGCCGGGATGATATAATAAACAGGGTCTGAGCCCTTTA
>Ga0102944_1001848_pt1 | contig 13204 bp, 8 predicted proteins | sample SalPonD_shore_MG_FD_78172 | JGI IMG/M metagenome (GOLD analysis project Ga0102944, IMG submission 78172) | Salt pond soil microbial communities from South San Francisco under conditions of wetland restoration - Salt Pond MetaG... | ecosystem: Environmental > Aquatic > Marine > Intertidal zone >...
AAACTGTCTTTCTGGCCATTATCTGGCCTTGATCTTGATCAAAAATCCTGGTTTTGCAAAGCCTTCAAATATTAATATTATGAACTTTACACTTCACCAGCTTTATGTTTTCGGGATGGTTGCACGCTATAAAAGTATGACTCGTGCTTCCAACGAACTTCACATGACTCAGCCGGCTGTTTCGATACAGATAAAAAAGCTTCAGGATACACTTGATATACCTTTGATTGAAATTATTGGACGTAAGCTATACCTGACAGAAGCGGGAGAATATTTAAACGAACTATATAAAACGGTATACAATGAGCTTGAAACGTTTGATGCTCAAATATCACAATTGAAAGGTGGTTTAAAAGGTTCTCTGACTATAAGTGCAGCATCCACAGCTAAATATTTCTTGCCGTATTTACTTGGTGAGTTTCAGAAAAGGTATCCTCAAATTGAAATATTTCTAAAAGTGACGAATCATTTTGAGGTATTGAACCATCTCGAAAATAATGAGTATAACCTGGCAATTTTAACTCAGATTCCTGATGATGATACTCTTGAGGCCATACCTTTTATGGAAAATCCACTTTTTATGTGTGCCCCTTACGATCATCCTTTAGCGAATAAGAAAAATCTGAATATAGAAGTTTTAAGAGATGAACCGTTTATTTACCGGGAGTTCGGATCGGGAACCCGCATGGTTATGGAAGATTATTTGAAAAAACACAACATTGATGTAAAACCAATCATGGAGCTGGGAACCAATGAAGCCATCAAACATGCTATCATGGCCGGAATAGGTATATCCCTGATATCTAAATTGAGTTTCCATAGCGAGAGTGTTCTTAACAGAATTAAGGTGTTGGATGTTAATGATTTACCGATACAAACACATTGGCATGTACTGTACCGGAAGGATAAGAAATTAACCCCGGTGACTCAGAATTTTATTTTGTTTCTGCAGAATGAAGATCTATACCCGTTTTTACCTTATACACAGGAGATTTTTAAAAAATGATATGGGTAGCGCCAGTTACCTGTCCTCTCTAAGTACGGTATTCAAAGTTTATTCCGATAGTCTTATGACGATCCCACAGATTCCTATCGAAAAGTACGGGATAAGGATCTGATTCCACTTAATATAGACTATTTTATTATTGAAAAGAAAAACGATACATAAACAATAGTTTATGATAAAGATATTATATTTTAATTATTATTTATTAATTGTGTTGTCTAAATTAATCCCGATTTAAAGAGAAAGAGATAGGTCATTTAATATTTATTATAATTTCAAACAACACTTATCATATTAATAATTTGGACAAATTATCATCTAAGAGTCTTAGAGAAAAAAACAGGTTATTTTCGAAAATGGTAGTCCGCGTTATGTGGGCTATTTTTATATTCTTTACGGTCTCATTAATCATTTCGTTTAATCATCCTGTCACATGGAAACCGGGTGATATGATCATTGTCGATCAGCTCAGTCTGGTAATTGGAACGGCAGTAACATTATTTAGCAGTTTGGTCCTCAGTTATTCGAGCCGATATCTCGCCGGTTCCAGGAAACTACCCGGGTTCCTTATCAATTGCATGATATTTACGTTCTCGGTAATACTCATGGTGATTGCCAATAATATCGTATTATTTGCATTTGCCTGGTTATCCATGGGGCTATTAATGTCAGAACTAATCGGGGGGTATACTCATTATGAAGAAGGCCTTGTTTCCAGGAATAACGCCAGGAATTATTTCATGCTGAGTACCTCGCTTTTAACAGCAGGATTAATTTTACTGGCACTTCAGACCGGTTCATGGAGTATTACAAAAATAATTCATTCCAGCGATTTGATTAATACACCGAATGTTCAGTTTGCTATCGTTTTAGTGATTGGAGCGGCTGTTATTCAATCGGCGTTATTTCCTTTTCAAAGCTGGCTTATGTCTTCGATGACGGCACCAACCCCTTCATCCGCTCTTATGCATGCCGGCTTTGTTAATGCGGGGGCTATTTTATTAACACGATTAGCGCCCGCAATTTATGTAAGTCATTTTCTTTGGATACTGGTTCTGGTTGGCGGTTTGGGTTCCTTAATAGGAAAATTTACCAAGTTTGTACAGGCTAATATTAAACAAAAACTCGCTTGTTCGACCGCTGCCCAGATGGGATTTATGCTTGTTGAATGTGGACTCGGTTTCTTTGCAGCTGCTATTACCCATCTCATACTGCATGGATTTTACAAAGCTTATCTATTCCTTTCTTCCGGTGATTCAATTGAACATAAGCCTGTGTATAAAGAAGAAAAACAGAGATTGAGATTTTTGTATCTGCCGATGCTTTTAATTAGCGGTATTGTCGGCGGGTTGGTCTTTGCTTATACAACAGGCAAGGGAATAAGGTGGGATAGCAGTCTGTTTCTAACTCTGGTTGTTGTAGTATCTGTTGTTCACGGATCCCGGGATTTACTCAAACATACGGCCCTATCTGCAATAACCAGGATTATAGCAATACCCTTTTTCATAATACCAGCAATATTGGTGTATGCTTTATTTTATAACGGAATTACCCGGTTGTTGGGAACCATACCCATGGTTGAAATGGCCAGGTCTGTTACATGGGATCAGATCATAATCGGGATCTTATATCTGGTATCTTTCCTGATTATCGAGCTGAAATTACACCACAAATTTGAACGCTTGTATGTATTTGTGTTAAACATCTCACAACCAAAATCCAATACGATACTTCATTAGTTTCATTCATATGAAAAAAGAGTCCATAGCTTCAACAATAAAAGAAATTTCAAATCAATTAATCAGGAACTGGCCTCTCTATTCTTTTGTAACTTCAAATCCACTTGCCGGTCTTGAGCACCTCCATTTTGATGATGCTATCCGGGAGATACGAAAATACATAAGAATCAATGGTTATCCTTCTGCCGAACTGTTCAATCAGGCTTTAAAAGAGAATCAAATTGACAAGACTATAATTGAAAAACAGTTGCTTGATAACGGGGTCAGTGTCTCGGTTGATGATTCGTTAGCTCAAATGTTTGTATTGGAAAAACGCAGACCATCAAAGAGGGCCCTTAGTCAGGTGGATCGCCTTTTAATTAAATGGCTTTCTGTTTTCCTGGATCAGGGTATAGCCGAGTGGAACATGCCTAACCGGGATAAAGGATTTTACCGCGCCTGGCGTATGATGGCCCGTTTTGACAGCAATCTTCCCAACAGGGATGTGATTAGTAATCTTCCGGAAGATGCTTATGGAACGCTTGAACATCTGTTGAGTAATTATAAGCAGGATGATTTAAATACAATGTTCAAGTACCACTTCCTGTCACTTCCGGGCTGGACGGGATACATCAAATATCTCATGGACAATGCAAATGATTGGCAAAAGACATATCCGGTCACATTGGTTGATTACCTTGCGGTTCGTTTGACACTCTGCAAACAATTTAATATTCCTATAATGCCGGATAATTTCCCTGAAGAACAAGTGATGGGGGAAGAGGACAGGATCAAATCGGCTTGGTTAAAAGCCCTTGAATTAAGTTACCAGTCCGGGTTGATAAAACAGGTTAAATCGCATGCGGATAATATACAAACCGGCAATAATAATAGGCCGGATGCACAATTTGTATTTTGTATTGACACGCGTTCGGAGCGTATCCGGCGGGCTGTTGAAAAAGCTGGTAATTATGAAACCCACGGCTATGCCGGTTTTTTCGGAATAGCCATGGAATATAAACATCCGGAAAAAAATATAAGCCATAAATCCTATCCGCCCATTTTAGAGACGGTCTTTGAGGCAACTGAAGAAATTAAGCCTGGCAGAACATCGGAAGCAAAAAAATTTAACTTCTTTAATAACCTGCACAATGCGCTTGGTGAATTTATCTTTACACTAAAGAATAGTGTTCCCGCCTCTTTTGCTTATGTTGAATCAACAGGTTTTTTCTATGGCGTAGGCCTTCTTGTAAAGACTTTAACCCCAACTTTCGTATACCGTTTTACGGAGCGTTTTACCAAGTATGTGGGACACCCTGATTGGTTCAGCAGGATAACATTACATCATAAAACAGAGGAAGAAGAGTCCGGTATTCGCAATATTTCCACTAATGAAAAGGCAGAAATTGCCAAAACAGCATTTGAATTATTGGGATGGAACCATTTTGCACCGCTGGTTGTATTCTCCGGACACGGTAGTCAAACTTCAAATAATCCATTCGAGTCAAGTCTTGATTGTGGCGCTTGTTCCGGTAATAAAGGCGGACATAATGCCCGGCTACTTGCGGATATTTGTAATGAACCGGATGTCAGTAAGCTATTAGCTGATAAGTTCGGTATTAATATTCCCGGTGACACCTTCTTTTTGGCTGCGGAACATAATACAACTACGAACCATATCCATCTCTATGATAAAAATGTGCCAGATGAATACCGGCAAAAAATCAAAAAGCTGAAATATAATTTGAAATCGGCACAACATCTGGCAAATGAGGAACAGTTCAATTATAGCCAGAAAAATATTAAAAAGACTATTCATGAAGCACACAGAAGAGCTTCGGACTGGGCTGAAACAAGGCCTGAGTGGGGTTTAGCGGGAAATGCATCTTTCATTATTGGGAGACCTGAACTGACATCCGGCCTAAATCTCGGGGCACGTAGCTTCCTTCATTCTTATGACTGGCAGAAAGATCCGGATGGTGATAAACTGGAGGCCATATTACAGGGCCCGATGGTTGTCACACAATGGATCAATAATCACTATTATTTTGCATTGGTTGATAATGAACGTTTTGGAGGTGGTAAAAAGGTTACTCTGAATGTAACAGGTAAGCATGGTGTGGTTCAGGGTAACGGAGGAGATTTAAGATTCGGCCTGCCGCTCGAATCGCTCCGGGAAGATGATTATCTTGCACAGCACCTTCCATTGCGTCTGACTGTGCTTATCCAAGCTCCCAAATCAAGAGTAGAATTTATTCTTTCAAAACATGATGACTCGCTATACAAACTGGTGAAAAATGAGTGGATCTATCTTGCAGTAATGGATCCGGAAGAAGGAAACGAGGTTACTTTTATTGAGAGTAAAGTTCAAAATGTTAATAGCATTCTGGTTGATGAAGCTTATTAAGATGCAGACTGGCCGCGTAAGCATTACTTGCCGGGTCTAAATTATTATTTAACGTGAGGTTTGGATAAGAATCGAAGCGTTGTAATAATTACATTGAGAATACGACCTGTGAAAATATAACATATCTTGACGACGGGCGACTGACCATCGACGACACAGAGCTGTTTTGATGCATAAAGCATGAGTCCGGTACCGAACTCACGTTGATTATACGGTTTTTCAGAATAAATAATGGTTACTTAATATCAGAGCATTTCTCTGTTGTCGGTGGGCGGTTGTCGGTGGTCATAGAATAATCTAATGTAACAGCTACTTTTATTAAGTAGATAGATTATACGCTTAAACGAACCTCACGTTATCTAATAAATCCTATTATCTCTATCACAGGTTGCCTTTTTTACCGGCATGAAATAAGAACGGTATCATAAACTAATAAGATATCGATAATTTTGTGCACATAGTTAACAATATCGATGTCTAATTGTTTCAAATGTAGGTTCTTATATGAAAAAGCAGGCCATCCTCATCTTTTTTGCTTTTTCTGAATGGTTTAGTCTTTTTGTCTTTTTTATGTACAAACAAAAGCAAGAACCTGTTTTTGTGTGTCTTGTTGGGACTTTCGTTTTTTTGTGTTTTCTCTTTCGACATGCTCAAGTTCCTGTAATGTCTTGATGATTTTACTTAGTAACCGGTTATGAAGAACGGTTCTGAATTAGCGTTACCAGAATGGATATAACCACATTAATAATATTTATAACTAATGAATAAATAAATAGTTATAAATAATTAACAAATAAGTTGAATAGTTGTTTTACGGGGTTAAATAATATAATATCAAGGAACTAAATGAAACGGAATTTTCTTTTTTTAAATAAGCTGTAAACAAATTCTATACCGAATGAAATAGCCAGCATTCCAACGAGGACCCATAAATGGGTAGGGTGATTTCCAATGGTTTGCCATATTAAAGCCAACAGAGCAAATAAACATAAGATAACACCAATGAAAGAGATCCATTTACGGCTTTCTGTTTGTTTTGCAAGCTTAATGTTTGCTGAATTAACACCTGAGAATATTATCAGGAAGCCCGCACTACCCATCATGGAGATACTGGATAAATCTCCCACATTGGCTAAAAATAAAGCTAAAATAGCAGTTATAATGAGTCCCTCAAGAGGTTTGTTCCAAACTTTATCTTCCAAAATTTTAGGTAATTCACCTTCCCTGGCAATCGTGTAACTTAGTCGTGCCGCACCGTAAAGTGTTGCGTTGATCGCCGAGAATGTGGACAGTAAAGCGGCTATGGCAATTAGTGTAAATCCGGCGCTTCCAAGAAATGGTTTGGCTGCAGCGGCCAGGGCATAGTCTTTAGCCTGAACAATTTTATCTACAGGGAGGCTGCCAACCGACACAACGGAAACAAGTATGTATAAAACAATAACAAATATCACCGCAGAGTAAAATGCCCGGGGCAGAGTTTTCTTCATGTCTTTCACATCATTCGCTGTATTCGCGATAAGTTCGAAACCTTCATACGCCAGAAAGATGATCATTCCACCCGATACCAATTGTACTGTTGGAGACCAGTTACTAACAGCAATACGATGAGTATCTATACCCTGAAACCCGACTGCTACGAAGAATAACAACAGGGCTATTTTAATAGCAACGATATATTGTTCCGCTTTCCCGATCACTTTCGCGTTAAGCATATTGAGAACGGTGGGAATCAAAATTCCAAGACTGATAAAAAGATGCTTAATCAGGAATTGATGACTGCTGTGAAAAAAGGTTGCCCCGTAGCTTCCAAAAGCATACGAATAGAGTGCAAGCATGATTATATAACTTAGCCACAGCAGGTTATTGATACTTCCCGTAAAAAGATCGACACCAAATGCCTTATCCAGGTAAAAGACGGTTCCGCCCTGACTCGGAAAGTGAGTGGACAGTTTTGAATATGCATATGATGTAATAAGGGCGACGATACCGGCAATAAAAAAGGCTACGGGTGTTCCACCATGAGCCAATTCGACAGCTAAACCAAGAACGGCGAATATACCACCACCGACCATGCCTCCAATACCGATTGATACGGTTTCCCAATAGCCAATTTTGTTTTTATCCGAACTGCTCATTTTGCTTCCAATTTATTGAATACCTGAGAACCGAAATGATAAATTCCACTATATATAATTATTAATTATGACGCAAATCGGTTAACCGATTGCCGGAGTTATTAATGAAATGGATAATGATGAGATTTCGTTCTAATGGAAATAGATCAGTCTGATATCAGAAGACAGGTGCTTCTTCTTTTTGCCTTAAAAACTCTCGAAATCCCTGCGTATTATATTCAGCCATTCCGTGCCGTTCCGCTACAATATGACCCGCTTTCGAAATGACAAAAGTACTGGGGATGGCAGTTGTAGAATACACGGGTGGCAACGGCCCATCTAAAAAGTAAACCGGAAATGTAAAACCTTTTCTTTTAATAAAGTTTTTAGCTTTTTGGGTATTATTGTCCAGTGAAATCATAAGAAAGGCAATACCGGGAGATTTTACTTTATTATACAGGTTATAAATATCCGGCATCTCTGCTACGCATGGAGGACACCATGACGCCCAGAAATTGATAAAGATAACTTTACCTTTGAATTGGCTCAGATTTGCTTTTTGTCCGTCAAAAGTAATCAGGGGGAGGTTATAATCAGCCTTCTTTTGAACAGTTGATGAAATATGCGTATCGGGTTTAAATAAACCCGTCCATAAGATAACCCGTTGCAGTTGTCCAATAACTTCTACATACCAACCGGTTGAATAGAGTACAATTCCAACAACAATAATGACAGCCCATTCTATGAGATCGCGATTTTTAAATTTAAGTTTGGACATAGGAGAATATGTTGACTATTAATAATTTCAGTAATTCAATAACTTTTGAAATAATATATAACTAAATGGGAATAAATTTATTTGATACTCAGTGTAGCCATTTTATAGTTCATATTCATCAAACTAAAAGATATTAGAGTGTTATAATCCGGGCAGCTCATTTCAATATAACAGCTTACGTTATAGAAATATCTCATAATAACCTGTTGTGGTAAATGATATATGAAGATTTTCCGTAATGTGATTATAATATTTATTGTAATAATTACCATTCTTTGGGGCCTATCCTTCCTATTATCAAGTAAATACACTGTTGAACGATCAATAATTATTGCTGCTCCGGTTGATAGTGTGTTTTCTTATGTGAGTGATTTAAAGAAATGGAAATACTGGAGCCCATGGTTGTCAGTAGAGTCGGATACTTCTATAAATTATAGCTTCAGTACTTCTGGAAATAAAACACGTATGAAATGGAAAAGCCTGAAATCAGGAGACGGTGAAGTTTCAATCATAACCACTGTACCGAATCAAAGAATTACATATTCTCTAAAAGTTGAAGGATTTGAAACACATCAACGAGGAGAGTTTCTGTTTGGTAACTTTAATGGCAGTACCCGCGTTAAATGGATTGATAAGGGGGATCTGGGTCCAAGTCCAATGTCTAAATATTATATAGTTGTTATTGAAAATATGATCGGCTCAGATTTTGACAGGGGGTTGCATAATTTAAAAAGAGCAGTTGAAAAGTAAATTCAATAGCGTTTTTACCTGAAATAGTTTTCCCGGACACTATTTATTTTTTGTACCAGGAAGCTAACATCCTGTTCCGTTGTTTTATAGTTCGTTATGCAGGCTCTGAGTACCGGTTTATTGCCGTTAAGCATCGTTGTAGAGATCCATGCATCTCCTGATTTTACAATTGTACGGGAGACGAGCGATAAAAATATTTCAGAACGGCCGTCTTCATGTTCATTATCAACAAAACAAACAATGGGTAAGGGAGTATTATTTACCACTTCCCATCCATTTTTAATCAACGCATCTCGTAGAAAATCTCCCATCTTTTTTTGATGGCGCAGGGCTTTTGCATAACCATCCCAACCGGCAGCCATGAGTGATAAAAATACCTTTAAACCGATGAAGCGCCTTGACCATTGTATAGAATGATTAAACGGATCAATAACATCGAGTCCGGCTGCCTCTTTGGGCATATAATTAGTAGCCATCCCGAATGTTTGGGTTAGGATCTCTTTGTGTCGTGTTATATAGATACCGGCACCCATAGGAACAGAGAGCCATTTATGGGCATCAAATGTTAAGGAATCGGCACGATGGATTCCTTTTAGTAAATCCCTGAGTTCAGGTATGAGAGCAGCGGCTCCTCCCCATGCGGCATCCACATGAAACCAAATGTTTTCACGTTCAGCTATTTGGGCGATTTCATTAATGGGATCAATGATGCCGGCATTCGTTGTTCCGGCATTGGCTACGATCATAAATGGTTTGCAACCGTTATCTTTATCTTCCTGAATGATTTGGGACAACAAAATCGTGTCTGTTTCATAGCGCTCATTAACTGGTATTTCTCTGAGCGCATCTGTCCCGAGTCCGCTGTTTTTGGCAGCTTTCAGAAATGAGTGGTGACTTTCTTTTGACACATAGAGGGACGGTTTTTGTGAAATAGATTGTAATCCATATCGTCCATAATCCGGAAAAGTGTTAGATAAAGCAGTTAAGACAGCTGTATGATTAGCTTCGGCACCGCCTGATGTGAAGGTCCCGTCAACCTCTGCAGGATTAAACCCGAAACGTCCGGCTAAAAGCCGTACAAGATGATGTTCTATTTCGATAGCCAGCGGGCTGTGGCTCCATGCAGCCAATTGTGGATTAAAGGCCGCAACGATAGCATCGGCGGCAATACCCATGGTAGTCGGGGCCGGGTTGAATAAACCGAAATACCTGGGATGCGGCGTATGTGTTTGATATTGGCTTAACCCCTTTGTGATGAAATCTATGGTCTCAACAGGATCGGTTGCCTGTTCGAAAGTGATCTTCGAGAGTATATCCCGTAATTTTTCCGGATTCAGTTCCGGAGTTACGGGACCTTCTGAAACATTCGATATATATGTTTCAATCGATTCATAAAGTTTCTGCCAAAGTCTATGGCGGTCGTCAGTTGTCAAACTTAATATATCAGTATCTTTCATATAATAATTGGATGAAATAAGAGGGCCATTCAGGATAATTTGCAAAGTCTTAAAGTAGTAAGGGGAGGTTATAATTGCACGATTATTCGCAAAAAAATCATTGTAAAAATTATTTCTGCGCTTGTTTGGAATATGACCAGCGTAAGATCAAAGTGCCGAAAATACCACTGAGTAGAGAAGCTATGAGAATGCCAATTTTCGATAATTCGAGTGCATGAGGATCTGTGAAAGCAAGGGTACTAATAAAAAGGGACATAGTGAAACCAATGCCGCCAAGCAATGACAAACCATAAAGTACAGATCGGGTGTATTTATTATTGGGCAGATCAGATATTCCAAATCTTGTAAGGATCCAGCTAAAACCGAAGATACCAATCTGATTGCCGAAGAAAAGGCCTAAAATGATACCCCAGGTCAATGTTGAATAATATGCTTCTGAAAGTATTGTCGCATTTAATGTGACTCCGGCATTAAAAAATGCAAAAAGAGGCATAATAACGTAAGCCACAAATGGGTTAAGCGAATGCTCCAATCTGTGAAGTGGAGACTCAGAGTTTTTGACAATATCGGAAACGGCATTAAGCATGGTTTCCCGCTGTTCCGGATCTACGGATAGAGTTTGATTGGTTTTATAGGTCGGCACATATTTACTTAGTATGGAAAACAATTCCTGATAGAGGGTTTTGATGGGAGTTTTCTGGCAAACAGGTATTAAAAATCCAAGTGCTACTCCTGCTATCGTAGCATGTATCCCTGATTTCAGGAAGGCAATCCATAATATGATACCGATGAACAGGTAATAACGTATTTGTGTTATCTTGAACTGATGGAGTAATCCCAATAACAATATGCACAATACAGCAATCAATAATGGCATTAAGTAAAGGTGAGAGGTATAGAATACTGCAATAATGAGAATGGCAAATAGATCATCGGTGACGGCCAGAGCGGTTAAAAAGATTTTAGCCCATATGGGAACATATCTTCCCAGTAAACTTAAAATGCCGATCGCAAATGCAATATCGGTAGCCATAGGAATCGCCCAACCCGAACTATATTCAGTCCCATAATTGAACATGAGAAAAATAACAGCCGGGAATAAGGCTCCCCCTACTGCCGACAGAACAGGAAGCAAAGCTTTTCGGATGCCTGTTAGCTGTCCGAAGAAGAATTCCCTTTTTATTTCCAGTGCTACGAGTAAGAAAAAAACGGCCATCAAACCGTCGTTGACCCAATGAAGGAACGTCTTATCCAGGGTATATCCGGATATATGTATCGATAATGTTTGTTCGAGTAATTGATGGTAATAAACCTTTATTGGAGTATTGGCTGCGATAAGGGCTAATAAAGTCGCAAAGATCAGAAGAACACCTGATAAGGATTCTGTCCGGACAAATTCCTGAAAAGGAGATAGTACTTTTTTATGAGATTTTTTTTTCACCAATAAAAATAAGTATAGATTGAATAGTTAAGATGTTATTTATTTTAGCTTTAAAGGTTTTGAAAGATAAATAGTTGCATTGACACCATTAAATATTCTACATAGATCCGACAAAGATTCTCATCATGCTGTTCCTTTAAATTTAAGTCTTATAATGACTTAAATACGGTTAGAATCTATTTATAAATGAATGAAACCGGCTAATATTAAAAACATGTAATGAAATAGTTATCTGGCATCCGCACATCTATTTTTAAAGTAGAGGCACATGAATCATGATGTATTCAATTTTGTTCATGTGTATGAATAAGCGAAATGAGTTTATTGAACTAATCATTAAAGAATGAAAGAAACGGAGGTTTCCGTGGTTACAAGAGATGACATTTTAGAACTTCTGGAGCGAACGAAAGGCAAACAAAATGTATCCATCTACCTGCCTACTCATATCAAGGGAGATAAAGTTGAACAAGATCCCATTCGTTTCAAGAATTTATTAAAAGAGGCTGAAAATAAACTTAACCGTCTCGGGAGCAATGAGAACGATATCGCTCATATTTTATCCCAGGCGTATGATCTATTGCCCAATGATGATTTCTGGCAGCATCAAAATAAGGGTTTAGCTGTTTTTTGTGCTCCTGATTACTTTGCCTACTTCAGAGTACCAATTGTATTCGAAGAAAAAGTTAATGTTGGTAACCGTTTCATAATTACACCCCTAATACCTGAAATAACTTATGATGGTTCATATTATGTGCTTGCATTAAGCAAAAAGGATGTGCGTTTCATACAAACTTCCAGAAGCGGTTTAAAAGAGATTGAATTGGAAGATATGCCACAAAATTATAAAAATTTCATGAGTTATTATGTGATGCAAAAGCAGGTGCAGGTTCATTCGGGGGCACCGGGCAGATCCTCTGTATATCATGGCCACGGTATAGGTACCGATGATGAAAGAAAACATCTTGAGAATTTTGTTAACAAAATAGAAAACAAGGTGACAAGCTATCTTAAAAATTATAATAAGCCCCTGATTCTTGCCGGAGTAGATAAAATCACTTCACTTTATCGTAATAAAAACCAATATAACCACTTGAAAGAGCCGTTTATAAAAGGAAACCCGGACAGAAAAAGTATTGCTGTTCTGAATGATGAAGCATGGCATATTATGCGTGATTTTTACCGGGAAGAAATGATGAGTGAATTAGCTCGTTTCGGACATCTGTCTGATACGACTCAGACATCCACGGATATACATGATATCATTAAATCGGCTTATATCGGTAAAATCGATACGCTTTTCATTGCTGAAGGCAGAAGAAGATGGGGATTGTACGATATGTCAAAAAATATGGTCCAGGTTCAGGGAAAAAGGGATAAAAAAAGTATCGATTTATTTAATGAAACAGCTATAAAAACAATTGAGGGCAAGGGAGCTGTTTATGTATTTCCCAAAAATGAGATGCCTGAAGGTACTGATATCGCCGCTATTTATCGGTACCCATCTTAAACATAGCATTAAAAAAGGCTTGTAAT
>Ga0102944_1001851_pt1 | contig 13192 bp, 14 predicted proteins | sample SalPonD_shore_MG_FD_78172 | JGI IMG/M metagenome (GOLD analysis project Ga0102944, IMG submission 78172) | Salt pond soil microbial communities from South San Francisco under conditions of wetland restoration - Salt Pond MetaG... | ecosystem: Environmental > Aquatic > Marine > Intertidal zone >...
AGAATATTTTCTATACCTTGTGAAGATATGAGCGCAATATGTTCAGCCCCGAGTTCTGTACCTTTTTGAATGATAATTTCATTCTTTTTAATATCTTCTCCTTGCTTAGAAACATTTTTCCCTGGAGCAATGGGATTATAAATTATAATTTTATTATTTTCTTTTTCAGTATCTTCAATCATAATAACTGCATCAGCACCCTCTGGTAATGCCGCTCCTGTTGATATACGTATAGCTTCTCCTTTATGAATAGATAAAGAAGACACTTCACCAATTTCAATCTTCCCTATCCTTTTTACATTCTTAGGCTTTTTGGGGGAAGCTCCAAAAGTATCTTCGGCAATAACCGCATAGCCATCCATTGCAGCTCTATCGAAAGTGGGAACATCGATTTTACTCCTTATTTCTTCAGCTGTAATCCTTCTTAAAGTATTATTTATATTAATTTCCTCGGTTTGCGTGAAATTAATTCTAGAAAACATTTTTTCTGTTGCCTCATCAACAGAAGTTAATTTTGAAAACCCAATCTTTCTTAACCTATCTATCATATTAATCATTCTTTTTTATTAATAATATAAGTCGTATGAGCTAACTCCGGTAAGATTAATTCTAAAAGAGCCAATTTCACGGCATTAGGTGAACCAGGTATTAAAAATATTGCCTTATTGCCAATTTTGCCTGCAATTGCTCTTGAAAGCATCGCAGCCGAGCCGATTTTTTTATATGAAAGAAAGCGAAATAGTTCTCCAAAACCCGGTATAATTTTATCTAATTTAGGTTTTACTGTTTCATAGGTGAGATCCTTTGGAGATAATCCAGTTCCACCACTAAATATAATTGCATCTATAGTTGGAATACTCAAACATTCGCTCAGTGTTAAATCTATATGGTCAATTGAATCAGGAATTATTTTTGTAAAATTTAGATAAATATTGGACTTATTTTCTAATAATTCTCGGACAAGTGGGATTGTTTTATCTGAGGTTTTTTTACTACCTTGTAATTCTTCAAACCGAGAGGTACTTACAACAATAAACGCGATTTTTTGTTCCTTTTTTTGGTTTGCTTCATTCCTATGTTCTTCATGTACTTTCAAACTTTATACAACTCTTTTAATATAATTTAAACCATCAAGATATTAATAAGTGTAAAATGTTTTTTTATCGCCTTTTTCGACAATATTTTCCAGTTCTCCAATCTCAATGCAGCCGTCTGAATAAAATAGAGTACTGATGGCTTCTGATCCGGTCTGAATTGGAAAAATCTTATTAAGCCCATCGACCTTTTTAAGTCGAACTGGCTTAAAATGGTGTCTTCCTATTGGACTATAAATTCTCTCCCCAACTTCAATTTCTTGTGCATTTTTAGTTCGCAGAGGTTTTCCTGATAGTCTTCGCAAAAAGTCATCAATAAATACATAAAAACAACTTAAGGCTGAGCTTGGATATCCTGGTAAGATAAAAATTATTTTATTTTCTAATTTTGCGAAAATAAGTGGTTTTCCGGGTTTCTGTTTGATACCATGTACTTTTATTTCAATATTGTCAAAAGTATCCAATACTCGCTCTCCTAAATCACCTTCTCCCTTAGAAGTCCCCCCAGATATAATTACAATATCACTTTGATTAAGCCCTTGCTCAATTTTCTCTTTTAATTCATTGAAATCATCTTTAACTATTCCCAAATAATTCACTTCTACTCCGGTATTTTTAATTGCTTGTTTTAATACAATAGAGTTAATATCATAAATCTGTCCGACTTTTAATTCTCCAACCTTAGGATTTACCAATTCATTACCTGTACTCATTAAAGTTATTTTTGGTTGTTTATAAACGGGAATTTCTTTTATTCCACAAGCTGATAAGATACCCATTGTTGGAAGATCAATAAGTTTATTAGATTTTAAAATTGTTTCCCCTTGTTTTACATCATATCCTATATTAATTATATATGTACCAGGGGTCACTGCCTTTGAGATTAAAATTTTATCATCTTTTTTTTCGGTATATTCTATAATTACTATGGCATCCGCATTATTGGGAACAGCAGCACCAGTAGCCACGTAGGAACATTGTCCCTTTTGTAATTCTTTTTGTGGTATATCTCCCGCTTCTATAACCTCAATTAATTCTAATGGTATCTCATTATCTTCTTCAGCCCCGAAGGTATCTTCTGCTCTTACCGCATAACCATCCATACGTGATTTTCTAAAATGTGGAACATTAATAGGACTCTGAATTTTTTTTGAAATTATTCTATTAAAACTCTGGTCTAAAGGAACAACTTCATCTTCTTGTATTAAATTAGGCAGTTGCTCTAAAATACTTCTAAATTCAGAAACCGATATCGTTTTTAGAAATTTAATTGAAATCTCCTCTAAGATTATAATTTTAAATTATTTTATTAAAGATTTATTTCTTATTTTAATAATATATTAATGGCCCTATTCAGCGGAATCATCCAGGAATTCCTCTCTTTTCCAGACCTCAATCTCTTTTTTATAACGTTCTACAGCAATTCTTAGCGCTTTAAAACCTTCCTCTCTATGAGCAGATGCTACCGCGACATATACTAAATCTTCAGATATTTTAAACTTCCCCTTTAAATGAATTAGTTTAATATCAATTATACCTTGGATTTTTCTTATATCCTCACAAATTTGGTTAATACTTTTATTAGCTAATTCATCATAAGCATCTATAGTTAGAGATTTTACTAGTTTTCCTTCTTTGGATGTCTCCCTAACAATACCATTAAAAGAAAGAACGGCCCCTGCATTTCGTATTTTTAGATTATTTTTTAGCGAAGACATAAGTGTGGGAAAATCCACTTCATTTTTTTTATATATACCTGATTCAATCAAATCCCCTTTCTTCTTATTGTTTGTCATATTTTTCAACCTCCAGATATTGGTAATAAAAATGCTAAGATATCATCCTTTTGTAAGGATTCAGAACGTGGATTAGGATTTTTTATAATGGAATGATTAATAGCAATTGAAATTGTATCCTTGATTTTATTTGTTTTTGCTTCTAATAATATATTCTTAAGTTGTGGATATTTTTTTATGAGTATTTTAACTATTTCTCCCACATTTCTTGGGTGATTATGATTAAAATATTCTTCACTTTTTTGCGTGATTGTCTTAAAATCAGCAAAATATAACACTTTTACCAATTAGAATCTCACTATCCTATTTATTTTAATTAATAATATGGTTCTCGAGAATCGACTACCTCTCGTACCACTTTCTCAAAATGTTCCATTGAATGATGATTTAGATGCTTTTTTATATTTTTTCCACTGTCTGCACGATATAAACATCCAAATAAATTGCCATCACAGCCGACTCTCAATTTTGTGCATCCAAGACAGAATTCATGACTTGGATGGATTGCTTCTACCACAGCTCCATTTGCCAGAATTATAACTTTTCGGTTTTGCATCATTCCTCTAATTTTTACATCAATGGCTTTTTTCTCTAAGCTTGAAATTATATCTGATAAATCTAAATGATATTTTTCATAGAATTCTTTTTCCCTTCCAACAGCATCTGATCTTGTATGTAATTCTATTAATTGTAGAATGTATCCAGTCTTTGCAGAAAATTCGATGAAATCATCTAATTCATAATCATTTAATCCCTTTAATACAACAAAATTTATTTTGATTGGAAATAATCCAACTTCTTTCGCTTTCTTAAGACCTTTTAAGACCTTCGATAAAGAATCTGAACCCGTAATTTGTTTATAAATATCTGGTTTTAAAGACGGTAAAGATACATTAATGCGGTCTAAACCCGCATTAACCAAATCTTCTGCTTTTTCATATAATGAGTATCCATTAGTAGTCATTGAAATATCTTTATATAATTCTAAATCACTAACATTTTGAATTATTGAAACGATTTCTTTTCTGCATAAAGGCTCGCCTCCCGTAAATTTTATTCTTGTCACATTTAATATTTCCGCTAATAAATGGCATACTTTTTTGATCTCTTCTACTGACAATTCAGTTGTTTTTGGAATAAATCCTTCATTATCACAATAAATACAACTATAATTACATTTATCGGTTACTGAAAATCTTATATGTTTAATCTCCCTGTTACATTTGTCTTTCATTTTTATGCTTATTTATATCTTCTTTAATTTTTCTTCCACTTTAATGTCTTGAATTATAGTAGAAGGGTATTGACCATTTTCATCCTTCTCATACATTTTTACAACATCCCAAATGTTTAAAAGAGCAACACTAACGCCCGTTAAAGCTTCCATTTCAACTCCTGTCTTAGCAATACTTTTTACTAGGCAAGTGACTTTAATTGAGTTATTTTCATTAATATTAAAATCTACTGAGACTTTTGTTATAGGAATTGGGTGGCATAGTGGAATTAATTCTGGGACTTTTTTTACAGCATTAATTCCAGCTATACGAGCAATAGTTAACACATCTCCCTTTTCTACAGTTTTATTTTGAATTTTTTCTATAGTTTTTTTCTTTAAAAATATTTTACCAGATGCTTTAGCTATTCGTTCTATTATTTTCTTTTGGGAAATATCTATCATTATTTTCTATTTTTGGGAAATTATCATTTATATTTTGGTTTCTTTTTAAGTATTCCAAATATTTAAAATAAATCTTCTATAAATTTTACGATGTAATTTTTTGTTCATATCGATATTTAGTATTAATAATTTTAAAGAATTTAAAAATTAAATGATAATATTGAAAAATCAATAAGTATAAATTTACTAATGACGTTATAAATCCAATTTTTTTATCTAAAGCTATAGCTATTATCTTTTTAATGCAACTGATGTAGCTTTAAAAGAAGCATAGAGTTTATCCCCGATATTTAAATCTAAATCTTCTCTTGCATTAAATGTTATATATGCTTTTAATCCATTCCTTAGGGTAACTTGAATTAATTCTTTACTTATAATTAACATCTCTTCAACTTCACTTTGAATATTATTCCTTATACTTGATTTAAAAAGTTGTTTCGATAATACTATATACTCTGGTCGAATAAACAAAGTTACCTTACCAGATTTAAATTTAGATAAACAATTAACATTAAAATTTTTTGTTTTGACCTTAACATAACCATCGTTATATTGCATTATTTCTCCTTCAATTATATTTTCAATACCTACGAAATTAGCAACTTTTTCATCTTTTGGAGATGTAAAAATCTCTTGGGGTATCCCTGTATCTATAATTCTTCCATTCATCATTAAAGAAATTCTATCTCCACGCATAGCTTCATCTTGGTTATGAGTTACTTTTATTGTTGTTAGATTATGATCTTGATGAATTTCTTTAACAACTTTCATAGCTTCTTTTTTAGTAATAGGATCTAAAGCACTAAAGGGTTCATCGAGTAATAATATGTTAGGTTTTATTATTAATGCTCTTGCTAAAGCTACCATCTGTTGTTCTCCTCCTGATAAAGTTTTAGGTTCTCTATTTTCAAGATGAGATATCTCAAACTGCTTCATAATTTTTTTAATTTTTCTTTCAATCATACTCTTATCTTTTTTTTGAACTTTTAGACCAAAACCGATGTTTTCTCTCACATTCATATGAGGGAACAATGAATAATCTTGATAAACAAACCCAATATTTCGTTTATTTGGTCTAATATTTTTCATATTCTCTCCATTAATATAAAGATTTCCTTCATCTATTTTATGAAAGCCAGCAATTAATTCTAATAGCAAAGTTTTACCTGCACCAGTCGGACCCAAAATAACAAAAAATTCTTCTTTTTTTATATTTAAATTAATATCTTGAATTAAAAATTCTTCAAAATCACACGATACATTTTTAAGACTAACATAAGACTTTAATCCCATAATATATTACCTCATTTCCTCTGTCTAGATTTTTTTGTTAAAAAATATATAAGCAAAAAGATAAAAAAGCAAATTATTATTAAAAATAGTGCAATAGGTGCAGAAGCTTCTATACCTTCTGAATTAAAACGCTCATATACGAAAACAGGGGCAATCATTGGATAATATGCTATTAATATAACTGCCCCAAATTCGCTTATTCCACGTGCCCAACACATCACAGAACCCGTAAATATTGTTCTTTTACTTAATGGAAGCATAATTTTGAAAAAAATATGCCTATTTTTGGCACCTAAACTATATGCTACCCTCTCTAAATGAGGATTTACAGCTTTAAACCCATCTATGGCAGAATTAAGAAAAATAGGCATACTGACGAAAAGTAAAGCAACGATAATTCCCCAAATATTATCTTCAAAAACGATACCTAATTCTTTAAGAGGTGCTCCGATTAAGCCTTCTTTCATAAAAATTGAATAAATTAATAGACCAGCTACGCTATGAGGAATCATTAGAGGTAAATTGATTATCGATTCAATTATACTTTTACCTATAAAATCATATTTTGCTATTACATAAGCTAATGGAATACCTAATAATAGTGCAATAACAGTAGCAAAAAAAGAAGAATAGAAAGTTAACAAGATAGTTCTAATTACATATGGATCTGATATGACCTCTTTAAAATTCTCAAAATTAAATACCAATTGTTTTAAAAACATATCCAATACAGCTATAATAATAAATAAGAGCAGAATAGACCCTATAATTGCAAAGCAAATATAAAAAATCCTCGACTTTAAAAATCTTTTAATCTTAATTTTTTTCATTTTATTTTTTAACTCTTTTTACATTATTTAAATTTAAGATTTATCCTCAATACAATAAGGCTTAAGATTGGCAGGTAAGAAAATATAAGGCGAAGCTCGAGCTGGATTTATTGGCGGTTGACCACTTATACTTAAAATGAAATCACCAATTTCATTAATCACAAATTCTACAAAAAGTGCTGCTAAATCAAATTCATTAGCATTATTGGGAATTGTTATTCCATAGGTAATTGATTTTCCTTCACTAACTCCGCTTTTTCTCACAACTTTAACTCTTCTATAAAAATCATCATTATTAGCATTACTTAAATCAATCATATCATCTAATTCAATATAGTCTAGCCCATGTTGAACAGCAACGCTGCGGTATTCAAAAGCATAAGGTAAACTTCCTTCTTTTACCATAGTAATGAGGTCAACGGACTTATCCCTAATTGTAATAAAATTATCGGGATTCAAATTTTCTGGTGTATATATTGTTGAATTACCATCCAGAGTTAATTCCGTTACAGTTGTATGAGATAAAACTAAATTATCAAGAATCAAACTATCATTATATGCGAATTCTGCTAATTGGAGAACTATTAATGAACGATATCCACAAGGATCTAAATTCGGATTTGAAATACCAAATCCACTGCTGCGTAAAATATTATAAAAATTATTTTTATTGATTATAGCATCTTGGGCAGTATCATTTATAAATGCTAATACCATTTGATTAACGGCAAATTTTATATAATAGTGCTGATATATAAGAGGCATATTTTTTATCAATGTCCAATCTGCAACAGCTAAAACATCTGGGATTTTTCTTGCTTCTGTTATTTTACTAACGCATTGTACACTTCCAGCAGATTGTAACTGAATGTCTACGTTAGGATTATTTTTCTCAAAAATAAATTCTATATCTTCGAAAGGAATTGTTAAGCTACCCGCATGAAAGACTTTCAAGACTTTTTGTTCTTGAAAAGGATTTATAAAGAAAATTCCACCAACAATTAGAGTTATTAATATCGATCCGCTAAGAAGAATTATACGAATTCTGCTTTTAATCATATAATATCCTAATTCCAAGAAGATTGATAAACCTTATTTTCTATTTAAATTTCTAATCAAATATTAGTAGAAATAATCTAAGATTATATAAAAGTGTTATGTATGGATGACCATATCGCCTCGGATTGAATTTATTAAAATCATTTTTCAAGAAAAAGGAATTAGAATTAAAATTATCATAAAAAAGTAGGATTAATTATATTTTTGATTTATAAAGAAAAACAATTAAAAACAAAATAAAAGAGAAACAATAATAAAATTAAAAATACTTAAGAATTTGACATTATTTTATAGATTTAATATCTCTTAAATACTTATGTCTCCTGTATTTTCGTTAAATTCAATAACCCCTTTTACAGAAAGTTGCTTCAAAGTGCGTTTTGCCATAATTGGGGGTACTGTAAGTTGTCCTTTTAAATCATCTAAGTTTGCTTCTCCTCCTTTCATTAAAATTGTGGCGATAATGTCAACCTCAGGGAAATCTTGGTCGCTATGTTCAATCAGAAAGGAACTAAAGAAATTTCGCCTCTGTGTGTCTTTTAGTTGAGATTCTAAATCTTCAAATTTGTCCTCAGAATACTTATCTTTTATTTTTTTCTCTTCTTGCTCAAGATTGAGTAATTCTTCGTCTAACTTGCCTTTTTCTTCTTCTTTTTTACTAATTTTCTCGTTTTTAGTGGCCAAATTAGAATTGAGAGTTTCCAATTCGAATTCTGGCTTCTTAATTTCGTCTCTATTCCGTTCTAGAGTTCCATTGAGCTCAATTATCTTTGAATTCAATTCTTCCTTTTCTTGATTTAATGTTTCAATCGTACTATCTAATTCTTCTGCTTGCGTATTTAATTCGGCAATATTCGCATTTTGTTTGCGAATAATTTCATCTAATTCTTCTACCTCATTCTGCTCTTCTTTGATTTTTTGCCACAGATTGGTGAGATTTTGAAGGATTTCATCCATATTTTTATTTAAGGATTGTTGAAAAGTGTCAAAAGTATTTTCAAAGGTCTCTATTATTTTTAAAATCTCTTTTGGCGAACTCATTCAAAATCCACCTCCTCTAATAAAGTTACAGTATTGGCATTTTCATCAAATTCAATGGGTCCATTGTGTTCGACCATCTTTCTAAGAATTTCTCTGGCTTTCTCTTCTTTTAAATCGATCGCCATTAAAATATGGTTTAAATCTAAGGTGGCGCCTTTCTGCAGTGATTTGATTAACTTAATTTGTCCGGATTGAATATAATTGGACCTAATTAAAATCTTCATCGCTTTTATTCTACTTTCGTAATTATCCACGTAATGCTTCTTTTCTAAGAATTTTTCTTCAAGATCTGCTTCTAATTTCTTTAGGTCGTCTTGGGATTTATCTTTTTCAATTTTTAATTCCGTAATAGTCTCTTCTAATTCTTTTAATCTTTGCTTTCTATTTTCAAATTCTTCTTTTTTACTTGCGATTTCTGCTTGAAGTTCTTTTATTTTATTTTGAACTTCTTCAATCTTTTTTAAGAATTCATTTTTTTTCTTATTTAATTCTTCTATTTCTTCTTTTAATTTGGCTATGGTTCTTTCATTTTTAGAGATTTTTTCCTTGAGAGAATTTATTTTTTCCTTATTTGACTCAATAGTATCTTCTTTACTTTTCTTTTCTACTTCAAAGCTTTCTAAAGCTTGTAAGATATTTTTTGGTTGTTCAGTCATCTTAGGAATGGTTTCTGTATTGATAGTGTTAATTTCCTCTACTAACATAAGCAACTTATTGATAGAAGATTTGCTTTCAGTAATTCGTTCAGACATTTTAGATCTTTTTTTTAAAATTATTTTGAATTTATAATATTATACTTTTAATAAATTTCTTTCTAATATATGTTTTGCTTTTAAAAGTGGAGATATCATAATTAAGCAATCTCTTACAGATTATTCCTTTTAAAAATTTTATTTAAAATCTCATTTTTATCGAGGTTTCCTACTGCTAAATCTCTCCTTTTTATTATAATATTAAGGTTTTCTATTAACAATTCTGCAAACTTTTGAAAGGAAAACAAAAATTCATTATTAATTCTAAAGTATTCTTTCAAGAATATATTAATTAATTTGATCTTATGAGAGGGTTCTGATAATTCAAATATTCCGGGATTCGTATCGATTAAGGAGCAACAAACCCAGGAAAGATCTTCAAGAAAGTCTCCTTCATATGCATTTTCGAAATCGAGTCCATATAATATATTACTTGAAAAATTTATTATAAAATCTCTCAGCTGTGTATCTCCTTTGTTCAACACGATTACTTTCTCGACCTCTTCATGTTTGATGATATTTTTCTTATGAAAATCGGCAAACCATTGAGCTAAAAGCTTAATACTCATATTTAATTGTGTTCTTGCTGGCTCAGAAACTTCATTTAAGTCTTGTTTTCCAAATAGATGTTGGTTAATAAAATCGCATAAATTTTCACCATCGATTTTTTCAAGAATTAGATAAGGATCCTCATATAATAGAATCAAGGGAACGGGTATATTTTGGATCTTTAAATGTTTAAGGGTAGCAACTTCTTTATTTCCATCTTGAGTTTTAAATATTTTTAGTATAAAAATTTGAGGAAGATCCACTAGTGGCTTTGTACATTTGACCTCATATACCTCATTTCTCTTACTTTTTAGTCGTGTAATACTAAATGTATTTAAATTTCTATTAAAATCTCCAAAAATATGAGGAAATTTTTCAGATAACTTAGAAAAAATTTTTATTTTTGTAGGTTTTTTTCTCATATCAACACAAATATAAATTAATTCAAATTAAACGAAGAAGTTTTAACTCCATATATAGTATTTAATTTTTTTGATTCTCTAAAATCTTTTAGGTTTATAATTATTAATATTAAATACGTTTAAATATACTTTTTTTGTGAATTTTTTAATAATAATCCTTTTTAAAAGATATTTTGTGAATTTTCCTTGAACATGTTCGTGTTAAGACATTTAAACCTTATTAAATATTAAACCAATAAATATAATCGGAATTAAATTATTTTAATATGAGAATGAACAATAAAAAAACGCATATAATAAAACTCGGGATGCTTTATGGCCATGAGCCAGATACTATAGATTTAGCTAAAAAATTTATAGGGCATTTAATGAATTATCCTGAATTTTGTACTGCGTGCGAAGAATTTGAGCAAAAAGTAAAATGCGATGAATGCAGACAAGATCTTCGATCATTCTCTGAAAATATTTTTTATTATAAAGAAATCGGAAAAGGATTACCTCAATTTATAGACAACCCCGAAAATTACCTCCCAGAAGATTTCCCTGATTTAGATTTTTTATTAGTCGTAGGGATACATGAAGATTTATTAGCGGGACTTCCTGATTTTTTAGAAGAAAAAAATATTAAAGCGGTCATAGTGCCTATTGAAAATCCAAAATGGGTTCCACCTGGTTTACAAACACAAGTCTTAGAGGCTTTTGAGAAAGTGGGCATACAAGCGGCTTTCCCCAAACCTTTTTGTTCCTTAAACCCCCAAGAAGACGAATATAATAAGGTAGGGTTTAATCTCACTGAAAAGCATAATTATATTAAAGAATTTGTAGAGTATTTTAAAATTGGCAGGCCTCAAATCTCTTTTAAATTAAGTAAAAATAATAAAGCAATTGAAGATTCATGCATTATTAGAAGCGCACCTTGTGGCTCAACATTTTATATAGTCCAGCAACTTAAAGGGAAATATATAGAAAATGGAAAAAAAGATAATGAATCTCTTAATGAAAAAATTAGCAAGGCTCATCATTCTTATCCATGTAATGCATCTATGGATCAAGATTCTATTCTCAGAGATTCAATCCTTCATGTAGGCGGATATCTCGTAAGAAATGCTGTTAGAAAAGCTTTAAATCTGGAAGAGCAAGAAGGAATCAAACTAAAATATATTATAAAATAATTATATTTGTTATCCTCTGAATCAAAATTATTTTAGAAATAAAAATTATAAATCCTTCACAATATTATATAAAATATTATCTTTAGTCTTAGAATAATATCTCCTTTTGAATAAATCAGTCTTAATTTGCGGGAATTGCCAAGTTTGGACAAAGGCGCTGGACTCAGAATCCAGTCCTATAGAGGTTCGGGAGTTCAAATCTCCCTTCCCGCATATAATAGGAATTCAGCTTATATTGGATAAATTAATAAATTCTTAGTGATAATGGGATAATTATAAGAATTAAAAACATTAAAAAATAATTACTTATCATTATATTTTTCAATAATGTAATTTTGAAGAGACCACGCATACTTCTCAAGGTTTAAGAGTAATCCTTTTTGTTGCAAATGGTGCAAATAAGATACATCTAATTTTTTAAATTGAGATTTCAATTCTTCGATTAAGTCAAATATTTTAACGATTGCTTTCCAATCTTGGGACCATTCTATATCTTTAGTTTCAATTTGTTTGACCATATAATTACCTTATTATTTTGAGTATTATAAAAACTTTTCTTATAAATTTGAAGAAAGCATCAGTTATAAAATCTTATTAATTCAGATATATAATTTACTATGATTTTCGAATCTTAAAATAATTACAGAGTTAAAATTTTTCTTTTGGTAAATACATCAACGAATTAATTAAATCTGTAATGCATTGAGCCGTTGGTTGTAATTTTTTCATATCAATTTTATCCAATGTATCTTCTGCTGTGAGTAGATAATATGGTGATCGAATTAAATGAATGATTTTTAAATCTCCTTGGGTAACAAAATGGCCAGCTTCACCGATGGGAGGCGTTGCGAAGAAGTTATCGGGTATTAATATCATACGTTCCATATCATGCTCTTTAAAAGCTTTCATTGTATGGGCTACTAATATTTCATTTTGCGAGAGGAAAGTAGCACCAATAGCAAGATTATTTGTTAATTTGAAATCATGAGTTAATGGATCCTCATTTACCTCCCTTGCACATAAATGTTCTAGATTTACATCAACTAAGACCTTATTGAGCAAACTTTCGTTAAATTTATGAGCAAAATGTTCAGCACCTACTCCACCATAAAGATGACCCGCAGTTAAGACAAATAATAAGGACCTTGGCCTTTTCTCTACTGGTATATTCGCCCAAGCCCTTAATTGGGCTAAAACCATTGAAACTCCAGTTCCATCTTCAGAAGCTCCCTGAAAGGCAGCGTCATGGTGACTTGAAATCATTATCATTTCATCAGACTTACCAGGTAAGACTCCTATTATATTATGAGCAATAGAGGGTTCTTTATTTCCTTCTAAGATGATTTTTCCTTTAGCATTTTCTGAAATAGCGATTTTTCGAAGTTTTTTTCCATCATATTTACCTACATATAAGGCAGGAACCGGTTTCATTGATCCATCATAAGGTCCCCAATGAGTATTAACATTTGAAGGATAATCTCTTAGAATTAAAATTAATCCTACTGC
>Ga0102944_1001852_pt1 | contig 13191 bp, 12 predicted proteins | sample SalPonD_shore_MG_FD_78172 | JGI IMG/M metagenome (GOLD analysis project Ga0102944, IMG submission 78172) | Salt pond soil microbial communities from South San Francisco under conditions of wetland restoration - Salt Pond MetaG... | ecosystem: Environmental > Aquatic > Marine > Intertidal zone >...
ATTTTTTCTGAACCTGCGATCGCAGTCGGGAGATAACGGACCGTTTATTTTTTAAGCTGTGTGTATTATTCAAGTGCAATTCCAGCTGCAATAACCCGATAACCATTCCGTGTCCTCATCAGGATGCCTGAGCCGATTGTTCCAGAGTACGCTTCACGGTCACGATTTCATACGGCTGGATGATATCGCCGGTTTCCAGATCATCGAATCCTTCCAGTGAGACGCCACATTCATACCCCTCCTGGACTTCCCGCACATCATCCTTAAACCGGCGGAGGGAGGCAACTTCGCCATCAAAGATCACTTCATTATCCCGGATAACCCGGGCACGGCAGCCCCGTACTATCTTGCCGTCGGAAACATAACAGCCGGCCACTTTCCCCGCACGCGGCACCTGGAAAATCTCCCGGACTTCCAGTTCACCGATTCCCTTCTCGCGTTCTTCAGGTTCCAGCATCCCTTCCAGCGCCAGTTTGACTTCATTCACCGCATCATAGATCACGCTGTAGTTTCGAATTTCCACATTCTCCCGTTTCGCAACGGCCATCGCCTGGGGCGAGGTGGCCACATGAAATCCGAGAATGATCGCATCGGATGCGGTGGCCAGAAGCACATCGGATTCACTGATCATACCCACGCCCTTATGGACCACGTTCACGGCCACCTCGTCAGTGCTTAATTGCTGGAGGGAATCACTCAGTGCCTCGATGGACCCATCGGCATCTCCTTTGATAACCATCGAGAGTTCCTGGACTTTCCCTTCTTTAATTTGTTTGGAAATTTCATCCAGGGTGGTCAACTGGGTAAGCCGCAGTTCCTGTTCACGGCGCTGTTTCTGCCGCTCGTTGCTGATTTTCTTCGCTTCCCGTTCCTCTTCCAGCACCACGATTGTATCCCCGGCCTGGGGGACATCATCGAATCCGAGGACCCGCACCGGCTGACCCGGTTTGGCTTCCTCAATTTCATTCCCGCGTTCGTCGTGCAGGGCTCGTACCCGACCGGAATAGATGCCGCACACAAACGTATCACCCACATGCAAGGTTCCCTTATCGACGAGGACTGTTGCAACCGGACCCAATCCCCGGTCCAGCCGCGATTCCACGACCACGCCCCGGGCTTCGGTATCCGGATTTGCCTTCAATTCGAGCAGTTCCGTTTCCAGCAGAATGAGTTCAAGCAAATCACCGATCCCTTCGCCGGTTTTTGCGGAAATTGCCTGCGCCTGATATTTTCCGCCCCATTCCTCCACCAGGATTTCCTGCTCCGACAGCTCCCGCTTCACCCGATCCGAATCCGCCTGGGGTTTATCAATTTTGTTAATGGCAACCACAATCGGCACGCCGGCAGATTTGGCATGATTGATCGCCTCGATAGTCTGCGGCATCACTGCATCGTCGGCAGCGACAATCAGTACAACAATATCCGTTATCTGAGCACCGCGGGCACGCATAGCGGTAAATGCCTCGTGTCCCGGGGTATCAAGAAAGGTGATTTTTCTATCCTCACCCAATTCCACAGAGTAGGCGCCGATATGCTGGGTGATTCCACCGGATTCACCGGCGACGACATTCGTCTTGCGAATATGATCCAGCAAGGTGGTTTTGCCGTGATCAACATGCCCCATAATGGTCACCACAGGCGGTCGGGGCTGCGCTTTTTGTTTGTCCTCTTCGGTCTCGTGGTCCTTTAATACCTCCTCGCCATACTCCTGTTCCTGTTCCACTTCGAATCCGAATTCGTCCGCCACCATGACTATCGTATCCATATCCAGCCGCTGGTTGATAGTCACCATCAACCCCAACTCCATGCACTTTGCCACTACGTCGGTAGGGTCCACATCCATCTGCTGGGCCAGTTCATCCACGGAAATATATTCGGAGACCTGGACGACGTCCTCCGTTTCCTCCATTTCTTCTTCGGTCTGGGCCTTCTTTTTCCGCTTTTTCCCGGAAGACTTCTCGTCCATCTTGGCGAGAGTCTTCTTCACTTTTTCTTCAACTTCTTTATCGACCTTGGCCTTCTTCTTGCCCTTCTTGCCTTCTTTGGCCTTCTTTTTCTGTCGACGTGATAATAACTCTTCTAAATCTGCAATTTCAACAGTGCGGGTTTTCCGTTTCTTCTTTTCAGGCTCTTTGCCCCGCTCTCTCTTTTCTCTGCGCCCCCGTTCTTCCTCTTCAGCCTTTGCACGTTCTTTCTCTTTGGGACCCATCTGTTTTGCCTTGGCTTTTCGACGCGCTTCTTCTTCGGCTTCCAGCTGCTTCCGGGCTTCTTCCTCTGCCCGGCGCTTCTCTTCGGCAGCCTCGCGAAGTTTTTGCTCTTCTTCCTTCTGCTGCTTCTGATCCTCCTGTGCCTGTCGAATCCGGCGGCGATTTTCCTGTTCGATCTGCTTCTGCTTGCGGGCTTCCTCCTCAATTTTACGGCGGGCTTCCTCCAGACGCCGCTCTTCCTCTTCTTTCTCACGACGCTTCCGCTCTTCTTCTTCCTGCTTTTGCCGTTCTTCCTCAATCCGCTGGCGCTCTTTTTCCTTGCGGTACCGATCAACGATCACCTTTTCTTTGGCGAACTCGTTTAAAATCTTATCATAGATCTGATCGTTCACCGCGCTCATATGGCTGCGAACTTCAATATCTTTGGCATCAAGAAATTGCAAAATTTCCTCATGCGAAATATTGAGCTCTTTTGCGATCTGGTAAATGCGTCGTTTTTTAGCCATTTATTCCTCTTGAGGTTCGAGTTTTGCAGTCTCTTGCACTTCTTCCTGAAGGGCGTCAGGCTCCTGCTGCTCCACGTCCTCGGCTTCTTCTTTCCCGGCGAGTACTTCACCCGTCTCCATATCCACATATTGGGCCAGTTCTTCTCTGAAATTGGCCAGACTCTTCTCGCCCATGCCCTTAATCGCAAGCAGATCTTCCTTTTCCGTGTTGAGGAATTCCGTGACGGTTTCGATCCCCGCTTCCATCAGCGACCGGACTCTCCCCTGGTGTAATCCTTCGATTTCATCCAGGTAGGTGACCTGTTCACCGAGCGCCTCGTATTCACTGTATTTTACGGCATCAATTTCATAGCCCGTGACCTGGGAAGCGAGGCGAATATTCTGTCCATTTTTCCCGATAGCAATGGCGATATCATCATCGTCGAAAATCGCCTGCACGTGCCGGTTTTCTTCGTCGATCTCCAGGAGGAGCGGTTTGGCCGGTGAGAGCGCCCGGGTCAACAGCACCTCGATTTCCGAACTGTCGTCAATGACATCGATTTTCTCATTGTTCAGCTCCCGGACGATCGCCTGGATGCGGCTGCCGTTCATGCCCACACAAGCCCCGACAGCGTCCACCCGGCGATCATGGGAGGTAACAATAACCTTGGCGCGATCCCCCGGTTCCCGTGCAATCTTAATTATTTCGACAATATCATCATAGATTTCCGGCACTTCCAGCTCAAACAACCGCTTTAAAAAGTTCGAATCGGCCCGGGAGATAATAATATCCGGCCCCTTGGATGTGATCACCACATCCTTGATGATTGCCTTGACCGTCTGCCCCCGGCGATAGTTCTCAGAGGGGATTTGTTCGGATCTCGGCATCTTCAACTCGGTCTTTTCAATGTTCACAAAGATGGCATCGCGGCGCACCTGGTGCACGTCTCCCATGATGATTTCGTCGACCCGGTCCTTGTAATCGTTGTATACGTGCATTTTCTCGATATCACGTATCTGCTGGTAAAGATTTTGTTTGGCATTCGCAATCAGGCGGCGCCCGAAGGAAGCCGGATCCAGGACATCCACGAAGATATCGCCCGCTTCCAGATCGGGTTCGATTTCCCGGGCGGAATCGACATCAATCTCGGTTGCCGGATCCTCAATTTCTTCCACCACCACCTTCTCATGGTAAATTTCCAGCTCCCCCTTATCCATGTTCACAATGACATCAAACTCCGCTTCCTCGCCGAAGCGTTTCCGCATCAAATTGCTGAAAATATCCTCAATGATCTCTCCCAGTTGATTGCGATCGATGTTCTTCTCTTTCGCAATCTGGGTGAAGGCGTCAATTATATCCTTATTAATCAAGGATTCTTCTCCTTTCTGACCACTGTCACCATTCCAGGATCAGTTTCCCCTGAATTATCTGATCAAATGGTATGGCCAGTTCTCCTTCTTTGTCATTTTCCATCGTCACGGTCACATCCGAGACGCTTTCAATCGTACCGACGAATGGACTCCCCGGTTCCAGTAAGGTATGTTCAACCCGTACTTTCTTCCCTATCCGCCGGCGAAAATCGCGCACAGTCTTCAGCGGCCAATCCAGTCCCGGTGACGTCACTTCCAGTGTATACTTCTCAGTCAGGTAATCCGTGTGATCCAGCCGGGCTTCAATTTTTTTCGACACTTCCGCAAGTTCATCCACGGTGATTCCGTGCTCCGTATCCGCTGTGATGACCACGACCCGGGTGCCGCGTGATCCACGCAGGGTGACATCCAGCACATACCCGCCGATCCGCTGTAAGGCTTTCCCGGCAATGTCAAAGACCGCTTCTTCAATCTGCTCCGTCGTTCTGAATGTCACGCTTCACTCCTCCCTAATGCAAAAAAAGTGGGTTCGTCAACCCACTTTCATCCGTAAAGTTATACCTGACAATCATCTAATGCAAGGAAGAATAGCCCCTTACATTTTACTGTGCCGTCCCCACTTCAATCATTGCCAGCAATTCCCGTGCTTCAGTTCTTATATCGGTTGTCAGGTCGTCATTCTCCAGGAGCGCCGTCAGCATGGACTGTGCGTTGGATGTGCGCCCGGAGTTAAAGGCAACTTCTGCCGCTGCCAGGGTGAATTGCTGCGCCAGAAATTTATGGGGAGCTCGCCGAAGCGCTTTCCGATAGAGGTCCAGCGCTTCGGTATGATTTCCCTGTTCAGCATGAATCGCACCCAGTGAAGCCAACGTGGAAGCGCTGAGCAGGGGATCATTATCATATCTGTCCAGGTATTGCCTGTAATATTTCTGCGCCTCTGATTCATTTCCCTGCCGGTCATAGGCGCTCGCAATATAAAACACCCCGACTCCTGCACTCCTCGTCCCCCGGTAGTCTGCGATGACCGGTTCCAGCTCGTCGATAACCTGCTGATACTGTCCCTGGTCGTACAGGGTTTGAGCTGATCCGAGCGCGGCTGCTGCCTGCATTTCGGCGTTCTGGCGGCTGTTATACATCATCAGTCCCATTGCAACAATCACGACAATGCCCAGGAGCGTATAACTCAGTAATTTCTTGTGCTGACGGATAAACCGCTCTGCCTTGTACAGAAATTCCAGCAGATCGTCCTGCTTCAACTCCTTCTTCGATATCCGTCGTTTTGGTTTCAGCATAGCCTGATTTTTCCCATCTTCATTTGATCATTCCGCAAACATACGTGTACAGGGAAAATAATGCAACAGATAATCGGTTGCTATCCTAAATAATTGATGTTCATCAATCCTATACATTGGTACTATCGTCCTGAGTTCCCTGTATCAAATTTCAAATCTTAAATAAGTCAAGGCAAGAATTGTTCCTTGAGCTCCAAATCAAGCCAGTCCGATTTCGCTAATTCGATATGTTTCCATGGCAAGGACAAGGAAACCACCGAGAAACCGACCATGTGAAACATCTCCTGAATCAATCATAGCAAAGATTTTGAACGCGTGGTGCTCAAGGAATCTGCTCTGGGGTTCGATTAGAGGACGCGTTTTGAATCTCTGGAAAAGATCACAAGCAGAGGATCGTTGATACGCGAACGAGATTTCCTGTCAGAGTACAATGAATGACCGGCGCATTGTACCCATAGCAGGATTCGAACCTGCGACACCCGCTTTAGGAAAGCGGTGCTCTATCCGACTGAGCTATATGGGCATGTATCACTCAGGTGTAGTTTACAAAAATCACCCACGGCTTGTCACGGAAAAAATGGATTATCACAGAGGAAAAAGGCGTGAATCGTGAAAAGTGAAACGTGAAAAGAGAAATGAACAGCAAGCCTCCGTGGAGGATCACGCTTTACGATCACAATCCCGGAGCATAGTGAGAGGCTCTTAATAAGGGTACGACTTGTCAATACTATCCCCTCGGAATGATGTTATTCGCACCGGGAAATAAAGCATGCAGAAGAATACAATATACAACTCGAAGCATGTATCACCCTAACACGTCAAGCATTTAAAGTACGCACCATGCACTCCGGGCTTGGCCGTTCTCACAACTCCAGCGTCTCGCGAATATCCCGCAGTGCTTCGATAACGTTCCCGATGTGCTCGTTGAGCGGAATATCCAGATCTTCCGCCCCTGTCCGGATATCGTCCCGGCTGACGGAGGCCGCGAAACTGGGTTGCTTCAGCTTTTTGGTCACCGATTTTACTTTCATGTCGCCGATGCCGTTCGGTCTGACCAGCGCACAGGCTACCACAAATCCGGTGAGTTCATCCACGGCGAAAAGTGTCTTTTCCATCAGAGATTCCCGGGGCACCCCGGTGTAATCGGCGTGACTTAAAATAGCCCGGGTGACTTCCTCCGGATAGCCTTCTTCTTTGAGAATCTCCACTCCCACGTAGGGATGCTCTTCCACAGAGGGATGCTTCTCGTAATCCATATCGTGGAGCAGACCGACGATCCGCCAGAGCTCTTCATCCTGATTAAATTTGTTGGAATACCATCGCATACAGGATTCCACCCCGTAAGCGTGCTTCCGCAGGTTCTCGTTTTCAGTATGCTCGTGCAGGAGCTCCAGCGCATACTCTCTGGTTAATTCCATGGTCGCCTCCATTTATCTTCATTTGCAGGATATAACATAGAAGACATTCCTATTGAGTCGCAAGGAAATTTTTGATCTCCGGGAATATTCGACTGTCGATTTCCTCCGGTACAAAATGACCGCATCTTTCCAACGTTTTCACCCTCGGATTATGCAAAATATTTTTCCACATCCGGAGGCCGGAAATCCGAAACATGACATCCCGCATTCCCCAACAGATAAATGCAGGCAGACGGGCCAGTTTCCCTCGCTGATCCCAGAGATCGCTCAACCATTTGCGGGAGGTGCGGAGGGCTCTCGGGAACACCCAGCACCCCTTTCCGGCTCCGGGTGGACGCAGTGGTTCAATATAATGTTGATGGTCATCCGGGTGAAAATTTGCCGGAACCCCCACCCCGAATCTCATCAGGTGGCGGGTGAGAATATTATATTGTTGTATAATCTGTTTGCCTGGTGATCCCCCGAATCCCCGGCTGAACAACTCGAATCGCAGCTGCCCGTTCAAGGGCCACATCCAGGTGTTCATGAGGATTAACGATGACACATCGGCCGGAGAATGCACCGCGAACCACAATCCGATGGGACCGCCCCAGTCGTGGAGCACAAGTACGATGTCTGAGAGATTCAGGTGCCGGATGAGCTGTCTGACGAGAACTGCATGATCTTCCGGTAGATAGCTGAAAGGATGCGGTTTGTCCGAGAGGCCGAAGCCAAGATAATCTGGTGCAATACATCGATAGGAATCGGAAAGTGCAACGATCCAGCGGCGATATAAAAAAGACCAGGTGGGATTTCCGTGCAAAAACAGCAGCGGCTGTCCCCGCCCCTCATCGATATAATGCATCGAACCATATTCCGTGGTAAAGTCATTACGATCAAAGGGGTATTTCCGTGCATCGATCCACTCCGGACGATCAACCATCTCTGGGAACAAACCTTGTAATGAGAAGCTCTGCCGACGCGAGGTGCTCTTTGCAGGAGTTCGGGTTTGAAAACCTGTCCATTCATGGGCTCCCGTACTTCTTGTTCGGCGCTTCAAAGCGCTGCAAGACCGGATTGTGAACAAAACAAACTTTTGATACGACCTCGGAGTCTACTTTAACCGAATAATTTTCTGGTACTGTTCTGGCACATTCCGGATAAATACCGGCAGTCACTCTCCGTATTGTTTCTCAAGCAGCCGGGGCAATTCAGTCTCGTAGTTTCCGAAGTAGCGGTTGATTACCGGAAGCTCGAATCGACCGAGGATGGACTCCTTTGGTTCCCGGGCTAATAAAAATTCGAACGATGTTTCGATGACCTGTTCCGGAGTATAGGCTCCCCCTGACAGCTTTTCGTAGTAAGTTTTATCCATCTCGACGGTGTGTTCGGAGGAGGAACTACCCTCCGTAACGGTCACATTTGCGCTCCACTTGTCGGGTTCTTCTGTCAGGGTGACACTGATTTCAGCCATGGTAATCCCTCCCGAAACCTCTCTTTAAATTTACGTACTCCGTTTCTCCAATCCGTGTGGAGAAACCAGCTGATCGCCTTCTGTGGTAATATAATGACAGCGGGCAGTATGATTCCAGGTGGAATTCTCATGGAAGGCGGGCTCTTCCCTCCCGCATATTTCCCCATCGTTGAATGGACATCTGGGATGGAATCGGCAGCCGGCGGGAAAATTCTCCGCACTGGGAACCGCACCCGGGATGCCCGCCAGTTTCTCGGCGGGTTGGTGTAATTTCGGTACGGATTGCAAAAGACCCTGGGTATACGGATGCAATGGATTGGCAAATACTTCTTTCACCGATCCAAACTCTACAATCTTCCCTGCGTACATCACCAGCAGGTGATCGGCCATTTCAGCAATCACGCCCAAGTCGTGCGATATGAGAATAACCGTCATACCAAACTGTGCCTGCAGATTTCGGATGAGTCTCAGGATTTGCGCCTGAACGGTGACATCCAGGGCGGTGGTCGGTTCATCGGCGATTAACAGCTCCGGGCGACAGACCAGTGCCATCGCGATCATTACGCGCTGCCGCATCCCTCCGGAGAGATGATGGGGATACGCCCGATAACAATATTCCGGGTTCGGAATTCCGGTCATGTCCAACATTCCGAGGGTACGCTGCCTGGCCTGCGATTTACTGACGTGTTCATGTCCGCGAATTGCTTCTTCAATCTGGCTCCCGCAGGGAAAGACGGGATTTAACGAGGTCAGGGGCTCCTGAAAGATCATGGAGATGTCATTGCCACGGATATTTCGCATTTCGGGGCCGGGAAGCGTCAGGAGCTCTCTTGCCCGAAATCGGATGGAACCGCTCAAAATTCGGCCTGGCGGTTGCTGGATCAGGCGCATGATGGAGAGTCCGGTGACACTCTTCCCGCAGCCGGATTCCCCCACAATGCCCAACGTCTCGCCCTTGTCGACCTGAAAAGAGACGCCATCGACTGCTCGCGCCTGACCGCGGTCGGTGAAAAAATAGGTCTTCAGATCGTTGACGGTTAACAGAGCATCCATGCCGGTGTTAGCGATTCCTCAGTCTTCCCGGAGTTTTGGATCGAATGCGTCCCGGAGCGCATCGCCTACCACGTTAAAGGAGAGCACGGTGATCACGATAGCCAATCCTGGGAACGTGGAAATCCACCAGGCATCCAGCAGGTTTTCGCGCCCGAGATCGATAATGTTCCCCCAGCTGGGAGTGGGCGGCTGCACTCCTAACCCCAGGAAGCTTAATCCTGCCTCGATCAGGATCACATTGCCGATGGTTAACGTCACGAATACGATAATGGGGGCCAGCGTGTTCGGGAGCAAGTGCCGGATGAGGATCCGCGGCGTATTCACCCCCAGTGCTTTCGCCGCCAGAATAAATTCGCGTTCTTTCAGGGAAAGTACTTCCCCACGCACCAGACGCGCCACGCCCATCCAGCCGGTGAATCCCAGAACAATAATCACCCAGAAGATCGATGGTCCCACGAATGCAATGACAATTAATATTAAAAACAGCCGGGGAAACCCCAGCATCAAATCGACAACCCGCATGATAATCGTATCGATCCACCCGCCGAAATACCCGGCGAGTATGCCCAGTAACGTCCCAATCAGTGCTGCTATCATGACGGCCACGAAACCAATCGAGAGCGAAATCCTGGCGCCATAAATTATCCGGCTGAGTAAATCCCGTCCGAAACCGTCCGTGCCCAGCAGATAACCGGTCTCCAGGGAAGGCGGGAGAAACCGCGCCTGCAGCACATTCGTCTGAGCAGTGGGATCGTAGGGCGCAATCAACGGAGCCAGCAAGGCGATGCTGTACAGTGCAAATAGTATGAACAGTCCAATTTTCGCCCGGTGGTTCCGGATCACCCGGCGGAGACCGAGCCGCCATTCGCTCAGTCCGACGTCATCACTGGTTGATGCGGGGCCTGACAGATAGGACGCATTCATCCCGTAGGCCACAGCAAACAGCAGTATCACATATCCCGCGGAGACTCCCAACTCCAGGGAAGGGCTTGTGAAAACGGCAAGCAGTTGCTGATGTCTGAACAGAATTATCAGGACCGGGATAGTAAGGAAGAACAGGCACACCAGCCCTGCCCGATAACGTCTGCGCAGCAGCAGAGCGACACCGGGGATCACATACATCCACTTTCGTCTCTGGTGTTCTCGGGAGGTCTGAGTTATCATGAGGCTTGATGTGTTTGATGTCGTATTCTGGGAGCAACGACCGAGTATAAGATATCCGCAACGAGATTTCCCACCAGCACCATGGCGAAGACAATGGCTGTCACGGCAATGGCGACCGGATAATCCCGCTGTAAAATCGACGTCAGCATGACCCGTCCCATCCCCGGCCAGGCGAATACGATTTCAATAATGACCGCTCCACTGAACAGGAACGGAATCGATAAGCCGAACAACGTCACCACCGGACTTAAGGCATTCCTGACAGCGTGTTTTGCATAGACAATGCGTTCGGGCAGCCCCTTTGCGCGTGCGGTGCGGATGTAATCCTGCCTGAGTATATCCAGCATGCTGGCCCGCATATACCGCATGGTGGTAGCCGTAGACGCTGCCGCGAGCACAAAGACGGGCAGTATCAGATGGCTGATGCGGTCCCAGATCTGCTGCCCGAGGCTGAGATAGTCATAATTCACGGACTTCATCCCACCGGCCGGGAGCCACCCCAGGACCAGCGAGAACAGCAGGATTAACATGAGCCCCAGCCAGAAGCCCGGCATGGAATAGAGGAAAAGCGCTCCCACAGTAATGAGATCATCGAACCGGGTATACTGTTTGATCGCGGAAAGCATCCCCAGCAGCACTCCGAACAGCAGAGAGACCCCCAGCGCAAGTGACGATAAAATCAGAGTATTCCCGATGGCCCTCTTCACTACGTTGCTGACCGGCTGCGCACGGTCGAAGGACACCCCGAAATCGCCCTGCAGAAATGCCGTAAGCCAGCGCCAATACTGCACAGGCAGCGGCTGATCCAGTCCGAATTTCTGCATCATTTCCTGCCGGAGCTCCGGATCAAACTCAGGATTGACATACTTTGTGGTGGGATCGCCCGGAGCCAGACGCATAATAAAGAACGTCAGTGTTAACCCCAGGAGGAGTAGCGGAATAATCCCTGCTATCCGTTTGACCACATAGGAAACCATAGTCCGACTTTATAGCTGTGCCCGCGACACCCAGTACTTTCGTTCCTCCACCGGTACCCACCAGTCTTCCAGATTCAGATACGCTCCCCGATGGTCCATTCTGACACCCTTGAATCGCTCATGCAGCCCGTGACCCGATTTCATATAATAAAGCCAGGTATATGGTTGGTCTTCAAGCAGCAGCGATTCCACCTGGCTCCACAATTTCTTTGCCTTCTCGGTGTCACTGGCAACGGCCGCTTCTCTGTTGAGACTATCGAACAGCGGATTGCGATAGGCCGTAAAATTGTACCCCTTAAGAGCCGCCTGTGAATGGAAAATCGGCGCGTAATCGACTTTCAATGCCACCGACCAGCCGGAGAGCGCGGCATCAAATTGTTTGTTGCGTAAACTGTTAAAAAAGGTTAATCCCTCCAGCAACTGAATTTCCATCTGGATACCCACCTGCTTTAACATGTCCTGTATCAGCGTGCAGGTTTGTTCGCGGCGTACGTTCCCCGTATTGGTCTTTATGGTAAACCGAAAATCCCGACCGTCTTTTTCGAGGAGGCCGTCATCGTCAACATCCTGCCAGCCGGCGTCCGCCAGCAGAGTCCGCGCCTCATCAGGATCGTATGGGATCTCAGGTATGCTTTCATCATGTGCCCAGAGGATGGGACTTATGGCTCCGTGCATGGGGATTAATAACCCATATCCGATTGCTTCCCGGATCAGATCCCGATTGATGGCATAGGTCATTGCCTGCCGGACCCGTTTATCGGCGAAATAGGGATTGGGAATCTGGTCGAAACTCTCCACCGTAGCGTGCACGTTCGGATCGTATGCATCGGGATCGATGGTATTCCATGCGATATAATCGTAGTTTCTCCCCAGATATTCGTAGATCTTAATGTCGCTGTTTCCGTCTTTAAAGTTTTGTTTCGTTTGCTGGAAATTTCTCGGCGACATATCTTCGACAAAATCAATTTCTCCGGCCTGTAACTGGGTGATTAAGGTGGTTCGGTCCGGTACAATACGAAACACGATCCGATCCAGATGCGGCTTTGACTCCTCATAATAATGTTCATTACGAATCAGCTCCAGCTGCTGTTGCTGCTCCCACCTCGAAAACCGAAACGGGCCATTGCCGACCGGATGCGAATTAAAATCTGCGGTGAGGAATTCTCCCGACGGCACATCCTGAAGCAAATGTTCCGGCAGGATAACTCCTTCTGCTGCATCCATGAGCTGATATGGATACACCCGGGAGAACTGATACACCACTGTGGTATCATCCACCGCCTCGACATTTTCAATATGCTCCTTCCAACTTTTACCGCTCCAGGTGACTTCCGGATGGGTGATAATTCGGTGTGTAAAAGCAACATCCTCCGCGGTGGTTTTTTCTCCGTCCCACCAGTAGACATCGTCACGCAGGTGAAATGTCAGGGTTTTGCGGTCGTCGCTGAATTCCCACGATTTTGCCAGCAAAGGAGAAAAGGTCTTCAAATCCGGGTTAATGGTGGTAAGTGACAGGAACATTAAATCGATGATATCCTGAGCCAGCCGGCTCTCGGCCACATAGTAGTTGAGTGATTTCACGTCCGAGATCACTCCGGCAACCAGAGTCCCGCCCTGCGGGATTCGCTGACCATCGGAAAGCGTCACCCACTCCACATTGTTTTGGCGGTTATTTTGAGAGCAAGTCCAGAAGATGATCAGGGTGAGAGCCGACAAGAGTATTACTGCTTTTTTACACATAACTTCTCCTCCGGATTAAAAAATATTGAGC
>Ga0102944_1001853_pt1 | contig 13187 bp, 14 predicted proteins | sample SalPonD_shore_MG_FD_78172 | JGI IMG/M metagenome (GOLD analysis project Ga0102944, IMG submission 78172) | Salt pond soil microbial communities from South San Francisco under conditions of wetland restoration - Salt Pond MetaG... | ecosystem: Environmental > Aquatic > Marine > Intertidal zone >...
GTTGATTTATTTGATCAATTTTTTTATCTAATGCCTCTAATTTCATATTGATTGCATTTAATTGGGCATTATAAACATCTCTCCGCATAAAAACGGAATCTTGATATTTATTCCATTCCGTATTATGATCAATATCAGATCTTGCATAAGCTAAAAACCACATAACGGATAATGCAATTACTATAATTTCAAACACATCAGATACCGTAAAATGCTTGTTAAACCAGTCCTGCATAAATGCTCCTTTCATAATTAAGGGATTCGTTGAATAGCAAGGTTAACTACCACTCGGGCCCTATTATTTTTATCCCAATCAAAAAGAAAAGGATTATCAAGAGCTTCAATTAGAGTAATAGTTGTATTGCCTACTTTTTCATTTCCTCTATTATGCAGGACATTCACGATACTTTCAGCTTTTTCTATGGCCTTATCATATTCTAAATTACGAATTCTTACCTGACATCCTGCATATTCATATTTGTTAAGATTTCCATTTACATCTTTCCTATTATAAAATGATAATCGTCCTTTGTCTGGGGTATCAAACAAAGTAACCACATTATTGGGAGTTTCGGGTTCTCTGCCAATAAACAAATCAATCCCAAACCTCAAGGAAGTTTCGGTTTCAAGCAAATCTTTAATATTATCACTGACTAAACTCATTATTTAAATTTAGATTCCTCTGCTATAATTTCTAACATTTTTTCCTCCTTATCCCTCATGGCTTTATACAACCAACGGGCACGTGCCCCATGCCGTTTGAAATTGGCATCCACATTTTCATGAACAAAAACCGCATAATTAGCTGTATACCCAAAAATAATAAACGGTCTTTTTTTGGTGCTAAAAGATCCTACTTCCTGCTCCGCTTGAGCAGTAACGGCTTCATATTCCTGTTGCCTTTGACCAGCTTTCTCACCTGTAAAAGAATTATTCTTACTTTCTTTATTCGTACCTTTCATAGATACAATAAACCAAGAATGATTTAAGTTGCTAGTATCCACTGGGGTGTGAGGTTCGGCAGCTCTCCACAATACAATCCCAGCTTTTATAAGACCCTGGATAGTACGGCCTCGCATCTTTTGGACTTCCATATTAAAGTTACCCATAAACTGTTTTACATTTTCTAACTTAAAATCTGCTCCAGCCATTATATCCAAGCTTGAATCAACAAATAATCAGATCTACCTAATCTGGTTTTCTTATCAATCCTTTTAATTTCATAAGAATTTTCAACTTGCATTGGGTTAGATTGTTGATCCTCCGTAAGATCATCCAACTTACCCAACCAAATCCTGCTCTTTCTACCAACATCCTCTGCCAATATAATTTCGGCTCTACTTACAAATTCATTTCCATTATTATCACTCAATACCTCAGCTTGCTCCATCCACCTAACCTTTATCTGTTTTGGGGAATCATATTTAGAACCCCCATAACCACTAGGTCCAGCATACTTCCAAAGAACAGCATCATGCTGGCGAACTTTTTTTAACAGCAATTCGAGACTCATGAATGATTTTCTTTAATGCTTTTTAAATTAATTGATTTTTTTGCAGTACGGGCTAAAATTCCAGTAACATCTACCAGCATTAACGTTTGTCCATACGTAGTAGATTCAAATCCTTGACCAAAAATATCTGAATAACTTTTAGAGGCAGGACTGACACTTTCCTTAATTGCAGGTCGTTCTCTATTAGCAGTGAGAAGGTGGGCCGCCAAGAATAACTCAATTTTCGTGAGTCTTTCCTCTGACAACCCTTTCCCATCCAAATAATAATCAACAATGGAATTGGCAGTATCTATATATGGGCTGATTTCTGCCGCTCCCAAAGTTGATCCTGTTAGCCCTTGTACTTCTGAAGTCTTTATTCGATTGCCCATATCAGACCTCTTTTATTATGCCGGGTAATTTTCAACAAGTCCAGTATAACCATTTTGATCCGCTCTAATTTGCGGAACCTGAATGGCAATTACCTTAAACTTATTAACAAAACCACCTTGCGTTTGCCATTGAATGTTTTGCGGGGCCATACCCTGAACAATACGAACCACATCTGAAGTCAGTTGAACCAACACCACATGGGAATCGGGCAAATCATCAATTACCACAATATCCTGGATATTGTTGATTGACATAATACGGTCCCGAATCGTACTGCTCCCTTTACTATCCGAATAATCCTCATCCAACTTGGTTTCATAGTTGGTAGGGATCATAAGGGCCCAGGGTCCATAAAAATGATGATCAATAGATTTTTGTTTCATTTCCAATACATCATCCCGGATATCTGCCCCGGTAGTAGCTGCCAATGACCAATCCGAACTATTCGTAATGGACTTGCTTCCTGAACCTCCAGGATAGATACGATTTGGGAAATTCAAGAAACTGTAAATGTGACCAGCCCCATAGGAATAATCAGTATCAGTGAATAACAAATCTTCCCGTTTCTCCATTATCTTACGAGTGGCTCGTTCAGCCATCGAAGTATCCAGCGGATTACCTAAACTACGGGAAGCCGCCAAAGCCCGTTGATTAATTGAATAATCCACATGAATAATCGGGATAGGTAAGTACACCGAATTGAACTCTTGACGATCACCTTGAGTACGGGTCACTGCATCCATACTCAATTCAGCAACCAACGCATCTCCTACATCATGATATTCAAGTACCGTGGTTCCCATTGCATTACCCAAATTATAGGTAAGACCCCGATTGATGAGATATTGAACACCAGTCAATCGCTGTTCTGCAATGGTAATCAAAGCTTCATCCAATGCTTTCCATTCATCCCTGCGTAATGTACCCTTCGCATTTACCTGCAAAGTTTTATAATTCTTGGGATCATCGGGTTTTCCACCTGTGTAAACCGTTACACAAGTTCTTCCTTTCTTATCAATGAAAGGACGCATTTGTCCTATATTTAACTGGCCCCGGTTATTGAGAAATTGTGCAACTTCTCCCGAACCTCCTTCTGGCCCAATTAAATCAATATTCACATCAAAATCCATAACTTCTCCTTTAATTTTTAAAAATTAAACACGCCGAGCCGGAACTCTTGTGTTATTAGAATCATCAGTTTGTTGGTCTCCAATTGCCTGGAAAATAGCTGAGCCAGTAGTAACAGTTTGAACCGTTCCATCTCCCACTGATTCCAAATATTCCCCAATATTAGTAGTACCAGTGACAAGGACTAGAACTTCCTCACCTGGGGCTACATACCAAGCCTTGACCTTATCCGCACTGGCATAATCATCAGCAATTGTCTTTCCTTGCAATTCATCTTCCAGGGCTACAATAGAAGCTGCCACTCCTTGTGCGGTAGAATGATTTTGAATCTCATCCCCAGAAGTTATCTCACAAAGAGCCCCTGGAGTAATTGCCTCCGCGGCGGTCTCTTCGTTCTCAATATCCAAATAACTTTTTAACTTAATTGTATTTGACATTTTTTACTCCTTATTTAATTTTTACGCCTGCCGGCAATAATTTTTCCTCTTCTTCTCCATCTCCCGAAGAATTGACAATAGGGCCATTTCCACTGAAATCTGTTTTACGAGTGGTTTTTTCCAATCGTTGCAACACATCCGTTTCCATTTCCTTTAGAGTTTCTTCAGGCCAATCTTCTTTCGAAGTATTAGTTTGGATAGACTCAATTAATTTATCCCGTTCATCCTGGTAAGCTTTCAAACCAAGCTCAATCTGTTCCTTAATAGATTCAGGAACCAGCTCCTTTACCTTTTCAATATCTTGCAAATCTTCTTGCAAAACCTGAATGGCATCCTCCCGATTAACTTCGGGCTTAGGTGGATCAGTAGGTTCTAATGTTCTCAACTGATCCTCATTCAATTGCAATAACCAATTCCGGTCAGATTTGGTGAATCTAGTTTGCTCATTATTAACTAATGAACTTACCTTATCCATAACTTCACCGGAAGGAGTGTCTTTCTTTGTATCACTCATAACTTCTTCCTTATTTGAGTTATTATTATTAGTATACTTGGTACGTACCATGTCACACCCGCATTCTTCAGATGATTGAATTGGTACGTATTCTATTTTTCGTTTTACCTGAACCGGCGAACCGGTAATTTGAATTTCTCCAGCATCATTTATTTTGTATTCTTGTTTATAATAATTTTGTGTCCCAGAATTTTTATCCTTTATCTGAAAAACAAAGTAAGAATCATATACTTCTGAAAGATAATGAAATTTAGTATCAGAATCTTTTTTATCTAATTTCGATTGAATGGATCTGGAAAGTTCTACAAAACCCATTTTATTATTCTGCAATCCATTATAAGCTACAATAAGTTTTTCATTTTTATTATTCGACATTTTATCCTCCTTATCCTCCTTATTCTCATTAACTCTTATTCCACATCCATCACTCCATGAACAAGCCCCTCTAGAACCAGGCAACAAAGCTAAATGATCTGGTTGATAGGAAACCGTAACAGAATTATATTCCCAGCCATCATACTGCCCTTCCTCAATAGAATTTCCAGTGAAAGCCCCAATACTAACTTCTAATTTCTTACCTTCATTTATATAATTCAAAACTTCTGGGTTAACAGCAATAGCCCTTTGTTGATCTATATAGGCATCAGCTTTTAATTTATTGTCCTCAACCCTTGCATTACGCAAATAACCTACTACCCAATGAGCTTTATCAACTTCATTAACAGAAACATGCCCTCCATCTTGAATAGGGTGTCCTGCAGTGACTGGGGCGCCATTCCAAGCATTTACATTTTGCGAAAAATATTTGGCAAGATGTAAAATAGGACCTCCACTTCCAGATCGAACCCCTTCAGTCATCATTACTACAGGAACAATTAACAAATTATCTTCCCGCCGTACTTGATAATCTGGTTGAGTCTGATTATCCTCAAAATGAAACGTAAGATTAAGATTTTCTGAAGCTTTCATAAATTAATCCTTAATTAATTCTGCTCTGAATCTAGAACCACTATATTGAATTGGCAAGACTTTCAAAAACTTCTCACCATCTTTTGGATACAATACATCTCCGTCAATCAAAATTCCATATTCCTTTAATTCAAATTCTGTTGTTTTAGGGAGACCAGAAAAGCCAACTTCCCCATCATTACCAATAAAAGCAATTCCGGCTTGTTGGGTATCTCCATTATTATCTACTTTATAAAATTGAATATGCATAACATTATTTCCAAATATAACTTAAATCTAAGAATATTTTCTTTTTCAGGGCTTCTACCAAATTATCCCTAGTATTCTTTAAAAATCCAAGTTCTTGATTTGATATATGTAAATCTTTGGTTAATCCATCAAAATCTAAATTTTCAAGACTATCAATCATTTCCTTTCTAGTATTATCTGAAATTTTGTCTTTCCATTTCCATGAAAGAGGGTGTGCTGGAGAATTTTTATATTGCTTCTGTACCAATAATCTAAGTTCTCCAGTAGTATTTGGAAAGGAATACCCATTATCAATCAAAACTGGTATTTTATTTTTTACCATCATATTCATCCCGTGCCTATCTGTATTTCCAATCAAAACATCAAAAACAGAAGCTTTCCACATTTCCTCTGGTGGAATAGTAGTTATGGAATCATTCATGTAAGCAACCAATTCAGCATCATCCACAAATAATTGCAGGCTTCCACGTTCTCCTTTATAAGTTCGAAAAACTGTTTTGGGAACCCTGTTCAAATTCATTGCAGTATCTATCCTAGAAGCTAAAACCTCTCTTTCAGCCAACGTAAAATCCTTATTAGTAATAGTACTGCGTATCCCCCAACGTTCTCCACTCTCTTTTTTAAAAACTCCTTTTGCCCCTGTTCTAAGGGTTAAAATTGAGGTATCATTAACCCCCGTACCAAGAAACTTTTCATCAGTAACAGGACTAGTGGTTAATTCTTGCTCTACACTTGAGGATTCATTTGGAACAGATTGTTCAGCTTGCTTAGCAGCCACATCTTCAGGACGGGCCGGCAATGCCATACATCTACATTGAGGGTGTACGGGAATCAAATTCTCTGCCTGCTGAAGAGTATAAAATTTTCCTTCATTTAAAGAACATTCATAACAAACTCTATTATCCCCTGCAGTCCTGAATTCAGCCATCACAGTAATTCCCTGAACCTTCCAATTCTTAAATTCCTGAATCATGGCTTGATGGTGGGCTCTAATAACTTCTGTGCGGGCCAATACTTCTGCCCGTCTTTCAGCTGGTATAAATCTACCCAAAGCATCGGTAATACCTAAATCAGCCCCTCCTCCACGAATCACGGCATTGAGTTTGCGGGCTAATAACCGGGGACCATCTCCATCACCCATTCCCTGCGTCAATACTCTAGAAATTTGTTGATCCATAGCAGTGGTAATCCCTTTCAACTCATTAAAAGCCCTGGTATACAATAAACCAAGACGATCCGCATGAAAAGGTCCGCCAAGAACCGCCATGATACCTCCACGGGCAGCCACAGACATTACTGGGAAATGTAATCTTCCCATTTCATAAGTAGCCCTTTGAACCCCTCGTTTATAGGAATCCTCAATAAATACATTCTGCCAAGTTTGATTAACTGCATTACCAAGCCTTTGTCTGCTGGTAACTTCCAAAATTTCCCGATCAACCTGATCCTGCAACCAATTCATAAACTCTTGAACTTTCTTATCTAATCTAGGAAAATCAAAAGCACCAGAAGGGAGTCCAGAATCATAAATAAAAAGTTCATTGGATTGTAATCCAGGGTTACCATCAGCTATCCCAAACACATCCTTCGTAATAATGGCATCCAGTATCATACCACGAAGATTTCGAAACCTTTTCCGCATTTGAGCGGCATATTTATGACGTAAGGTCAACGTTTGGGTTGGATCAGACCTTTGATATACTTCTAAAGGTTTGGTTGCTATGGCACAGGATTCACACATTAGGCATTAAGAGGATTTGAATTTGGGTTTATTTGTTCAGAGGAAGCCTCCCTGGATAACATATCAGACATTTGAGAATCCCGTTGAGTGATAATATCAGCAATTTGATCATCATCCATTTGCAAGAAGTATTTCAGAAATGGCTCCAATGGTACTTGTTGTTCAGCCATTGGGGCGTTAGAATATTTGGCAAGGGCCCCTGCCCGGCTATCCCCTATATCCGCCTTTTCTTTTTCACCCAAACTAAATAAATCTGACCATTGCACACTATAACCCAAATCAGGATTAATGGGCTTTGTTAAAACCCCAACTTCAATAAGACGGTCTATAAGAGGTCGAAAAATAAGGGGTTCCACTTCCTCAGTTCTCCTAATGCTTATATACTCCTTAAAGTTAGCTTCATCCTGGGAACTGGCAAGTTGTCCCCGTTCAGATCCTATAAGAATACGAGCCGGAATATTTGTTACTGCTGAAATCATCATAATTTGAGTTTCTACATGCCCTTTTGGATCGGCAATTTGTTGAGCCAAACTTTGCAAATCCACTCCTTCAGCAACCAAAAATCTTCTCAAATTATTCTCATACTCATCCAATTGATCCATTAACTTTTCTTCCGTAGCCTCATCAATTTTATAATCTGGATTAGAATTACCAAAATATCCAGGTCTGGCCCCGCGCCAAAACATTTCAGCAGAACCCCCAACCAATTTCTCCAAATCCATCAATCTATTATAGGCGGCTTCCATTACAGGATTACCTTCAATATCATCCTCCAACAAATCAAAAGCTATATGTATGAGGCGGCTATAATGAACTTTTAGAGTTTTGGTGCGGCTAATATCATTACCTGTAGCATTAGGGTGATTAAGGGTGATGCGGTAAATTCTAGGCTTCCCATACCTAGGATTGGAAAAATCTGTCTCATAAGTATCTATTTCAACATTCCTTCGGCTGATTGGGCGAACATACAACAATTTACGATTCCCGGATGAAACAGGTTGAGGCCAATTTTCTTGTGAAGAATCATCAAATCCCAACAACAATATAGAAAAGGAACCCAGTTGTGCCAACCTATCCACTCTTAATAATTTCTCCTTTAGCCCCAGTTCATCATTCAAAGTATCAAATTCTTTTTGAAGAGCTGTTTCTTGTTCCTGTTCAGGTTCTATAAGAGCAATAGGGCCTTGCCAAGTTTTCTTAACTGGTCGATCCACCAAAGCCCTTGCAATACCTTGCCTCCCCCAACGAGCTATCAAATCCTCTGATTTCACTTCTTTTGGATACCCTAATGAATTATATAAATCTCTATCCCCATTATGAGAAAGACCTAAATTTTGGCTGAGAGCCAGTCTATTCGTAAGAACGGAAAGCGTTTGAAGCCGCTCCATAAAGCGGTTAGAGTACTTAGTTCTCTCAAAAGTGCCGTTATTTGCCATTAAACCGCGATTTACTTGTTTGCATTCATTTTAATTAACTAAAAATACTTATATTTTACTAATTTTCTTAATAGTAATATATTACCCACCTTGAGATCTCTTGTTAGAAGCGAAATATGGGACTAAGGTTTTTAAGTTTATCCTCATATAATTTAAATAATTTAATGCTTTTTACTACCCCAAACTCTAACCTTTTTCTTTTTATTCAAATTATTAAAAGCCCCTGCAGAGGAATCCACCTGATCTTTAAAGGTGCTAAATGGAAAGAACCGATGTTCCTCAATAAAATCCTTATTCCAATCAGCTTGCAACAACAAAACATTCCCATAATTTACCTGCACGGAATAAGGATCTGCCCTATACACCTTATCTCCAGAAGGTCTGTCTGCTTGCACCCGATAACCAGATAAATTTTTAATAGTGCCCTCCGCAGATTCCTTACCTCCACTTCCAGGTTCCTGTTCGACAATTACCCATACATCAATTCCATCTGCTTTGGCTACATCTTTAATTATTGTTTCTCGTTCTTCACTAGACCAACGGCCCCGCTTCACATTTAGGATGATGTAACGACCATCCACCAATTTAGCCATTTTAATTCCAGCCGTCCAAGCTGGACCACTTTTAGTAGAAGCCCCTTTTTTTACCTCAGTCCCAGCCTTATCCCAATATCGGATAATTTGTTCAATCTCTCTTTCTGGAGGACGTCGATCCACTACCACAAACCTATCCACTTTAAACATTCCACCTGTAGGAGGAGTAGGGGATTGTCCAACTTGCCCGGAAAATCCATACTGACCCAAATCCTCCAACATATCCGCCAGCACATCCCAATTCAAACGATTAGAATCTAGCAATCCATCCTCGCTATAAAATTTCTTTAAATGAGCGGGCTTAACTTCATCTGCATAATCTCTAATTTGCCCGGGCAAACAAATATGATCCACCTTTCCTTTCTTCTGCTTTATCTTATGACCAGTTGGATCATCCTGATGAAGCCTTTGCATTATCATTACTATTGGGGAACAGGCTTTATGCACTTTTCGAGTGGAAAGAGTTTTATCAAGATACCTATTTACATTTTCAAGTTGCTTAGGACTAACCGCCTGCTCAGGGTCAATTGGATCATCTACTAAAATAATGTGAGCATGGAACCCAAGTACTGAACCTCCCACTGAAGTTGAAAACCTATTACCCCCTTGCTTAATGCTGGCCCGAAACCCAGGCTTCCCGTCAAATTGCTTTAAAATTTTAAAGTTCGATTTTTTGTCCTTGTCACGCTTGATCCTCAAATCCGGGTAAATCGACTGAAACTTGTCACATCGAACCAAATCCCTGCTAAACTCTGCACTCTCCAATGACAAGGGGGCAGAATAAGACAAAGCGATAAACCTCATCCAATACCATCTTGTCCAACACCAAGCCGGGAACATAATCATTACAGTAGTAGTTTTGGTTGAACCTGGAGGGACGTTCAATATCAAATCCTTTATATGTTCTTTATGGGTCGCCCGACTTCTTTGATAAGCTACTTCCTCAGCCAACTCCTGTAATCTATCACACATTAATTTTATGTGCCAATTAGATTCAAATCGTTCACTGGAAATTTCTGACCAAAAGAATTTCAGGAATTCATAAAAACTTCTATTATTTATTTCCCGAATAGCTAGAGTAGGACGTTCCACCAATTTTTCAAACAACTTGGATTTTGGAAGTTTGGTACGAACTCTGGTAGGTTGATAGTTTAGATAACTCATCTTAGTTTCCTATTAATCCTTTTTTTCGGAAATCCTCTTCCATTTGAGTATAAAACGAATTCATCCAATCCTCAGCCGTGCCCCCACCCCCATACTTTTCGGCTTCACATAATGGGCAATAATGTCCTCCTTCAGGATTAGAACCCAGCAAGTAAACTCCCCCGCAATCTACTGCATAAGACATGAATGTGGTACACCCAGCCATTAAAGGATCTTGGATGGTTAGCTGACCCTCGGATTCTTTTTTCATACGCTCCACCACCTCCTCACCATCCTTACTTACATATCCCCACAACCCTTTTTCCTTAATCAAATCTTTCATACGTTGGTAATGCTCTTTACATATCTGCATTTAACTGCCCACCCTTTCTCCGTCCATAATCCAGACAAATTCTTCTACTGGGAAATGTTGCCCGCAATGTACGCAAAAAGTAGATCCATAAAATTTAGGATTTCGGGCATAGGTTTCCGCCAAAGCCCTTCACATCTTAGTTATGTGCCCACAACCCGACCCTAGATCTGATTGCTTGACAAATCTACCTAGGATCGCACTATGATGGTCTGTATTAGGTATGAATCCAACATAACCATACGTATTTATATATCTAAGCTGACGTTCTTGTGGATACTCCTCTGCATTTTCTTTAAAATACTTTTCAATTGGTATCATTCGCTTCAAATCCAAATCCTTGCCTAAATGCTTGTATGAAAATCTCAATGGACGGATGAATCCTTTTTCCCGCTCCTCCTTCGACAACACCCAATAATCTTCATACTGACCATTAGGTTTTTTCTTATCAGTAGGAGTAGAAGATGAAAGAGGATTTTCTGGAGGTTTACCCGATGTAGTTTCTTTGCGTAGTTCTTTCATATCTTTCCTTAATTATTTGAACTTTCTGTTATCTGCTTTGACGCTCTTGTCAATCCAAGTTTTGCGGCAACTCGAAGTTCCTCATCTGTAAATTTATCGGTATCTGAAACTTGGTCCAATATACTATGAATGTTTACATCATCTACGAACATATGGGCATGTTTATGCTCAACCTTGTAAGATTCTCCCCAGGTTTCTCTATTACGTACCCCAAGCCATTTTATGGCGGCCTTTACATCTGGTGGGTACTTTTTCATATATGCTACTTTCATAGGTTCGGTGTAGCTTTTAATTACCTTTCCATCTGCATCATATTCCTTCACATGCCGGGTCAAAATCTTTACAGCTGGATGCTCATACCCCAAAGCCCGCTCGTATAGAGCTTCTGCCACCCGGGCATCCGCATGCATCCTTCCTTTTTTTACTGCTTGCCTAAATTCCTCATTTACCTTCAGCCAATGGGAAATGGTTTGTTTAGACACATTAAAAGCAATGGCAAGTTCACGGTCATTCAAACTAAGCAAACATAAACGATAAGCCTGCTCCACCACTTCATCAGTGCATTTAGATTTTGGGCCTGAAGTAGAGGGCCCAGAGGTAGGAAGAGACCTTTTTATTTGAGAAGCTTTTTTTGTTCGTTTCATAATATTCAAATTTAAAAATTCACTTTATGTAACTAAAATATTCCGCATAGTAGTATATGCCAAAGGTTGAGATCTCCTGTTAGAGACGAAATATGAGACTAACATTTTTAAGTTAATTAAAAAAATACAAAACTTTTTTAAAAACCCATTCATAAAGTAAATAAAAGAGGGTAGCTATTTTTTCAAACTTTTTACTAAAAACTTAAAAATCGGCGAATATGCCCAGTAAACAGCATTTTTACTAGTAAATAAAGTTTTAAAAAAGAGCTATTTTTTTAAAAAACCTTTGTTTTTTAATAGATTTTTCTTATATTCTAATAGAGAAAAGCATTAAAATTTTGCCCCTTTATTGATTGGCTTTGAAGTGAGGTGAAAAGTTGGTGCAATCGGGTAGTAAGTGTCAGTGCTGAAACCGACAGATCCAAATTTTTCTAGGCTTATACGCCAAATCCCTTCGCCAAGTTTATTTTTTTGAGGTCCCTGTTGAGACCAGCGGTTGAAAAAGTGTTCACTTTGTGGATTTTCTAGTATCCCGCCCTAACAGCAACCTCGCCCAGCACCCAACCTACCAAGGGAGCCGAACAATTGGCTCCCTATCTTAATGCAGCCAATGACAGTCGCAAGCCTGTTTAAATGCAGAGTGAGAAAATTAACTTTATTTAAACCTACCAAATGGAGAAAAAAATGAAATTAAAAGAAGCTGAAAAATTAGCCAAAGATTTAATGGATGAATGGAATTTGTTGCCCAAATGGAAATTTGAGTTTGACAAAGCCACTAAAAGATTTGGAAGATGTTCTAAACGCAAGCGTCTTATCAGTCTTTCCAAAGCTCTTACAAAAAGAAATGAAATCCCAGAAGTTAAAGATGTTATTTTACATGAAATTGCACATGCCCTTGATGTTGAACATCGAGGTAAAAGTGATCATTCTTACCATTGGAAACAATGGGCTAAAAAAGTAGGGGCCCGGCCGAAAGCTTGTTATGACATAAACAAAGTAATAGGGGTAGAACCTAATTATTATTATTACTGCCCCACTTGTGGAGCTAAATTTGGGAGACAGAAAAAAGGCCATAGAAAAAGTTTAGCATCCTGTCCTAAATGCTCCAAACATTTTTCATTCGACTATCTTCTTATCAATAATGTACCTGCAAAACAAATGCAAAAAATAGAAGAAGGAAAAATGAAATGGACAGAACTTAAACAAGCAGAACCAATTATGGAAACCTTAAAAAAACAACTTCCATCCCAAAAAAGAACTAAAAATCATTTGTATAAAGAATATACAAATTACAGAAAAACAGATAATTTACATACAAATAAAATCCTTGAGACAATGACTACTACAACCAAGCACAACATCACAAAACAAGAATATGAAAACGGAACTTTTGCAATTTGCACCGTTGATGCTTCTCATCATTTAATTCTTGAAGATGGCCGCTCTTTTTTCTTAGGTGAAATTTGGGAATCATTAGAAGAAACCGAAGAACATGCGGAAGAAGATGGATTCAAAAAAGAAATGGTTTCCGTTGAAGATGCTACCGGCATATATGA
>Ga0102944_1001854_pt1 | contig 13184 bp, 10 predicted proteins | sample SalPonD_shore_MG_FD_78172 | JGI IMG/M metagenome (GOLD analysis project Ga0102944, IMG submission 78172) | Salt pond soil microbial communities from South San Francisco under conditions of wetland restoration - Salt Pond MetaG... | ecosystem: Environmental > Aquatic > Marine > Intertidal zone >...
AGCAGGTTCATATGATGGCCCTCCACCATCATCCGGGCATACGCCGATCCGATGCGTCCTGTCCCGATCACACCGACGGTTTTGTTCCACAGCAACTCTCCCAGAAAGAGGTCGGGCAGCCAGCCCCGATACTGCTCCTTCCGCATAAAACGGTCGGCTTCCACCACCCGCCGGGCAGCGGCAAAGGTGAGGGCCACCGCCAGTTCGGCGGTGGTCTCGGTCAGTACTCCCGGCGTATTTCCGACCGCGATGCCCTGCCTGGTAGCGGCGTCCACATCCACATTATCGTAACCAACGGCGTAGTTACTGTAGACCTTCCCTCCCGCTTCCGCCAAACGGGAAAACAGTTCCGCATCCCATGGTTCAGTGAGCTGCCCGATCACACCGGCACACCGATCCCCGATAGCATCTCTGATTTCCTTTCCGGTTAAAACGGTCCTGGAGTGACACACTTCCACCCGGCAATCCGCGTCCTGAAGCACTTCGAGCCAGAGTTGGCCCGGCAGCGATTTCGTCACCACGACCCGATGCTCACCGGATGCATTCAATGTCTTCCAATGCTCAGTCATCCTGATCCCCTCCTGCCGGCGAAGCCTCCAATTTTTGATGCAACAACGTTACCAAAACCCCCGCGTCCTCTTTTCTCTGGGATAGGATTAAACGGGTCATCTCGCTTAAATGACAGACGACCTCCCTGTGAAAAAAAGCGCAATCCCCTACTGTTTGTTGAGGTCCGCTCGGAACTTCGGCAGGCTGTCCGGATAATTTTCCCGGACGAATTCGATGAGTTTCTCCCGGACCTCGCACCGGAGCTCCCAGGCGGAAGAGGAATCCGCCGCACTCATCAACGCCCGCAACTCGATGGTCTGGCGATCGATGTCCGTGGTATGGAGGCGCCAGACCTGGCCGTCCCAGTACTTCGATTCCTGCAAAATACGGTGCAAAGCGTCCCGCACTTCCCCAATCGGGACCGTGTAATCAACGTACAGATAGACGGTCCCCAGAAGATCCGCCGACACCCGGGTCCAGTTCTGGAACGGTTTTTCGATAAAATAGCTGATGGGCAAAATGAGCCGCCGGAGATCCCAGATGCGCACCACCACGTAAGTCAGGGTAATTTCTTCGATCCGGCCCCATTCCCCTTCGACAATCACGACGTCGTCCAACCGAATGGGCTGGGTAATCGCCATCTGAATTCCCGCCAGCAGGTTGCCCAGCGTTCGCTGGGCCGCAAAGCCGATGATAATGCCTGCCAACCCGGCCGATGCCAGCAATCCGGTGCCCAGCTGCCGGAACTTCTGGAAACTCATCAGAATCACCGACAGCGCTAGAATAAAAATGGCCACCGTGAGAATCTTCCGGAGCATCTGTATCTGGGTATGGATTTTCCGGGCCCGGAGATTATCTTTCACGTCGATTTGATACTGGGTGAAGATAAAGTCCTCCAGCACGGCGATGAACCGTATCAGGAGCCAGGCGACGGCGGTAACGAGCAGGATATACAGTATTCTATCCAGATACACTCGTACCAGGCCCGGGACATTCGCTTCGATGACCGGCAAGAAGATGTAAATAAGCAGTATCGGCAACAACAGCCGAACCGGGCTGCGGAGATGCTGCACGAGGGAATCGTCCACCACGGATTCTGTCTGCTCGCTGATCCGTTTTAAGACGGCAAACAGGATGAGGTGGACAAGGAAGCCAATGATGATGGCGCCCGCCAGGAAGCCGACGGACTGTAAATACATCTCAATATATCTGAGAAACGACGTCATATATTCGCTCCGATTTATTATACAAGGTTCATCATTGGTTCTCAGGCGTACAGCACGCGGAAGCACAGAGGCCGCAAGTGAGGTAAAGTCGCTTCACTCCATGGAAACCGTTGCGGCAGCCCGCCTTCCTTCCCAACGCCGGCTCATCGATCTTGTTGCCCCGCTGATAGGCCCGGGGTCTCCCCAGGAACCTGAGGTATTCCGGCTCACATTTCGTCTTCTAAATAATGATTGATAATGGGAATCCGGCGCCCGCTTCCGAACGATTTGCGGGTCACCTTCAACCCGGGGGGAGCCTGCCGGCGCTTGTATTCCGCCCGGCGGATCCGCTGTTTGATATCTCTGACCAGATCGGGATCATATCCCCGGTCCACCAGCTCCCGGATGGTCCGATCCTTCTCAATGATTTCATCCACCAGCGGACTCACCACATCGTAGTCGAACGGATCCACCTGGTCGGCCTTCAATTCCGCCGAAGGCGCCTTGGTTAAAATATGCTCCGGAATGACCGCTTGGCCTTTTAATTCATTATACCACCGGCAGATGGCATACACCTCGGACTTGCTCACATCGCTGATCACGGCAAGTCCGCCGGTCATATCTCCATACAGGGTGGAGTACCCCAGGGCCAATTCCGTTTTGTTGCCGGTGGAGAGCACCAGATGATTGAATTTATTGGAGTAAGCCATGAGAATATTCCCGCGGATACGCGCCTGAAGGTTTTCTTCCGTGGTATCCGGTTCGGTCCCTGTTAGCAGTTCATCCAGCATGTCGAGATAGGCCTGGTACGTCCCGTGAATCGGAATCGAATGGTAATGGATGCCCAGATTCTCGGCCAGCTGGCGGGCGTCGCTCTTTGAGTGATCCGACGAAAAGTGCGACGGCATGCTAATCCCATAGACATTTTCCGCCCCCAGCGCATTCGCGGCGATCAAGGCAACAGTCGCCGAATCGATCCCCCCGCTCAACCCCACCACAACCGACTGAAAGCCCGATTTCCGGCAATAATCTTTCACGCCCAGGACCAGGGCCTGAAACACCTCTTCCGGGGGATCCATGTTCGGGACAGGAATCGCAGTGCCGGCCCCATCCGACAGGTCCAGATCCACGGCCAGGAGCTCTTCCCCGAATGCAGTCGCATGGGCGATTAAATGACCCCCGGAATCCAAAACAAAACTGTTGCCGTCATAGATCAGTTCATCCTGTCCGCCGATTTGATTACAATAGACAAAGGGCTTCCGGAACTTTTCCACCTTTTTTCTGGCCAGATCCATCCGTTCATGAAACTTGTTCACGTAAAACGGAGAAGCCGACAGATTGATGAAGACATCGGCGCCCGCGCCGGCCAGCTCGTCCACCACTTTCACCCGGGATCGGGTATCCCAGAGATCCTCGCAAATGTGGATCCCCAGCTTCAGGGGGGTCTGTCCCAGGGTCACACCCACCGGCGGGGTGGCCTCCCCTTCTTCAAAATAGCGATCTTCGTCAAACACGTCATAGGTCGGGAGCAACCGCTTATGCACAACTTTGAGGACGTCCCCCTCCGCCAGAACGGCAGCCGCCGAGTATAAATTTCCCTCTTGCTGATCAACAAATCCAACTACCGCCGGAACCGAACCTGTTTTATCCGCCACCAGACGGAGTGCCTTTAAATTATCCTGAATAAATGTCTGTACATAGAGCAGATCCTGCGGAGGATACCCTACCACCGCCAGTTCCGGAAAAATAACACATTGGCTGCCATCCGCCACTGCCCGGGTATAACAGTCCGTAATCTTGTTTACATTCGATGAAATAGCTCCCACGGTGGGATTGATCTGTGCCAGATGGATCCGGGTAGCGGTTCGCATCAATACTCAATCCTGAAATCTTGATATTGCTCCCGGTCCGTATCCCAGCTGATGTGCAAATCGTTGACAACGGCCGATCGTGGCCCCATCTTCAGCGCTTCGATCAGTGATTCCAACTGTCCACGCTCAGCTTCCCCTTCCACTTCCACCGAACCGTCCGGTAAATTCTTCACAAAGCCTTTGACGCCCAATTCACGGGCTTTCTTAAAGGTGAAATAACGAAAGCCAACTCCCTGGACCAAACCGATAACCACGATATGTACCTTCATTCCCATTGACAAACCTCCCATAATTTTACGATCGCATCCCGTGCATCTGTCGCAGGAATGACGCCTTCGACCTCCCAGCTGTGAATCCCGACTACCGGTATATGTAAATCCAGGCTATACGCGATCTCCGAAAGAGTGCCGTATTGTCCGTTGATCGCGATAGCGCCGTGGACGGATCGGGCAATGATGCTGTTTCGCGCAGTGCCAATCCCGGTTACGATGGGGATAGTGACATAAGGATTCGCCGTCTCCGCCTCCGCCGTCGGCAGAATCCCCACCACAACGCCCCCGTGCTCGGCCGCGCCGCGGGAGGCGGCCTCCATAACGCCCCCCATTCCCCCGCAATACAGAATGCCTTCCCTGGCCGCAATCTGGCTTCCCACCTGGTACGCCGACTCCAACAAGCTCTCCGAAGCGACCCGGCCACCGAAAACCGCGATTCGTGGCTTTCCCGGCTCCGCACTCATTCCACATTCCCCATGCTCAGACATTTCATTATATCGTGTTAAAGTAGAAAATCCTGATTTCGGAAGAAAGTAAGATATTCACCAATGGGCCATAAGATGACGTCAGGCGGATGAAGAAAAGGGGTCCCCCTGCTTCTTCCGCACCGGAACGCTCACATCCCATCTCCTGGAAATTGGCGTTCGACGTCCGGTCAGGGCTCCAATCGGGAAATGGTCCGGGGAAATGGAATAGTTTCCCGTAAATGGGACACGCCGGCGATCCAGGCAACGGCTCTTTCGATCCCCAGCCCGAAACCGGAATGGGGTACCGAACCATATCTGCGGAGATCCAGATACCACTCGAACGGTTCCCTGGGGAGCCCGTGCTCCTGAATCCGGGACACCAGGGTCTCGTAGTCATCCTCCCGCTGTCCTCCACCGATAATTTCGCCGTACCCTTCGGAGGCCAGCATATCCACGCCCAGCGCCAGATCGGCGTTCTCCGGATCCCGCTTCATGTAAAACGCTTTTACCTCGGACGGATACCGGTGGACCATCACCGGCTGATCGAAGTGATCTGCGATGATCTGCTCGTCCGGTGCACCGAAATCCCCTCCCCAGGCGAAATCGCTTCCCTCCTGGTGCAGGATGTCCACGGCCTCCGTGTAGGTGATCCTCGGGAACGGGCGCTGGACCCGTTCCAACGGTTTGGTGTCCCGTTCCAGCTGTTTGAGTTCCTCCTGCCGTTCTTCGAGTACCCGCTGTACAATATATTCCACGAACTCTTCCGCCAGATCCATGTTATCATTCAGATCGTAATAGGCCATTTCGGGTTCCACCATCCAAAATTCGGTCAAATGCCGCCGGGTTTTGGATTTCTCAGCCCGGAAGGTGGGCCCGAAAACGTACACCTTACCGAATGCCATGGCGCCGGCTTCTCCGTATAACTGGCCGCTCTGGGTCAGGTAGGCCTTCTCTCCGAAGTACTCGGTCTCGAAGAGTGTGGTGGTACCCTCCACCGCATTGGGGGTGAAAATGGGGGCGTCGAATAAAACAAACCCCCGATCGTTAAAAAAGTCCCGGCAGGCGGTAATCACCTCGTGCCGGATTCTTAGCAAGGCGTGCTGGGTAGTCGACCGGATCCAAAGATGCCGGTGATCCTGTAAAAACGACACCCCATGCTCTTTGAGAGCGACGGGATAGTCCTCCGCTTGCTGAACCAGCCGGACATCTTTTAACAGCAATTCGTATCCCCCGGGAGCCCTATCATCCTGGTGCACTACTCCCGTGACAATCACCGAGGATTCCTGGGTCAGATCACCATACATCTCAAAGACGTCTTCCGAAACTTCACCGGCCACCGCCACCCCCTGGATGAGGCCGGTGCCGTCCCGGGTCAACAGGAACCAAATTTTTCCGCTGGAACGCGTATTATAAACCCAGCCTTTGATCGTCACTTCTTCATCCACATGATCCTGAACATCCGCAATGTAAACGTGCTCCACATCCGCCTCTTCTCATCGTTTACCAGTTAGCCGTTATCGCATTCATAATATCCTGGGCAATCTTCGCCGTGGCTTCCTCAATGCCGTTCTGCCTGGTGGAGGTTGCCTGCTGGGCGTCGTACACGCCCCAGCCACTGACGTTCTTTTCCAGCAAAACTTTGTCCTGCACCTGGTCGTACCAGCTGATTTTCAATCCGATGGTAACCCGGTAATCCTTCACCTGTTCCGCTTCGGTATAGGTATACGGCGAATCCGTAATCCGGGTCACCGCGCCCTCCAGCACCGAATCGGCAGATTTTTCATCATCCAGACGCAACACATTTTCCCGCATAAACTCTTGCGTCAGCAAATCGGTGATGGTTTCATTGATCCGATATTCCGCGGTTTGGTTTTCAAAAAGCGGAATCGCAATACTCTTGATATGCGGGGGGAGGGATCCTTTAAAGGAATACATGCAGCTCCCCAACAAAAAGATCGGGAGCACGAGCAGGATTCCCAGCGCCTTTTTATAAGTCATATTCCTTGATCTTTCTATACAATGTCCGTTCGCTTAAATCCAGATCCTTGGCGGTTTTTCGCCGGTTATGATCGTTTTTCTCCAGCGTTCTTTTAATCAACTCCTTTTCGGCTTCCTTGATCGTGATACTCCCGATGGCCGCCTCATTGAGAAAAATCGGCTGCTCTTCCGGTGCATGTTCTCCCAGTTCTTCGGCCGGTTCGAAATCCGATTCCTGGATCGTGTCATTGTATTCATCGATCACCCTGGCCGGTAAGTTCCGGCTGATGGTATCAGGCAAATGATACCGGGCCGGATGCAGGTCTTCCCCCTCTCCCCGCAGAAGCGTTCGCAGTTCGGCCATATCCCGGCGAAGTAAAAACAGTTGCTGCAGGATCAATTCCCGTTCGGCTTCCTCCACGGATTTGTCAACCTTCACCGGCAAATTGGTTGCCTCAAACGTCCCGGTATCTTCTTCCGGCTGGCGGGCCTTTTCATCGTGCAGGTATCGCCGGATATGATTGCCTTCGATGCGCTTCCCTTTTTCCAATAAAACAATGCTCTCGATAAAATTCCGGAGTTCCCGCACGTTGCCCGGCCAGTTGTACCGCCGTAACTCAGCAAAGGCCTCCTCGGTAAACCCTTTGTTGGGAATGCTGTTCCGCTTGCAGAATTCTTCCGCAAAATGCTCCGCCATCAGGGGGATATCCACTTTCCGTTCCCGAAGCGGTGGAACGCGGATAGTGATCGCCTTGAGCCGGTAATACAAATCCTTGCGGAATTCACCCTTATCCACCAGTTCCTTGAGATCCCGGTTGGACGCGGCCAGCAGCCGAACATCCACATACAGATTCTCGGATCCACCCACCTTCATAAATTCGCCCTGTTCGATCACCCGGAGGAGGCGGACCTGGGTTTCCAACGGGGTTTCTCCGATTTCATCCAAAAAAATAGTCCCGCTGTCCGCAGTTTCAAAGTAACCCTTCCGTTCCTCGGCGGCTCCGGTGAACGCTCCTTTTTTATGCCCGAACAATTCACTTTCCAGGATTCCGGCCGGGATGGCGCCACAATTCACCGTCACCAGCGGCGAATGCCGGCGCCGGCTGGCGGTGTGAATAGCTTTGGCGATCAGCTCTTTCCCGGAGCCGGACTCACCCAGGATCAACACCGAAATGTCGGTATCCGCGACCTGATCCACCGTCTCGATGATCTCGTAGATCGCTTCCGAACGCCCGATAATCCCGAATTCATCCTGGAGGGCTAGCAGCCGTTCCCTGTCAGTCATCGTTGTTCCTTTCCTTCTCCGGCAAGGAGTCGTGATTGCCTATTATTTGAAATACTCTCAGACAAACCTATTTCATAGCCACGGCTTAGGCGGCAGACATCTTCTGGCGAAAGAATTCCACCGTTTCCTGCAATCCTTCGGACACCGTATACCTTGGCTGCCAATCCAGCAGTTCTCCTGCTTTCCGGTTCAGGATCACACTGCGCTGTTGTTCTCCGGGTTTGGCCTCCCCGTGCTGCTCCGGCACCTCTTTTTTGCCGGTGTAGGTCCGCAGCTCCCGGAACAGCGTATTGACATCAGTCTCCACGCCGGTTCCGATATTTACCACGTCGCTCCCGGGATGTCCCAGCGCTGCCATATTCGCCCGGACGACATCTTTCACGTACACATAGTCCCGGGTTTGGGTGCCGTCCCCGTTGATCACCGGCTGCTCCCCGTTCAGCAATCGCTGGGTGAAAATCGCCACCACCCCCGCCTCTCCGTGCGGATTTTGCCGGGGACCATACACATTGGCGTATCGCAGAATGAAATACTGCAGCCCGTGTACCTCCCGGTAATAGTACAGATATTTTTCCATGGAGAGCTTGGTGATCCCGTACGGTGAAAGCGGCCGTTGGGGATGCGCTTCATCAGCCGGGACATAATCCTGTTCTCCATAGATGGCGCCGCCGGTCGAGGCAAACACAAATTGTTTTACATCCGTGCGGAGAGCATTTTCCAGCAGATTCAAGGACCCGAGGATGTTCACCTCGGCGTCATATTGCGGATCCCGGACGGATTTTCGCACGTCCATCTGCGCCGCATGGTGATTCACCACGTCGAATTGCTGTTCCGTAAAAACCCTGGCCACGTCCTTATCCCGAATATCCATTTGGAGAAAGGTTGCCGCCGGATTCAGATTCTCTTTCTGCCCGGTGATCAGGCTGTCCAATACGACCACATCGTGGCCGTCCGCAAGATAAGCATCCACGATATGGGAACCGATAAATCCTGCCCCCCCGGTGACTAGTATTTTCATCAGTTTGTCGTCCTTTCTTGTCCCAGCCGCCGCAAGCCCTTCCGGGCGATATCGGTTCTGAATTGCATCTCCTCGAATTGGATCTTCCCGAGCTCCGCATACGCACGCTCGATGGATTCCTGCAAGGTACTCCCGTTACAGGTCACACCGAGCACCCGCCCCCCGCTGGTTTGAATTTGTCCTCCCAGCGCTTCGGTCCCGGCATGAAATACCTGGCAAAACTCCGGATTCACCGTGTCCAAACCGGCGATGGGCTTTCCTTTCTGGTAGGACCCCGGATACCCGCCTGAGGCGGCCACCACGCAGGTGGCATACCCTTCTGCTAATTCCACCGGAGTGGCGTCCAGCCGCATGTTCATCGCCGCCTGGATGACCTCCAAAAGATCACTCTTGAGCAAGGGTAAAATCACCTGGGCCTCCGGGTCACCCAACCGGCAGTTATACTCCAATACCCTGGGACCATCCGCCGTGATAATCAACCCACAGTACAAAAAGCCGACGTACGGTTTTCCCTCCGCTTTCATCCCGGCGAGGGTCGGTTCGATGATTGTAGTGGTGACCTGCTGCAGCAGTTCGGGCGTTGCCACCGGGGCCGGGGCATAGGCTCCCATTCCGCCGGTATTGGGCCCGGTATCATCGTCGAAGGCCGGCTTGTGATCCTGTGAGGGTGCCAGCAGCCGGTAATGTGTCCCATCGGTGAGTGCGATAACGGACAGCTCTTCTCCCTGCAGGAACTCTTCCACCACGACCTGATTGCCGGCCGCCCCGAACCGGCGATCCAGCATGATCTCGCGCAATGCCTGATCCGCTTCCTCCCGGGACTGGCAGATTATGACACCCTTTCCCGCAGCCAGTCCGCTGGCCTTCACCACCAGGGGAGGCTCCATCGACCGGACATACTCCGCCGCCGGTTCATACTCGGAGAATGTTTTGTACGCGCCGGAGGGAATGTTATGGCGCTGCATGAAATCTTTGGCAAACGCCTTGCTGCCTTCCAGCTGGGCCGCATTCTGCCGGGGACCGAAAATGGATAAATTTTCGATTTGGAAGGCATCCACAATGCCCGCGACCAGCGGCTGTTCCGGCCCCACCAGGGTGAGATCGATACTCTCTTCCTTGACCAGTGCTTTCAGATTTTCCAGGTCATCCGCGGCGATCGCCACATTTTCCCCCACCCCGGCAGTTCCGGCATTACCGGGCGCAATAAATATGTGGGTGACCTCCGGATTTTGCGCAATCTTCCAGGCGAGGGCATGTTCCCGCCCCCCGGAGCCTACAATGAGTACTTTCATGAGTTTCTTCCCAGGTTAAAGATGGATTCCCGCTTCGAAATCCCCAGTTCTTTTTCCAGTTTTTCTATCTCATCCCGCAACACCGAGGCTTTCTCGAATTCCAGGTTCTCGGCAGCCTCCTTCATTTCTTGTCTCAACATATCCAGCAGATTTCTGGCATCGATATCCTGCGAGTACTTCTCCGAAATATCCGCGACCTTCTGCCGGCGCTCCTGGGCTCTGGAATCGGCGATGGCCGTCGATCCGAACACCTCGTCCACCGATTTGGAGATGGACCGCGGTTCAATATTATGATCAACATTATATTGATGCTGAATCTCCCGGCGCCGGTGGGTTTCGTCGATCACCTTGCGCATGGAGTCGGTGATGGTATCAGCATAAAATAGAACCTTACCACTCTTGTGCCGGGCGGCCCGTCCGGCCGTTTGCATCAGCGAGCGCTCCGAACGCAGGAAGCCCTCCTTGTCGGCGTCCAGGATTGCCACCAGCGAAACTTCGGGGAGATCCAGGCCTTCCCGCAACAGATTAATCCCGACCAGCACATCAAATTCGCCCAGCCGGAGGTCCCGGAGGATTGACACCCGCTCCACACTATCGATTTCCGAATGCAGATAGCGTACCCGCAGATTCATGTGTCGCAGATATTCGGTCAGATCTTCCGCCATCCGTTTGGTCAGGGTCGTCACCAGGATGCGCTGGTTCTGCTCCACCCGTTCCACGATGGCGTCCATCAAATCGTCGATCTGCCCCTTGGTCGGTCGCACCTCGATTTCCGGATCCATCAGGCCGGTGGGCCGGATAATCTGTTCCACCACGGCGCCGCCGCATTGTTCGAGTTCATACTGTCCGGGCGTTGCGGACACATAGACCCGCTGGCCGATGGTTTCCTCGAACTCATTGAACTTCATGGGCCGGTTATCCAGCGCCGACGGAAGCCGGAATCCATACTCCACCAGCGTCTCCTTGCGGGCGCGATCCCCGTTGTACATCCCGTTTAACTGGGGGATCGTGACGTGTGACTCATCGATGATGGTTAAAAAGTTATCCGGAAAAAAATCAATCAGCGTGTAGGGGCGTTCTCCGGCCTCCCGACCGGCAATATGCCTGGAATAATTTTCAATCCCGTTACAGTAGCCCACTTCCTGCATCATCTCCAGATCAAAATTCGTCCGCTGCTCCAGCCGCTGTGCTTCCAGCAATTTATTATAGTTGCGCAGCTCGATGAGCCGCTCTTCCAGTTCGGCCTTGATACTCTTCACGGCCCGCTTCATGTTCTCCTCGGTGGTGACAAAATGCTTGGCCGGATAAATCATCACCGTTTCCATAGTCTCCAAAATCTCACCGGTCATAGGATCCACCCGGGAAATATCCTCCAGCTGATCTCCCCAAAATTCCAGGCGAATCGCTTCATTGGAATACGCGGGAAATACTTCCACCACATCCCCCCGTACACGGAAGGTGCCCGGTTCGAACTGGTAATCATTACGCCGGTAATGGATATCGACTAATTTGTAAAACAACCCCTTTCGGGTATATTCCTTCCCCACCTGGAGCGTCACCATCAAATCGCGATACTCCCGCGGCGAGCCAATCCCGTAAATACAGGAAACACTGGCGACCACAACCACGTCTTCCCGGCTCATCAACGAACTGGTCGCCTTCAAACGCAACTTGTCAATTTCCTCGTTGACCGAGGAATCTTTTTCAATGTACGTATCGGTGACCGGGAGGTATGCTTCCGGCTGATAATAATCGTAATACGAGATAAAATACTCCACGGCGTTCTCCGGAAAAAACCCTTTAAATTCACCGTAGAGCTGGGCCGCCAGCGTCTTATTATGGGAGATGATGAGGGTCGGCCGTCCAAAATTTTTAATCACATGGGCCATGGTGAACGTTTTGCCGCTACCGGTCACCCCCAACAGGGTCTGGTGCTTTTCATCCCGGCGTAAACCTGCCGTCAAATCCCGGATGGCCTGCTGTTGATCACCCTGGGGTTCGTAATTTGAAATGAGTTTAAAATCTGCCATATTGGCGTAAATTTATTTAGTATTTCCGCTATTTTCAAGACATCATTACCAGGAAAGTTCCATCCGTCTGTCCGGAAATTCAGACTGATGGAAGCAAAACCACTCCCACGGACTACGTGATCCTCATCACCTGACGGTCTTTCATTCATTAATCGGATTATTCTCTCTTAAAGAATGGCTTCAACCTGCCGATGATAAACACATCGACATCGAATGAACTTTTCGGGAGAATTAATCGAACCACTTATGCCGTTTGCCGAACGACAATATTTTTTCGGGCTTACCCCACCCCGGTTTACTCGGGGATGGGATCCACACAAAGGGTTGTTACCTGGTGGTAAATTCCCCACAACGGGACGATTAGTAGTTGGAAATCCACAGGATAATCATTATCCTTTCAGTCATATTTTATCCGTATCACATGGGGACAGGCCGTTTGACTTTCATCACATACCGGAAGAACACGGTTTATTATACTTGGAACAGGATGGGGAGATGATGCGCAGGGAAAACCATTCGGTGTATTGATTTATAGGTAACGAATAACAGTAACAGAAGGAGGTCTACATGAGACGGTTTCTTGTCGCCGGTCTGGCAGTACTTTTCGCAGTGGTCTTATTCAACTGTGATCAGTTACAAACGCCGCTGGATAATGCCGGCAATACCCCTCAGGATAGCACAGGTAACGGAGGCGGAACGACTCTGACCGTCGAAGCCTTGGTGGATTCAGCCAACCAGGCACTCGGAGAGTTCATGGTCGCGAATATGAACAATCCGCCGGACGATCCGCTCACCATGAATTACTCCGTGTTATCGGATATCAACTCTCTCTACCGTCAGGCGGTGGAGATGGACAGCACCAACGCAGGTGCTAACTTCGGAGCCGGTCTGACCGAATTGCTCTTAATAGTGGAAGACGGGAGTTCTTTCAGCACGGAAATCCAGCGCTGGCAGGCGTTCATGGATACCACCACCATCTTTGGCGAACCACTGGCGGATCAGAGTGGCGCCGGAAAAGTTGTGGCGGACCAGTCGACCTTGCTCGCGAAGAATCCGCTCTCACTGGAAACCTCCCCGGAGGTCTCCGCCGGCAGCTATCTGAAAGCGATGCTGAGCTTGCCCAAATATGCCCAGGAGTATCCGGAGTTCAGCGACTGGCAGGATCTGTTGGAATCGACCCTGCTCAAGCGAATCGATTATGCCATCGACCGGCTGGCC
>Ga0102944_1001855_pt1 | contig 13182 bp, 9 predicted proteins | sample SalPonD_shore_MG_FD_78172 | JGI IMG/M metagenome (GOLD analysis project Ga0102944, IMG submission 78172) | Salt pond soil microbial communities from South San Francisco under conditions of wetland restoration - Salt Pond MetaG... | ecosystem: Environmental > Aquatic > Marine > Intertidal zone >...
ATTAGAAATATTAATTCCGGTCAATGGTTCTAAATATGGATTAAAACCGATATCGTTTTTAATATGCTCTAGCGTAATTTCTTGATTCCAATTTTTACTTAATTTTGAAAATATATAATTACATACGCAATTTCTAATTTTGGATTCTTTTAATGTTATACCATTAGAAGCTTTTCTACTTCCCAAATCCTTATTCCATCCTTTTGAAAAACGTTCTTCATGATTGTAAATAAGAGGAAATTTATGATCTAAATGAATAGATATATTCTTAATAATTTCGGTGTTGTGATTTGTTATTTTTTGGATTTCAACTTGACTAAGACCTATAGAATCGGTGAAAATTGGTGCTACAATATATAAAAAAGTATTAATAGTTTTTTCTATATCTTTCTTAACATAATCTGTAAATTTCACCTCTTCTAATATCTTTAGATTTGTATTTTTATTTATATTATCCAAAATATAGTTAATTGAAAATTCATGACAAGGATTTATAATTAATTTGTTGAACATAAAAATAGCTATAGAATTTCTAATATCATCAATTTTAACCTTTTCTCTTCTCTTCTTTGAAATTATTTCTCTAACTTCAAAATTTTTTGCAGGATTTCGATTATTATTCCATGAAAAATGATCTTGATAATCAATAGGTCTTAATAATTTAGTCAATCCGTCCATTGCACTTGAATATTCACTGAATCCAGATTTTCTAGCAATTTCTGCCTTACTTGGGTGATCAGGTGAATTATCTAAAATTAAAGGAATTACTTTTATCGTGCCAATTATTCTTTTTATTACTTGATTCCCCCATTTTTGAATAGGCTTCTGTGATAAAAATTTTGTCATAATTTCATAAAATATTTGATTAATTTGTTCTTCGGTCCATTCCCTTACAAAACCTTCAAAAATTTGTATTTCATTCCAAAAATTTTGATTTTTATAAAATTTGGTTTCAATAAATTTGGCAATTTGGTTTCTTAGCTTAATATTAAAAACCATAGTTCTTTTCTATTACTTTTTTTATTTTAAATATTACAATCAAATAATTTAAACTGTCTATTAGTATTAATTTTAAAATTATTTAAAGAAAAATTAATTTATATTCAAATGGAGTGAAAAAGTTTTCAATATATATTGTTTAGAATCATTAACTTTATGGAATATTTATGATAATGGTATTTATAAGGAAATATATTACCAAAAATGTGGAATGAAATTATTCTTTATAATAATATATCCTCGATTTGAAAAATGTTATTATAGATATTTTATTTCTTATTTTAAAATCAGGTAATTATTTCTATTCTTAAAATCAACATCTAAAAAATCTATATAATTATAATCTAAGATTTAAGTTAAAAATAACTTGGATTCAATAAAAAAGATAACATTTAATTTAATAGAACCAATTTAAACTGAACAAAAGATTTTAAATTACCAAAAAAAAAATAAATTAAGAAGAAAAATTTTAGCAAAATTAATGCTCTTTTGATTTCATAAAAATAATTATTAAATAAAATTAAAAATGAGTGCAATTGGAGACAAATCTCATGCAATAGGAGATTCTTTTGAAGCCACTGTTTTTAGTGATTATGCTATAAAATTATTAGATAAGGGAATTTTGTCTGGTATTTTTCTAAAAGATGAGAGATTTGGAAATATTGATGATATTGTTTTTGAGATAAATAATAACATCTTACACTGCATTCAAGCAAAAGCTTCTCGAACGAGTGATGAGATAAATCTCGGTTTTTTCATCAATATAAAAAAAAATAAAATAAAATCTCTTTTCCAAGGATTATATGATTCTTATGAGAAATTAAAAAAAAATTTCATTAATTATCATATAAAAGTTGAATTCATAACTAATAAATTTCCAAGTAGTAGTACGAGAGGTCTTCCAAAAGAAGGAAATCGCAAAATTTCACTGGCTTCTTTTATTAGAGAAATTTGGAGACCTTATAAAAATAAAAAAATTACTAAAAATGAAATTATATCGGATAGGTTATATAAAAAATTTATCGAAAGATTATCTGAGCATTTAGGAATATCAATAGATGAAATTTTTGAATTTTTTGAACATTTTGATTTTATCTTTAACTATATTCCTAATTGGAATCGTTCTTATGATGAGAACAAAAAAATTGAAGAATATTTTAATTGGTTTTTATTAACAAAGAAAAATCCAAGAAGAACTGGATATATCTCATTAGATGAATTTAGAAAAGACATTAGTTTTATTATAGAACCCAATCCTCATGATTTTCCAATAGATATAGCGAATTATATATGTTTTTCGAAGTTAAATGAGGAAATCAATAAAGCGATCAATTCTTTAAATAGAGGATACATATTTCTTCAGGGGGGTCCTAGCACGGGGAAATCAACTTTTTTAGAAGCTGAAATTAATACAATAAATTTACCTAATTGTATAATATTTAAATATCTCTGTTTTCGAGAACCTAATGAGTTAAGTATTAGATCAAGAGGGGAATTAAAACATTTTATAGAAGATTTAAAGGAACAATTTAAACTATACATATCAGGATTTTCAGAAACCGAAATAGAAAGAAAATTTATAGAATATTTAAAAAAATTATCAAATTATGCTCAGAAAGAAGATAAAAAAATAATAATAATAATTGATGGAATTGATCATATATCAAGAGAAGAGATATTAAAAATTGATAAACCCTTTTATTTATTCTTATTAATACCAGATTCTCTTCCAGAAAATATAATTTTTTTGGTAGCTGGTCAACATTTTAAAGATATTTCTTGGTATCAAGACTCTATTAAAACAAATTTATGTTTTGAATTTAAAATTCCTCACTTTGATAAAAATGATATTGAAAATTATCTCAGAAATTTCTATTCATATAATGAGACTATCGAATATGATATATTAAACATATTGCATTCAAAAACTCAAGGAAATCCATACTATTTAAAAGTTATATGTCAAAATTATAATAATTTTCATGAATTAAATAATTCAATTGAAATAATAAATGAGAATTTCGAAGTTTTTGAAGAAGATTGGAATAAACTTTATGAAAAGTATTGGAATATATTTGGCTTTAACTCAAATCCAAGATTTAAAGAAATTGCTGGATTAATTTCAAGAATTCGAGGTCCTATTGATATTTCTTGGCTTCAAAAGTGGCCAGAATCTAGAGAAATTGAGTTATTTATTAATAAATTTAGATTTTTTTTTAAAAGATATGGAAATGTCTTATTGTTTGACCATAATTCTTTTAAAAACTACTTAAATAATAAGGGAACTCAGTATCTAGGAGAAAGTTTAAATGCAGTTAATCTTAAACTTTATAGGATTTTAGCTGAACGCTGTAATCTTGAAGAGACAAAAGAATATCACAATTGGATTGAAATCTATTATTTAAAAGAAGCAAATTTACTAGATAATTATGAAATAAATAGAGATGTTTTTCTTAAGTTTTGGAATCAAGGGAGGCCGGTCTTTGCAATTATTGAAGATTTGAGAATTTTATTAGAATTTTATTTTGCTCAAAGGGATATCGAAACTATTTTTAAAATAATGTTATTGAAAATGGAATTTGAGGTAAGACGTATTCATATGGAATATGACAATAATTCTGGAAATCCTTTTTTAATAAATCCTAGTTTATTAGATTCAAAATCTGATTACTTATACTTAATTTCATTCACTCTTTATTCTAATGAGATCCCAAATCAATTTAAACTTAATTACATTAATAGAATCCTTTCAAATTATAGTTTAGATTTTAATATTATTAAATTATTAAATTATTTTTTTATTTATAATAAAGAAAATCTTATAGTATATGAGTATAACCCAACTGTAAATGAAAAAAATTGGAACACTTGGCTTCAAATTGCCTCTTTTTTTGAAAAAGATAATTTACAAGCAGTAAAAGAAGGTTATAATATTGTTTTGACAAAATTTGAAAAAGAATTAAGAGAAAGATTAGATCAAGAGGAAATTTATAGGTTATTAAACATTTTAGGAAAATTTTTGGTTGAGAGAAAAAATTTTGAGGATCTCGATTTTGTTTATGATATTCTCTATGATATAATCGATAAAGAAGAGTGGAGAGTATATGGTAATGAAGATATTTACCTAAAAAACAAGTATAAAGATTATATTTTCCCAAATTACTATAATCCATTTTTAATAATTTTTGAACTGACAAGATTGGAATCAATTTATAGAAATAATGATTTAATAAAAGAATTATTCGAAATAAATCGTAATATTAGAGATTTATTTGAAAATAGTGAAAGTTATTCCTGGCATAAATTACGTTTCTGCCCTGAAGAAATTAATGAGTCTGATTTATTAAAATTTTTTGAAGATGGACCTATTATTACAACATCTTATTCTAAACGGGCTGATGCCTCCCTGAATAACAGGATATATCTTTATCAAAAGCTAAAAGAGCTTCTAGATATTAATGAAGAAAAAATATTATCTATCTTTAATCAATTAAAAGAAGCTAGAGATTTGAAAAAACCTGACTTTTATAAAAAATTTTCAATTAAAATCTTGTGGGAATATGATTTTTTTCAATTCGCAATAAATCTAAATAAAAAGTATGATAAATTTGAAGAATCACTACCTTTACGTAATTCTATTCAACAAATATTCAATAGATTAGAGGATGCATCTTATTATAATGATGAACATGGTGTAAGAATTTTTATTAATTTTTCTGCAATTTTAAAGACCATTATCCAAAAAATAAAAACCTATTCTTTTTTACATAATTGGTTTATTGATACCCTAATAGATTTTTTTGAGAATAGTAAATGTGGATTTAAAAATATTAGAAGCCAAATTGAAGTATCTCTTTTAATTTTAGAGGAATTTAATCTAATCAACCTTGAAATATTCAAAAATATTATTAATAATGCGAAAAATAGTATTAATTTAGAAAATTTAGATGGTTGGAATGCATCATACATAATTTTACAACTTCTAAAGTTAATATCATATTATAAAAAAGAAGATCCAAACTTTTATGAAGAAAACTTGAGATCTTTATTAAATCTACTTGAGATATTTAACTTTAGATTACTCCCCCGTAAAGATTGGCAATTATATGCCTTGACGTATTTTATAGACAAAACTATATCTTATTTTGAGCCAAATAATAAAAAATTCTTGAGAGATCTAGACTTCATAGTAAAAGCTCTAAATTATTCTCATTATATAACAGAAAGAAGCGAAATTTGGGCAATTAAAGACCTCATACATAAATCATTGCTAAATTGGGATGAAAAGATTGCGAAAAATATTTATCTTCAATTTGAGTTATATAAAAGTCAACCAAGATCTATTATTGAAAGAGAAGAAGAGGAATACAATTTTCCAAGAACTGATGTTGTTAATTTAATAGAAAACATTAAAAAACCTCTTAAATTTTTCAAGAATGTTTGTGATAAGATTACCGAACTCGAATTTCAAAAGAGACTTAATCTTAACTATTCTAATATTTTTGAAAGAATTAAGAATTCAAATGAAATATCTGAAGATCATTTAAAGAATCTCTATGAGTATTTAATTAAAGAAAGTAAAATATCTGATTTAAGAAAATCTAAGTGTTTCAGATTTTATACTGAATTTTTTAGTTTTTATAAAAAAATAGCAAAATCTAAGGGATTAAATGAAAAAGAAATCAATAAATTGAAATTAGAAATTGAATTAGCAACTTTAAGACCTTCTACATATGAATTTTTTAGTGATTCTTTAGATAATTTATACAATTTAAATAAAGAAAAATGTTTTGAATATGGTTTGGAAGTATTCTATAATTTATTTATCAAATTGGGTAAACCTATTTTATATTATTCTTATCACGACTTTTTAATGCTGACCTTCTTATCAAAAATTAATGAATCAAATTACTATAAATACTGGAATATGTATATAACTTATTTGCGTAATTTATTCAAATTAATAGACTATTTATAATTGTTAGACAAGAAATTGGTCCTGTTTTTCAACCAGATGTTGTACAATTTGCTGATGCATTACCAAAAACTAGGAGCGGGAAAATTATGAGACGAGTTTTGAAAGCCATCGCGGCAGGAACTGATATTGGAAACGTCACTACTTTAGCAGATCCTTCAGTAGTTGAAGATCTTTTAGAAGAACGTAAGAAGATGGATGTTGAAGTACCTACATAGAGTTAATTGCCTTAAATATTCAACTATCCATATATCTATTTTTTTAATTTTTAATCTTATTACATTTTTTAAACATTAGACTAGATATTAATTGATTTGGAGTCTTTCAGATTTAAAAAATTTTTAATAAAATCAAAAAGAAATATACATAATGTCTATTTCTGATTTACAATCAAAAATAACAAAAAGAGATTTTAAACTAAAAATTGTCTTTAATAAAATAAAAGAGCAAGAGGAGAGGTTCGGAAGAGAAGGATCTGGACCCCAATTTGGCTTATTTTACGGATTTTTATGTTTAATATATGATGGAGTTCATGATATTCCTGAGCTTAAAAAACGGATGAAAAAACTATTTTTAGCTACTATGTCCCAGTTAGGCATTAAAGAAGATGATGTAGAGGAATATATACACTTAGGTAGGAGCAAAAAATATATCACTTTATACTTAAATGATAAAGTAAAGCTAACAGATCTAGGAAAAGCCTATGTAGAGACAAATTATTATTTGATGTTCGTGACGAGCCACTGGATGAGAAAATTTCTTACAGAAAAATTTGTAATGATAATCACAGCTCTTTCCCTAATTATTCTTTCTCTGATTAAAATTCTATTTGGTCTAAGTATAGACAGTCAAGGAATGATTTCAGAAGGATTTGAAAATTTTACCGATTTAATAAAAATAGGAATAATATATTTAGGGCTTAGGTTTAAAAAAGACAGAATTGCAAGCATTGTTATCATCTTATTAATGATATTTACGGGGATAACGATGATCTGGTCTAATATAAGCGCATTGTTTTCTCCTACGGTGATAGATCCGAACTTTGAATCCTACTTAATAATTGGCGTCTCTATTTTAGTAAATTATGCGTTAATGTATTACAAGGGTCTTGTGGGGCGTTCATCGGGTAATTTATCTCTACTAAGTGATTCCAAGGATTCAGAAGTGAATGTGCTAATAAGCGTGGGGGTCTTAATTGGACTTACATTTGCAATTTTTGATCTTTATTTTATTGATCCAATTATCGGATTAACTATTGGTATTTTAATTGTAAAAGAAGGTTATGAATTTCTTCGTGAATTAATTAAAAAGGAGGAAGAGTTTGATATTTCCGCGATAAATGTAAAATCTGATAATATTTATGACAATATTCTCACAAAATATTTACTATCAACTATAAGAGGAAACCGGTTATCTGAATCTGAGCTTATAGAGACATTTAAAAATGGATTAGAGTTAGGTAGAAAATATTATCAAGGCTATGCAGATTTTTTCTATAATGATCTTGGAGCTCAAACAGTAGAAAAATATATCAAAAAACTAATTAAGGGTGGGGAGGTGGAAATCATTGATGGAGACCTTATACTAACTCCAAAAGGATTACAGGCTTATCATAAAGCAGAATCAAAAGAAGCATCTCATAGAAGACATCGTTATAAGAGAGATGTAAATGATAAAAAAGCCAAGATCATTGGAATTTTATGGGCTATTTTTGGGATTAGCATAGTTATTCTATTAATTATATTCGCTCCCAAGTTAATTGAATTGATTAATGCTTGGATGCAAAGTTTTTAGTGCTTTTTCTATTTGCTTTTTAATAATTTAAATTTAAAATTCTAAATTCAATTAAAATTTAAAGTAATCAGCCTTTATACAACTAAATGATTGGAGTATTTGTTGCAATCTTAGCGAACTTATCATTTGTTGCCTCAAATGCTATGTTTCGCAGAGTAGAAAATGAAGTATCACCTATTTTTATTAATATGTTTAGAACTGCTGTTGGATTGATAACTTTTGCAATTCTTTCCTTAATGCTTGGTATATTTACATCAATTTTTTTACTTCCCTGGAGTTTATGGCTTATATTAATAATTAGTTTTGTTTTCGGACAAGTAATTGGAGATACTTTCTATTTCAAATCTCAAAAAGAACTTGGAACCACAAAAGCTCTTGCAGTATCTATGATTTTTCCTTTTTTTACATTTATTTTGGATTTATTATTCTTAAAAAGACCATTTGATGTTTTATTGATTCCCTCGGCTTTATTTATATCTATAGGAATTATTATAATTTCAAAATATAAGATTAAGCTAAATGTAATCGATCGCGAAAATTCGACGGAATTTAAGAATTATAACAGTAAATCAGACAACATTAACAAAAATAGTGAAATTGCTCCCACAATATTTGCTGTGATCGCTTCTTTAGGATGGGCAATAGGGTTAGTAATGATAGATTATGCAACAAATGAAATTAATAGAATCCTTCTTAACGAAAATTTAAGTTCAGTTGTTGGTAACTTAATAAGATTTCCATTCGCATTATTTCTCCTATTAATTATGGTTAAAAAAGAAAATTTTGATAATAATTTACAGAAAAAAAATACGTGGTTTTGGCTTATATCTGCTTCTATCATTGGAACTTCAATAGGCGTGTATTTTTTCACAGAAGCGGCTAGAATCGCGGGTGCCTCTGTTATGTCATTAATTGCCTCGGCTAATCCTCTTTTTGCTCTACCAATAAGTTATTTACTCAACAGAGAAAAACTTTCTATTAAAGGTTTTTTTGGTGTCGTGCTTACGTTTGTTGGGGTGATATTAATATTAATTTAAGATGTCTTTTTTAGAAAATCCATAATAATTTCGATAATCTCTTCTGGGGCATCTTCTTGAAGAAAATGAGAAGCGTTTTCAATTCTATGAGTTTCTATATCTGGATAAATTCTATGCCACCAATCAATAGTTCTTTTCGGAAAGATGGGATCCTTCATCCCCCAAATTAATATTTTTTCCTTTTCAGATAATTTATCTAAGTTTTCTCGAACATGCATCATAATCGAAGCACTCGGATGTGAATCTCCCACTGGAATATCTTTTGGCCAAGTAAAGGCTCCGATATAATATTCTTCACTTGGAAATGGCGTTGTATACGCTTTAATCATAGAATCTGTAACATTTTCCTTCCTATAAATACCTCCTTTTATTAATCCTTCAATATTCATGATAAATTGTTCATACATCCCTTTCTCTTCAACTGTGGCATACCACGGCTTTTTATCAGCTTTCATTACACCAATAGATGTATTCATGATTACAAGACGTTTAATTCGTTCTGGATTATTAACAGCGAACCCAAGTCCAATCGGACCTCCCCAGTCTTGTATAACTAAAGTTATATTCTTTAAATCTAACTTCATTAATAATTTTGTAAGATTATCAATATGTTCATCCATTCGATATTCTTTATCTTGCGGGACATCGCTTTTACCAAAACCCATTTGATCTGGAGCTATGACTCGATTCTCCTCCGATAATTCGATTATGAAATTTCTATATAAATAACTCCATGTTGGTTCTCCATGCAAACATACGATTGGCTCTCCTTTACCTTCATCAACATAATGCATATTAAAACCGTTTATTGATTCAAAGCTCGGTTTAAATGGAAATGTTCCATCGAATGTTTTATTTTTCATAAAATCTCTATTCATTAAAATCCCCTTTTTTATTACATATCATTTTCAATTATGACAATATGAATTTAATTACGTTATAATTTAATGTTTCTTCTATATTTTACTAATATCTTCAAATCTCTATATGTTTTGCAATCTTTTTTGAAAGTTCCTCATAATTTTCTAAAATGGGTTTAAGATTAGACGCTTCATTGATAATTAAAGTTAAAAAGACATTTTTACTGCTACATTTTAAAATCATAATAGAAAAATTCTCTAATTGAGCAATTATTTTATGAAGAGTACTTCCATTAACAGTAATTCCCAAATCCTCAGCACTACGTAATGCAGAAGCAATCAAAGGTATAAACTGATCAATCTGATGGACCCCCTCAATCTCTTTTACTATAGGTCTACCATCCCTATAGGATAGAATTATTCCAGATAAATTTGCCTTCTCTTTAAGTCTCTGGATTATTTGGCTCAACCTATCAATATTTGAAAGATTTGATAAGTTTTTTTCATTCATATATTTATGAGATTCGCTTATATTATCTAGATTAATTATTAATAGCAATTTAATTTTACAATGAATTGAAAAAAAATGACAGAAAAAAATATTGAAATAAAAAAAATAACCAAAACTAATACATCATTTATTAAAAATGAATTAATCCCATTTTTACAAATTTCTAGTCAATCTCATAATCCAGATGGAATCTCTAAAACATTTGAATTTATAAACTCTTCCCTTTCTCTAATTTCTGAGAATATTATTGAATTTAAGGGAGAATTTAATCCTATATTACTTTCATATATAGAGGGAAATACTGAATCTACTTTATTGATCTATATGATGTATGATACTCAACCAATAAAAGATACTGATGATTGGATATCCCCTCCATTTGAAGCAAAAATAAGAGCATTACCTTTCTTGCCTAATTTAGGGGATTGTATTGTCGCCCGAGGAGTTTATAATTCAAAAACACCTTTACTTAGTTTTTTGAATGTTATTAAAATATTAAAATCAAAACACGCTTTACCATTTTCTCTTTATTTGCTTTTTGATGGAGAGGAAGAAATTGGCTCTCCTTCCTTGCCACACTTTATTCAAAAATATGAAAAACTATTAAAAGAATGCAAAGGTATTTATTATCCCGCATTTAAACAAAATCTCGAGGGAAAAGCTGTTTTAAAACTGGGTTATAAAGGTATCATATCTCTCACTATTGAAACATCTTCTGGGAATGAAGAGGTTCATTCTTCCTATAGTAATGTGATTCCAAATCCAGCTCGAGATTTAATAAAAATAATTAATTTACTTTATTCAAATAACCAAATATCCATTCATTCCCTCTCAAGTGATTATCAATTAAATAATGAAGAAGATATGCTAATTGAAAATCTTAAATCTAGCATAAATATAGAAAAAATTGCGCAAAAAGCAGGTATAAATAATTTTATTTTTCAAGATCCAAGACAATTTTTTCTTAAGCATCTTTTCGAACCCACATTTAATATCTCCACGTTAAAATCAGGTTATTTGAATAGTGGAATCAAAAATTCCGTTCCTAATTCCTCTTCATGTAATATTGATATTAGATTTGCTCATGACGTTCCAATTGAAAATATATTCGATGAAATACAAGAAAAAGTAAAAAAATTATCTTCATTAATAAACTCCAATGTAAATATATCTAAAACTATAGGATATAGGAGCTCACGAGTTTCTAAAGACTCTAAATTGGTTAAAAGCCTTATTGATTCTTTCAAAGAATTGAATATCTCTACTGAACTCTGGCCTATAAGTGCAGCTGCCTCTCCCTTGAATATTCTTCAAAATAAGCTTGAGATTGACTATATAACAGGAGGGTTAGGAGTAGGGGGAAATGCCCATACTGCTAATGAATTTACACAATTAAAATCAATTGAAAATGCAAGGATTGGATATTATTTATTTTTAATGAATTATCAGAAATATTTGTGAGGGGAGATTGGTTAAAATCTAAATTTGGTTTAATTTCCTTTAAATAAACCCTTAATTCCTCTCCTCTTAGTTGTTATTGCTTGTTGAGAGCAGAGTTCAGAGCAACACAAACATGAAATACATTTACTTCTTTGAAATTGGGGAAAGTGTGAATCATTAAATTCAATAGCCTCTGCAGGACATATTTGGGCACATTCTTGACAACCTATGCATTTATTTTTATCTAAAATAGGAATTTTTTTAGTAATTTTATATACGAGACGGCTTGTAATATATGCTCCTATTTTTATCATTCGTTTGCCTGGAATTTTGAATTCAGGAGTTAATTTTTTAGCCTCTTTTAATGGAATACCTACAATTTCTATATCTTTAAGGTTGGCTACTCCTAGCCCTCTCTTTTTCGCTTCTTTTAGATGAGGAATATATTCGGATTTCACATTGCCGATTTCTAAAGCAACTATATCTAATGCTAATTCATCTGTTCCTGCCATAACAAGGTTCCAATCAATCATATTACCAGAAACAGGTCCCATTGTTCCTTGCATAACCTTTTGAAGATCATATATTATTATTCGATTGGATTTATTTTTAACCACCCAAGAAAAATTATCAGCAATACATTTTCCAAACTCCAAAGCATTTTTTCCCAATAAATGATATTTCGCTTTTAATCCGCCTGGGATAATTCCCCAATAATTCTTTACTGCTCCAGTCATAGTAGCTTCTCCATGAGTCTTTAATTTTGGCAAATTAATGACTAAATCACAATCTTTGACTGGTTTTGAAACAAAATATTCATGTAATTTCTCACTACCTTCTATGTTTTCATGATAAGGAATTTCATTTTCAAATTCCAAAAATTCAACTCCTTCCTCCTCACAAACTTCATAAATACCTACTTTTTTTGCTATATCGGAAGCGTTTTTTTTAAATTGTCCAGGGGAATCCCCAATAAATACATTTTCCATACTTACTCCTTTTTTTTTTAAATATTGAATCACACCTTTTATAAATCGAGGTTGAGTGCATGCATTTTTCTTGTTAATTAATAAATTTGGCTTTAAGAGGATATATTTTAAACTATTAATATTAAATTCAAAATTCGGTTCTATGAGTTCTATTGAATGGATGATAGCATCCTCAACGGTCGGAAAATCATCAATTTTTACAATAGAAACTTTCGTCTTTTTCTCGCTCATTTTTAATCATTTCTTCTCGATATTTATTAAACTGAATAATTAATAAATTTATTGCAATAATAATACCTTTTTTAATTCTTCTTCTTATGCATTTACTCTCCATATGGGTAAAAATAATATATCTTATTAATCAACTAAAAATTTTAATTCTAATTTTTTTAGAATTATATAATTTGAATCATTTATTTGAAAAATTTGTAAATCTAATTTATACTTCTGTTATTAGTTCAGAAATTAGATTTTCTATCAATATTTTGTTATTTGTCATAGGGCTTTTATGAAATACAAATTTATTTTAAAAGAAAATATTTTTATAATAGTAATATCTTAAAGTTGAGTAAATTTA
>Ga0102944_1001856_pt1 | contig 13182 bp, 13 predicted proteins | sample SalPonD_shore_MG_FD_78172 | JGI IMG/M metagenome (GOLD analysis project Ga0102944, IMG submission 78172) | Salt pond soil microbial communities from South San Francisco under conditions of wetland restoration - Salt Pond MetaG... | ecosystem: Environmental > Aquatic > Marine > Intertidal zone >...
ATTTAGAAATTCTTTTTAAATTTATGCTATAACTACCCATATTTCTTATATGATTTTGGGAATATAAAAATAAAAAATCAAAACTTGAAATTATTCATTGATTTGAGCACAGAATTCTTCAGCAAATTTAGTGATTAAATCCCAATCTCTTCCATCGTTTTTTGTACCAGGAATCAAATTAGGATCATCTTCAGCCATTTTTTCCATCATTTTTTTGGAAAATCCTCCTAGATTTGAGTTTTCTGTTAAATCCAAAACACCTCCAAAAGCTTCAAGCATAGCAACCTCAATCCCATTCTCTTCTAAAACTTTTTTAATATAGTCCTCCTTAGCTTTTGGTCGTTCTTCGGGATTATTTGCCATCAAACATGATATAAAAATCCCTAAAGTGGTTTTTTTCTTCTTAAGAGTATCAGCAAATTTAGATAGGAATTTTCTTACACTCTTGGTCATTTTACTAATCTTAATGCCTGAACCAATAAGTATACCATCAAACTCTTCCAATGATGGTAAGTTTTTTAATTTGATTTCATCTAAGTTTACTGTTTCGACCTCAATATCGTTTTCTTTAAGAACTTCTTTAATTCTTTCTGATATTTCAGCAGTGCTCCCGTATCTTGTTCCATAAAGTAATAATACTTTTTTCATTTTTTTATATCGTAAGTTTTTTAAGATTAGTTGTGAAAATAAAAACTTAAACTTTTTTAGATCTCCAAAAATTTATTCATAAACAATTGTTCACTTAATTTTTAAAAAAATGAAGTCTAAAGTTATAACTTTTTATTTTTTTAGGGTTTAAATTAGTTTATGAGTGAAATTTTTAAAAAATTACAGGCAATTATTACAATTAAAAATCTCAGTTATCCCTTATTAATATTTAATTTAATTAGTATAGTATTTGGAATCCTCTATATTACATTTCAAATATCAACTATCTTGTGGAATATCTTCGGAATTTTTCTTTTAATCACTTTTATTGGCAATTTTTTGTTGGTTTATCTAAACACTGTAAAATTGAATAAAACGGTCAAATTGGGAAAACGAATCAATTATTTATGTTACTTTTATCTAATTTTTGTAAATCTCTCTGTAATATTGATCTTGTTAGGGAATTTTTTAATCTCGATCAATTATTCTAATTTAATTATTAATAATATTTGGAATTATTTTTTCGTTTTTTTTGGATTTTTTGGAGATCTATTCATTGGAAGTATAATTTCTTATCTGGATATTAAAAATTTAAAGAAAAGAGAGTTATGGAATTTAAATTCTTCCAAAATAGCGAATAATAAAAAAAGAATTTTCAAGAAGATCATAAAGGTCTTTTTAGGATTCTTCTCTTTAATGACATTGATTCTTGGCATATTTATTGGTTATTCTTTATTGTTTTCTCCCATTACTGATTTTACTTCTTGGTGGATTGGAATAATTTTTTATCCCTTTTCTCTTTCTTTATTTTTAATAATGCTCTCAACTACCATTATATTTCTTAAATTGATAAATCCTACAAAAAGATCATATTTACGTTATTCGATTGCAATTATTGGTTTAATTGTCTCTACTATCGTTCTATTACCCTTCTTATCTACACCATGGGTGTCCTTTCAAGCAGAAAGAAATTTTTCTGATGCATTTGGACAAGATTGGAATCTTAAAATAGACTCTGCTTCTAAAAAATATTTTATGAAAACCCCCTTTACGGTAACTGAATATTTCTTAGGAAATCATCCAAAGGATTGTAATATTGATATAGATGAAGTATTTTATTCTAATAGTAGTGAAGGATTAACTTTAGCATTTGATGTCTATTATCCCAAAGTATCTGGGAGTTCTTTACCGGGAAATAATTCTGTAATTATAAACATTCATGGTGGTGCATGGGTCGCTGGAGATAAAGGACCTATGAACATGCTTCAAGTGAATAAATATTTCGCCACTCAAGGATATGTAGTTTTTGATATTCAATATGGATTAAAAGAAGGAGGGTTTGGGATTATATCCACTCCAGAAGGGATGGGTGGAAATTTCTCGATTGACGATCAGCTTAGACATATTGGAAATTTTACCAAACAACTCAATACTACTCAATTTAGCAAATATAATCCTAATCTCAATTCTGTTTTTATTACGGGAAACTCCGCTGGAGGGCATCTCTCATTAGCAACAGCCTTATTAATTAATTCTGGAAATTATTCAAATCTTTTTGGCTCTCATTTAAAGATTAAAGGAATTATCCCACTATATCCTGGAGATCCTCCTGAAAGCATGATCGAAGGAAGAGATGAATTTAGAAATCCAGAAAATTATTTTATTGATGAAAATACACCTCCATGTTTATTATTTCAAGGAAATAAAGATTTTTGTTTATTAGAAACAAAGCATATCAAAAATCAGTATAATATTGCGGGAAATAATAACTGCTGTATTGTGTGGTTTCCATTTCAAGGACATGCGAATGATTTATATTTTTCAGGGCACTTCAATCAATATAAACTCTATTATATGGAAAGATTTCTCTATTTATGTGTTCATAATAAGATACAATAGTTAGATTAATTAAAAATCTCTAAAGCCTTAATTCAAATCTTTTTTTTAAATTTTTCAATAAAATATAAAAGGCAAACTATAGAAAAATATATACAATATCATAAAAATTCAAAAACATTATAAAAAAATATGAACCCAGTAAAAATTCCATCTAAGTTAATTTGTCCTTCTTGTAAAAATGAAATTAAATTACTTCGAGATGGTAGTGGAAGAATAAAATCAGATGATATTCTAACAATGCGCCTTATTACACCTGTTTACATAAAACCTGGAGTAGTTAAAGAAACCAAAATAGAAGTACACGTCTGTAATCAATGTCATACCATCCTTGGTAGCGGAGCGAAAATGTAAAGAAATTTTATATTCTCTTATTTTTTTAAAACTTCAAACCATTGATGAATTGGCTACAATCGACTATTCTTATATCTTTAAATTATTTTTGAATAATTAAATTAAAATTAATTTATATTCTTATGATTTAGATTTGGAATTTTTTATTTAAATAGATTTTTTAGTGGATTAGATTAGTATATCCCTTTGATAAACACTAATTTTCGAAATGAAACAAATTTTATCAACAAGAAATTCTCATAAAATTTATTTCGATATTAGTTATTTTTTAAGAAGAAATATTTAATAGAATTAAAATCTAAGTTATCAATATAAAAATTCACTTAAACTAACGTGTAAAAAATGAGTGATGATAGAAAAAAATTATGGGAACCCTCTCAAGTATGGATAGAAAATGCGAATGTGACGAAATTCATTGAATTTGCGAATGAAAATTATGATGCAAATATTAAAGATGAAAAAGATCTTTATCAATGGTCCGTAGAAAAAATACCTGATTTTTGGGCTGCTTTTTGGGAATTTGCTGATATTGTAGCATCTGAAGACTATGAAGAGGTTGTGGGTGATATTAGTAAGTTTCCGGGAGCTAATTGGTTTCCGGGAGCACGCTTAAATTTCGCTGAAAATCTCTTACGATACAACGATGATCAATTAGCTTTTATTTTTCAAGGAGAAACTAAAAAAACCAAAAAAATAACCTATGAACAATTAAATAAAGAGGTGGCTCGATTGGCTAAATCTCTTCGTGAAATGGGGATTAAAGCAGGAGATAGAGTGGTATCTTATATTCCAAACTTAATCGAAACTCCTATCGCAATGTTAGCAACAGCGAGTATTGGGGCAATATGGGCATCTTGTGGAGCAGAACTTCAAGCAAGGGCAGTTATAGACAGATTTGCACAAATTGAACCAAGAGTTCTTTTTGCTGTAGATGGATATTTCTATAAAGATAAAGCCTTTAATATCCTCCCAAATGTAAAGGAGGTGGTGGATGCTATTCCATCTCTCGAAAAAGTGGTAATTGTATCTTATGTATCAGATGGTAAACCCGATATAAGTAATATATCTAATGCGGTTCATTGGGATGATTTTATTTCTGAGGATGAAAACCCTGAACAAAGATATGAACAATTGCCATTCAGCCATCCACTATATATTATGTTCTCATCCGGTACTACTGGAAAACCAAAGTGCATGGTGCAGAGCGGAGGAGGAGTGTTAATAAATCATCTAAAAGAATTGGTCCTATCTACTGATCTTAAGCGAGACGATGTAATAAATTATATTACAGCTCCCTCTTGGATGATGTGGAATTGGTTAATGAGCTCTTTAGCTGTGGGAGCTACGGTCTTTCTTTACGATGGAAATCCATTATATCCAGATCCATTGCGAATGTTCGAATTAATTGAAAAATATGGGATTACGATCTTTGGAGTATCCGCAACTTATCTTCACTTTCTTATGGGACAAGGGCTAAAACCTAAAGAGAAATTCGATTTGTCATCATTAAGAGAAATATCTCAAACTGCAAGTGCTTTAAGTCCTGAAGGGTTTGAATGGTGTTATAGTCAAATTAAAAAGGATTTATATTTTAATTCGATTTCGGGTGGAACTGATATAAATGGTTGTTTTGCTGGAGCGTTACCAATACTACCTGTATATTCAGGGGAACTACAAAGCCCTGCTTTAGCTATGAAAGTTGAAGCTTATAATGAAAATGGTGAACCCGTGAGAGATCAACAAGCCGAGTTAGTATGTGAAGCACCAGCTCCATCCATGCCGATCTATTTCTGGGGTGATGATGAGAATATGTCAAAATACAAATCTGCGTATTTTGAATATTACGACGAATTGGGAATAAACGTCTGGAGGCACGGAGATTGGATTGTGTATCATAATGATACAGGAGGCATTACATTTTGGGGTCGTTCAGATGCCACCCTAAAACCTTCTGGTGTTAGGATTGGAACATCAGAGATTTATAATGTTGTGGAACAGTTGCCAGAAGTTGCTGATAGTTTGGCCATAGGGCATAAAGATGATCAAGGAAATGTTGAGGTTATCTTATTTGTTGAATTATCTGGTGATATAAAATTAGATGATGAGTTAAAAAATAAGATAAAAACAACTTTAAGAGAAAAGGCATCGCCACGACACGTCCCAGCAATAATAAAGGAGGTTCCAGAGGAGACAATACCTTACACATTCAGCGGGAAGAAAGTGGAAATAGCGATCACTAAAATCCTACATGGGATGAATGTATCAAATCGTGGTGCTCTAAGAAATCCTGATTCGCTTGATTATTATAATGAGATAAAAGATGAATTTTAGATCAATAATTTCTTTGGTAATTGATTAATTTATTTTAATTTTTTTTTATTTAATCTTTTGGTAAACTGAAATAGAAAGTAGAACCTTTATTTCTCCCTTCAACATTCAATTATAATGCCCCATTTTCGTTTAAAAAAATAAAATCCTATAACCTTGAAATTTATGGATTATAAGTTTTGAAGAAAATTAAAAAACATTATATATTTTAGATTAATATAAATTTATAATAAAGAATAAAATCATTCCTTAATGAGAGGTTTGATATAGAATTGGACCTATTTGAATGGATTTTCATAATATCAGCTATAATTTTTTTTTCCTCTGTTATTTGTGTATTTATCTTGACTGCTAATGACAAAGAGGACAAGGTGAAGGTGTTTGGAATCATTCTATTCATCATGATTATTCCTCTTATCTTAGTGCTGATTAACTATATTATTCTGGGAGATTTGAGATTTATTATCTTTCTTGGGTTAATCCTTTTTTATTTACTGTTAGAATTTTTGCTTGACCAAGTTTTCAAGATTGATTTTCGATCGAAACCAAGCCGACACATTCCTTATATCATCGTAGAGTGGACAGCTTGCTTTTCATTCTTGTTCGGTGCCCTCAGAATTGATGATACTTGGGGTTGGATAGTCTCTTTCTTTTTCTTTGCATTTATAGCTGCCTTAATATACAATATTGCTAAGCGCAAAAGAAAGAAATAGAATCTTGAATTTTATTTAATTATAATTGATTTTTTTTTATCTTTTTATTTTTAATTTAAACTTTTGTTAGACTAAAGTAAAACGTAGAACCCTTGTATCTCCCTTCTGATTCCATCCAAATCTTTCACTTATGCAATTCAATTATTTTTTTAGAAATATATAATCCTAAATCTGAACCATCAACACTTATATCATATCTTTCTGCATATCTTTCAATTTTTTCAAATTGAGAGAATAAGATTTTTTTCTCCTCTTCCATGAATCCTATTAAGTAAAAAGATATTTAATTCATAATACTTAGATAATCGATTTTGAAAATGAATTTTCTCCTAGAATACTAATTTTATTACCATAATTCATTCAAAGCTTAAGTCTGATAATATAAAAAAAATTATATGAATGAATTAAACTCATACTTAAAATTTTAATTAATCAAAATTTGAAAGTTTTTAACCAATTCTTCAAGATTAGAAAAATTAGGAATATTATTTTCACTCAACTTTTTTGAAATTTGTTTTAATTCTTTATTCTCCCCAATTAAATAGAAAAAAACGGGCTTTGGATTGTTTTTGATTATCTCAATAAGGATATCCACATTACTCATAGGGCGAAATTGTTTTGAACAAAACATCATATTAAATAATCCTTCTATTTTTGGATCTCCCAATACTGCTTCATACGCAGTTTTAATCACTATATTGGGATCAGATTTATTTCCCATCGCTTTTTCCATTGCAGGCCAAATATCAACTAGAGCGAATCGATTAGGTGGCATCCAATCTGGAAAAATGTTTACTAACTCTTTATATGCTTCTTCACTCAATTCTGGAAGATTTAATCCGTCTCTTGCTATTAAATCTGTAAGAATCGTTCCTGCTCCTCCAGATCCTACAATTATAGAAAGATTTCCTTTAGTTGGTAGAGTTTTATTTTCGCTATACATCATTGAGAAGGTTCGCGCATATAAGAAGAGTTCATAGAAACTATTTGCCTGTATTGCTCCAGATTGTTGGATCACTGCCTTAATTAATCTTTCGCTCTCTGAAAGTGATCCCGTATGACTTAAAGTAGCTCTTTGTCCTTCAGATGTTATCCCTCCTTTCACAAGAATAATTGTTTTTCTTGGTATTTTTTTTGCTTGCTTACATAAATCAATAAATCGTCGAGGATTATCAAAAGATTCAAGATATATTGCAATCACATTTACTGTATCATCTTGAATCATATATTCAAGAAACTCGTTTTCAGTTATGTCCATCTTATTTCCTACTGAAGCAATATAACGGAAACCTAAACCAGGGTATTTCGTAGTTAAGTGTGTAAAATAACCTCCGTTAACCATCCCACTTTGGCTTATAACACCGATATTCCCTCTTTTATATTTATCAAAAACGAGAAAAGATGAGAAAAAACCACTTTTATCTTTGGATTTGCTGTCCTTATCAATCCTAGTCAATCCCATGCAGTTTGGCCCCACAATTCGAATTTTTGAGAAATTATCCGTGATTTTTAAAATTTCATCACGTAAATCAAGTCCTGCCTCTCCAATCTCTTCGAAGCCAGATGCTTCTATAAGTGCTCCCTTAATCCCTTTCTCAATACATTCAGATAATAGATCTGGAATCAATTTATTTGGTACGTAAAAAATAGCTAAATCAACTTCATCATCAATATCTAACACAGACTTTTTGAATTCTTTCCCAAATAATTCTCCATCAGTATTTGGATTGATCGGGTAAACTTTCCCCTCAAAATTATTTGCAACAAGATTGTTCAGAATGCGATATCCCCCTTTCATAGGATTTTTAGATGCTCCTATGAGGGCAACAGATTTTGGGTTTAAAAAAAGTTCAATTATTTCTTTATCTGACAAAAAGTATCCACTTTAAAGTAAACTGGTTGTATTCTTCAATATTTAGAGTAATATTTTTTCTAATTTTAACTTTCTTTATTAATTATTGAGAGATCAAACTATTATTTACAGTTTCGTAGAAATTATTATTCATTAAAAGAGACTACTGCTTTTCTTTATTTGTTTCTTCTCTTTCTTTTCTCTTCTTGATTACTTTATGAGCTGCTTCTTGCATTCTCCGCTCTTTTTTTAATAAAAAGTCGGGGTCTTCCATATTCGCCTTCATATTTGCTACCATTGCTTCAGCGACTCTTTTTGCTTTCTCATTTTTAGTATCTTTATCTTTTTCTCCTACCATTTTTGGGGTTTCCTTTTGATATAATTCTTGTTTAAAATAGATGTTATTTTTGCAAATAAAAAGCTCTTAGTTTAAAATATGATCTAAATTCTATTTATTTATTAATTAAATTAAGAAAAAAATAAGAATATAAAAAACCATTTCATCGTGCTAACTAATTTTTTATTAAACTGAGATTAATTATAATTATATCCGAAATCCTTTTCCACTACTATAAAGGCTTTTACTATTATCTGCTGCTTCTATGACTTCAACTTTCTTGGCCATTGGGCCTTTTTCTCCTTTAACAATCTCAAATTCCACTTTGTCGTTTTCATTTAGAGATTTATATTCATCATCCTCTCCCTCTATCGCGGAGTAATGTACAAATATATCTCTCCCATCTTTGGCTTTGATAAATCCGTATCCCATTCACAAATAGAGGAAATTCCCCTATTTTTTGCGAGAATCATACCATTTAACAAAACCTGTCTCTTTACTCATATTTTATAACTTTTTCCATAAATTATATTTATATTTTATTTGGTTAATATATTACTATTTACCTTTAATATGATAAGATAGAAAACTTATTAACTTTTTGTTAAAATCAATTATGTAATAATTTTTCTTATAAAGGAAAAAAAGAAAGAGGAAATCATTAAATCTTATAAAGTATGTTTATTAATTAGGCAATTTGAATATTTTCGATTCAATTATTTTTACTTTTAGTCAAATTATAATAAGCATATTCTAATTTGGATTTGATAGAAAAAAATGAAGATCTTTATTTTTATGAATTAAAAAAAGAAATAGATTAGAATAATTGATTATTCTAAACACTATTTAAGGAAAACCCTTGAGTTTCAATTGCCTTCTTTAGTTTATAATAGTTTTGTGGAATATACACTATTTGGTCTTGCTGAGAAGGGTCAAGTTGTCCATTATTTAATAATTTTTCCTCTACGTTTACCGCTTGAACTTCTCCTAAATAGATCATATGAGTCCCAATTTCCAGATTTTTAACTACGGTACATTCAATATTGATAGGAAACTCTTTTACGAGAGGAACCGATATCTTAGTTGCTTTTTCCTTCGTTAGGTTTAAAGCGTCCCATTTGTCTACTTTTTTACCTGTTCTTGTTCCACAGAAATCAACTTGTTTAATATTACCTGTAAAAGGGACATTAATGACAAATTCATTTAATTCTTCGATTAAAGAGAAGGAATGTCGAGAAGGACGGATGGAAATAGACATGATGGGAGGGTTTGAAACAACTCTTCCAACCCATGCGAGGGTTATTAAATTAGCCTTATCCCAATCTCCAACAGAAACCACCACTGCTGGAGATATTATTGGAGTCAAGGTTTTTTTAACTTGTGTTTTCATAGATATGATTAGTTCATTAATCTTAAAAAAGTATTAATTTATTTTTTTTAAGCAATTACTATATACTCGTAAGATTGATTTAAAAAATAGACTTGACTATGTAATATTAGGAATACTTTATATAATAGAACTTATGAATTCAAGAGAAAGAATACTTTTATCAATAAATCATAAAGAACCAGATAGAGTACCAATAGATATAGGATCTCATCCTTCTTCAAGTATATCAGCAATATCATATTATCGTCTTAAAAAATATTTAAATATCAAAGAAGGACATGTTAGAATTTATGATCTCTCTCAACAGCTTGCTCAAATAGAAAATGAATTCATTGAACGATTTAAAATAGATGCCGTAGATGTTGGCAGAGCTTTTAACACTCAAGAAGATGATTGGTACGATGTTGAGATAAATGGAATTAAAGCAAAATTTCCTTCATGGTTCCATCCCATATTTAATGATGATGACTCATTAGAAGTTGTTAATTCAGAAGGGGTTGTCTTGGCGCGGATGTCAAAAGATGCTTTAGTCATCGATCAAACGTATTATCCATATGAAAAAGGATATCCGAAAGATATGAATGAATTTCTAAAAGCTCTTCCTAAAATGGCTGGCTTTGAAATGGTGTCTCCTCCATTTGATCATTTAGAAAATAAGGGATTTTGGAGGGATTTAAGAAAGCGAATTGAAAAACTTAGAAGCGAATCAGATAAAGCTTTAGTGATGTCCACAGGAATTAGTTTTTTTCAATTTGGGACTTCCATGAAACCAATGGATAAATTCCTTGTTGATTTTATTAGACGCCCTAAGGAGGTTGAAAAATTTTTAGATCTTATATTAGAGTTCCAAATGGTTTCAATCTCTATGATTTGCAAGTATGTAGGAGATTTAGTGGATATTATTTGTATTGCAGATGATTACGGTGAAAATTCAGGACCATTTATGAATCCTAACATTTTTCGCAAATTAATAAAACCTAAACTAGAACAAGTTTGCAATTATATTAAAAAAAACTCCAATATGAAAATTTTATTACATTCATGCGGTTCAATTGTTCCTTTAATACCTGATTTCATAGATTTAGGGATCGATATATTAAATCCGGTTCAGATTAATGCCAGAGGGATGGATCCGAAGTTTCTTAAGGACACCTTTGGGAATGAAATTACATTTTGGGGAGGTGGTGCTGATACTCGAAACGTATTACCTAATAAATCTCCCGAAGATGTAAAAAAACACGTGCGGAAACTTCTCGAAATATTTTCTGAAGGGGGAGGCTACATATGGAATACTGTACATAATATTTTACCTGATGTCCCCCCTGAAAATATAGTAGCGATGATTGAGGCAATTCATGAATATAATAATGATATGAGGTAGAATTTTTTTTACCGCTGTGAGAAACCTTTAAAGTAGTTAATAATATTCATTAAATTTATTAATTTGACATCAAAATATTAAGTTAAATCATTAACCTTCTTGAATTAAAAAATGTTTTCAAAAAGATTAGATTCTGTAGAACCTTTTATGGTTATGAAAATCCTCGAAAGAGCATTAGAGCTGGAAGAGGAAGGAAAAAATATTATACATATGGAAATTGGTGAACCTGATTTTGATACGCCTACTAGAATAATTGATGGATGTACATCGGATATTAAGAACGGAAAAACTCATTATACACATTCATTAGGATTTTTAGAGCTAAGAGAAGCCCTTTCTGATTACAAATTAAGAGTTAGAGGTATAAGATTTGATCCGAAAACCCAATTTATGATCACTTGTGGAACAAGTCCAGCCTTTTTCCTTACTTTTTCTACTATATTAAACCCGGGAGATGAAGTAATTGTTTCAGATCCTGGATATTCGTGCTATAAGAATTATATTAAATTTTTCGGAGGAAAACCTAAATATTTACCTATCTATGAAGAGGAGGAATTTAATTTTAATATTCATAACCTGAAAAATCTGATTAATTCAAAAACAAAAGCAATTATTATAAACAGTCCATCAAATCCAACTGGACAAATAATTCCTGAAGAATCTCTCGAAGAAATCTATGAAATTGCTAAAAATAATAATATTTGGATTATCTCTGATGAGATATATTCAGAAATTACTTATGAAAGTAATTACCCACCTTCTTTAAGTGAGAAGAAATATAAAGATATACACAATCGTGTGATTATTCTCGATGGATTCTCTAAATTCTGGGCAATGACAGGATGGAGAATTGGATATATTATCTCCTCACCCAAATTAATCCAAAAAATGATGGCACTACAACAAAATTTCTTTATCTGTGCTCCTTCTGTGTCTCAAACTGCTGCTCTTCATGCTCTTAAATGTGAAAAGGAGACCTCAGACATGCTTCGTATTTATAAGAAGAGGAGAGATTTTATCGTAAAAAAAATAAATCAAATTGAGGGATTAAGTTGCTTAAAACCGAAAGGAGCATTTTATGTATTTGCGAATATAAAAAAACTTAATATTCAAAGTTTAGAATTTTCTATGAGATTATTAGAGGAGGGTTTAGTAGCTACCACACCTGGAATATCTTTCGGTGAAAATGGAGAAGGATATGTGAGAATTTCTTATCCAACAAATATGGAAAATATAAGGATAGGTTTAGAAAGAATTGAAAATTTTATCAAAAATAAGTTGTAGGAAATTTATATTAAATCAATTTCCAATAGTTTTTTTCTGAGAAATCCCATTTAAACTTTTTAAATTAAATTTAATCTTCAACCTTCTCATATAATAGTGAAATACATTGAGCTGGAATATAATCTGCGAGAAAGACATCGCCTGACTTATAAAAGTTTATTTCTTCTTTTTTAGCTTTATCCATATCAATTCTAAGAATTAAGGGGTTTTTGGTTCGTCTTTTTCCAACCTTTATTGCTGTTTTTATATCTTTAGATAGATGAACATATTGTCGTCCTTTCTTCTTAATTCCTTCATTTTTAATCTTTCTAAATGCGTTTTGAGTTGTTCCATGATATAGTTCTTTGGGATATTCATTTTCTTGTAATTCGGGTATATCTATTTTTTTCTCAATACTATGCCCATAATATGCCCTAATTTTATTATCTCTTATTTCAAATCTTTTTTCTCCAGATTTCTTAATCATTTCTTTTAGAGTATTGGTTGTAATTTCTTGGGATTTAAATCTATTATTCAATACTGCTAAAACATCTTTTAAACTAGCATATCCTTCATCATCCAATTTAATATTATATTTTTCTGGATGATGCCTTAAGATAAAAGAGAGAAACTTAGATAATTTTACAAACCAATCATTCATATTTTAGTCCTAATATATTGAGTTTTTTTTGATTTTTGATTCTTTCTAAAATTATTTCTAATTATTAAGAATTATTTCTTAATAGTCTTAATTTGATTTAAATCGAAATATCTCAAGAATTCTGAATTGAAATTTTTATTAAAAATGATGCGAATTTTGATGTTCTAACAGAAATATTTAAATCCTAAGGGTAAGATTATAAATTATTAAAATGTTGGATATAGCATTAATACAACATATCGACACAGGATTAACATTATTTGAATATCGTCAAGAAGAAACAAAATTCGATTCAGACCATTCTGATATCTTTAGTGGCTTTTTAAATGCGATTCAAAATATTTCCGAAGAGTTAGATA
>Ga0102944_1001858_pt1 | contig 13168 bp, 11 predicted proteins | sample SalPonD_shore_MG_FD_78172 | JGI IMG/M metagenome (GOLD analysis project Ga0102944, IMG submission 78172) | Salt pond soil microbial communities from South San Francisco under conditions of wetland restoration - Salt Pond MetaG... | ecosystem: Environmental > Aquatic > Marine > Intertidal zone >...
AGCGCTCGATCAGCCTGAGGCCGCGCAGGGTGATGAGGTCGGGCGCGCCGGGCCCGGCGCGCCCGACCTCATCACCCTGCGCGGCCTCAGGCTGATCGAGCGCTGCCCGGTCTGCCTCTATGCCGGCTCGCTGGTCCCGCCCGAGGTCGTCGAGGCCGCGCCCGAGGGCATCGCGGAGCCGCCGAGCTTCGACGTACGCAACACCGCACTGGCGCCGACGACCCGCCGCTTCTTCCAGGCACTGGGACTGTGGGATGCAATCGCGCCGGCGGCGACGCCCATCCGTGAGATCCACGTCTCCGACCAGGGCCGGTTCGGATTCACGCGCATGAGCGCCGCCGACGAGGGACTCGAGGCGCTGGGCTGGGTGGTGCCCAACCACGCCATTGGAGCGGCCCTGCGTCCCGCCCTTGCCGCGGCGCCCGATGTGGTGGTGCGACAGCCCGCGCGGATCGCGTCCGCCGAAGCGTCCGAGGACGCCATCCACCTGCGGATCGCCGGCGGGGATGTCCCGTGCGAAACGGTCGAAGGCCGTCTGCTGTGCGTCGCCGAGGGCGCGCGCTCGGCGACCCGCGAATCGCTCGGCATTTCCCTGGCGGAGCGACCCTATGGCCAGTCGGCCGTCATCGCGACCGTCCGTCCCGCCCGGGATCCGCGGGGCCGGGCGTTTGAGCGCTTCACGCCCAGCGGCCCGCTTGCGCTGCTGCCGGTCGCCGATGGCTGCGTGGCGGTGGTCTGGACCGTGCGCAGCGCGGAGGTCGACGCCGTGCTCGCCCTCGACGACAGGGCGTTCCTGGCCCGTCTGCAGGAGCACTTCGGCTACCGCCTGGGTCGTCTGCTGGCAGCCGGCCCGCGGCATGCCTACCCGCTATCGGCACTGACGGCGCGTCGATTCATTTCCCGGCGCGCGGTCGTCCTCGGCAACGCCGCCCACACGCTGCATCCCGTGGCCGGGCAGGGCTTCAATCTCGCCGTGCGCGACGTTGCCGTGCTGGCGGAGCTGATCGCCGAGGCGGCGGGCAATGGGGCCGATCCCGGCGCGGAGCACCGTCTGGCCCGCTACGAACGCCTGAGACGGAGGGACTACCATCGCACGCTGGCCTTCACCGACGGTCTGGTGCGCCTGTTCTCCAACGGTCTCCCGGGGTTCTCAGGCCTGCGCAATGCGGGCCTGGTCGGCCTGGACCTGCTGCCCGGCGCGCGTCGCGCGCTGATGCGCCAGGCGATGGGACGGGCCGGCTGGCTGCCCAGGCTGGCGCGGGGTCTGCCGCTCGCGGAGCGAACGGGGGATCGGTCATGAGGCGGGACATGCCGGGTTGCGACGTCCTCGTCCAGGGCGCCGGGATGATCGGTCTGGCCCATGCGGTGGCGCTGGCCCGGCAGGGCGTGTCGGTAACGGTGGTCGACCGCAGCAGACCGCCCCGGTGGGACGGCGGCGATTGGCGGCTGCGGGTGTCGTCGATCAACCGGGCCTCGGAGGCGCTGCTGGACGCCGTCGGTGCCTGGGGGCAGCTTCCGGGCTGGCGGGCCGGAATCGTGCGTGCCATCGAGGTCCGCGATGCAGCCGGCGGCGGCCGGGTCCGGTTCGATGCCGCGGACATGGGCGAGCCCCACCTGGCGCACATCGTGGAGAACGAGCTGATAGAGGCGGCGCTGGCCGATGTCGCCTCGGCCGCCGGTGTGGCGCTGCGCGCGCCGGCCGAGCTGGATGACTGGCGCTGCGACGCCGGTGGACTCGCCGCGACCCTCACCGACGGCGAGCGCATCAGGGCGCGCCTGCTGGTCGGCGCCGACGGCGCCGGATCCTCGGTCCGGGGCAAGGCCGGCATCGACGTCGACCGGTCCAGCTACGGGCAGTGCGGGCTGGTCTGCGTGGTGACACTGGCCGAGCCCGTGCGAGAGGTCGCCCGGCAGCGGTTCCTGGAAGGCGGACCGCTCGCCTTTCTGCCACTGTCCGACGGGCGGTGCTCGATCGTCTGGTCGCAGCCGGAGGCGGACGCCCGGGCCCGCCTGGAGCTGTCCGATGCGGCGTTCCTGGAGGCACTGCGCGAGGCGGCCGCCGGCTGGCCGTCAGAGCCCGTCGCCGTGGGCGAGCGGGCGTTGTTCCCCCTGGGACGGCTGCATGCGCGCCGCTACATCGGCGAGCGGGTCGCGCTGATCGGTGATGCGGCCCACGTCATTCATCCCCTCGCGGGCCAGGGTGCCAATCTGGGATTCGCCGATGCCCGCGCGCTGGCGGAGCTCGTCGTCGACAGCCGTCGTGCGGGCCGTGATCCCGGGCGTCAGCTTCTGCTGCGTCGCTACGAGCGCCGCCGCCGCGGCGACAACGCCATCATGCAGCTCACGATGGACGCCTTCCACCGCGTGTTCACCCGCAGCGATCCCGCCGCCGTGCGGCTGCGCAGCCTCGGCTTCGAGGCGACGGATCGCGTGGCGCCGCTGAAGCGCCTGTTCATGAGTCGAGCCATGGGCTGAAGACGGCCTTTCCGGCCGCCCTCCGGCAACGCTCGAGGCGTGTCGATTTGGTTTCCCCGCACCCCGCCGGTATATTGGGGGTTTCGCATCGCCGCGTGAGCGTTGCTCCGCGGTGTCAGGCCGTATCGGGCGCCAGGGTTCGACAATCCGCACCAGACCCATATATCGGGCCCGCCGGGGACCCCGGGCGCTCAGCCTCGGTTCGGAGACGGAATGGGATATCGCACGCCCCTATACGACAGGCACTGTGCCGCCGGCGCGCGCATGGTGGACTTCGCCGGCTGGGACATGCCGATACAGTATGCCTCGCAGATCGAGGAGCATCGGGCGGTCCGCGCCGGCGCGGGTATGTTCGACGTGTCGCACATGGCGGTGGTCGACCTGGAGGGTGAGCGCGTGCGCGCGTTCCTGCGCTACGCGCTGGCCAACGACGTCGCGCGTCTGCAAGCCCCGGGCCGGGCACTCTACACCTGCCTGCTCAATCACGAGGGCGGGGTGCTGGACGATCTGATCGTCTACGCGGTCTCCGAGCACGCTTACCGGACCGTCGTCAACGCGGCGACCCGGGAAAAGGACCTCTCCTGGCTGCGACGGGAAGCCGGGGCTTTCGGCGTCGAGGTGCGCTACCGAGACGACCTGGCCATGCTCGCGGTCCAGGGGCCGAGTGCGCGCGAGATCGCCGAAGGCTGTCTGCCAGCCGCGCTGGCCGGTGCGGCGGCCGGGCTGAAGCCGTTCTCGGCGACGACACTGGACGGCTGGTTCGTCTCGCGTACCGGCTACACTGGCGAGGACGGCTACGAGGTCATGCTGCCGGCCGCCGAGGCGCCGGGATTCTGGGATGCCCTCGCCGCCGCCGGGGTGCATCCCTGCGGTCTCGGTGCCCGTGACACGCTGCGGCTGGAGGCCGGCCTCAACCTCTACGGTCAGGACATGGATGAAACCGTCACCCCGCTGGAGTCGGGCCTCGCCTGGACGGTTGCATGGGAGCCTGCGGGCCGCGAGTTCATCGGGCGGCCCGCCCTGGAACGCCAGCGCCGCCGGAGCGATCTCCGCCGGCTGGTGGGGCTGGTGCTGGAGGAGCGCGGTGTCATGCGACCGCACCAGACCGTTCGTGACGGCGATCACGAGGGCGAGGTGACCAGCGGCAGCTTTTCGCCGACGCTTGGAGGTTCGATCGCGCTCGCGCGCGTTCCCGCCGCGTTCGGTGAGCGCTGCCGCGTGGTAATCCGCGGCCGCGAGCTGGCCGCCCGCGTGGTCAGACCCCCTTTCGTCCGCCAGGGCCGAGTGCGTGTCTAGGCCGACCGAGATACACCAATCAAATTCAAGGAGGACCGGGAAACGATGAGTAACGTGCCCGCCGAGCTTAAGTACACCAAGAGCCACGAGTGGGTTCGGGATGAAGGCGACGGACAGGTAACGGTCGGCATCACGGATCACGCCCAGGAGTCGCTCGGGGACCTGGTATTCGTCGAGCTGCCCGAGCTCGGTGGGCTCCAGGCGGATGACGCCTGCGCGGTCGTGGAGTCGGTGAAGGCCGCCTCCGACATCTATGCCCCCGTGGACGGCGAGGTCGTCGAGGTAAACGAGCGTCTCACCGACGAGCCCGAGCTCATCAACTCGGATCCCTACGGCGAGGGCTGGCTCATGCGCATGCGCCTCGCCGACGCCGGTGCGGTCGACGCCCTGCTGGACGCCGACGGATATCGTGAAGTCGTGGCCGAGGCCGACTGACCGCACCCGCCGCCGCCGGCCTTCACCGGCGCCCTGAGCGCCGCCGCCGGCGTCGCGGCGCTGACCGTGACCCGCAGACGCCGTGAGCGCCGCAGGATGACGATCCCGCACGGCCGCCACGGCGAGGAGTGACCTATGCCGTTCATTCCCCACACCGAAGACGACGTGCGCGACATGCTCTCCACGATCGGCGTGAGTGAGCTGAGCGCGCTTTTCGACGAAATTCCGGCGTCGCTGCGCAGCGGCGAGCTGAACCGCGTGCCGGCCCAGGTCGGTGAGATGGATATCGCCCGGGTGATGCGAGGCCGCGCGGCGCGTGACACCCAGCCGGTGTGCTTTCTTGGCGCCGGCGCCTACGACCACCACATCCCCGCCGCGGTCTGGGAGATCACCACGCGCGGCGAGTACTACAGCGCCTATACGCCCTATCAGGCCGAGGCCTCTCAGGGCACGCTGCAGCTGATCTACGAATATCAGTCCATGATCTGCGGGCTGACCGCCATGGATGTCTCCAACGCCTCGCTCTATGACGGTGCGTCGGCGCTTGCCGAGGCGGTGTTGATGGCCGTACGCGCCAATCGCCGTGCCCGCTCCCGACGCATCCTCGTGCCGCGAAGCGTGCACCCGGCATACCGACGTGTGGCACAGACCATTGTGGCCAATCAGGGAATCGAGCTCGTGGAGGTCGACTACGACCGCAGCGATGGCCACGTAAAGCCGGAGACGCTGGCGAAGTGGGACGGCGAGCCCATCGCTGCCGTGGTCGTACAGCAGCCGAACTTCTTCGGCGTGTTCGAGCCCGTGGACGAGCTGGCGGACTGGGCCCACCGCCAGGGAGCCCTGGTCATCGGTGTAGTGAACCCGGTCAGCCTCGCCATCGTGACCCCGCCCGGCGAATGGGGCGAGAAGGGGGCGGATATCGCCTGCGGCGACGGCCAGCCGCTCGGCATACCGCTGTCCTCGGGCGGGCCCTACTTCGGATTCATGGCCTGCCGCGAGGGCGTGGTCCGGCAGATGCCCGGCCGCATCGTCGGCCGTACCGTCGACCTTGAAGGCCGCGAGGGCTACACATTGACCCTGCAGCCCCGCGAGCAGCACATCCGGCGCTCCAAGGCGACGTCGAACATCTGCACCAACCAGGGCCTGATGGTCACCGCCGCGACCATACACATGGCGTTGCTGGGCGCGGAAGGGCTCGAACGGGTGGCCCTGGCGAGCCACGCGAATGCGCGGCGGCTGATCGAACGGCTCGAAGCGGTCGATGGCGTCGCCACGGCCTTCTCCGGCAACACCTTCCATGAGGCGGTGATACGGCTGGAGTCCCCGGCGGCGCTCGTGGTCGAACGACTCGCCAAGAAGGGGATACTGGGCGGCTACGACCTCTCCAATGATTACCCCGAGCTCGGCAGCGCCCTGCTGGTCTGCGCCACGGAGAAGCGGACCGACGAGGAGATCGAGGCGTTCGGCGGCGCGCTGGGAGGGGCCGTGAGAACGGCGAAACGTGCCTGAGGAGACCGACCATGGCGAAATCGAGGACGGCCCGCTGGCGGGCGTGACCGCGCGGGCGGTGGTGGTGCTCGATGCCGACGATCGGGTGGTTCACACCCAGCTGGTCGGCGAGATCGGGGAAGAGCCGGACTATGATGCCGCGCTCGCGGCCCTGCAGTGACCGGGCGCGGCGAACAGACCAGGAGATAGACGCATGCTGATCTTCGACGAGGGACGCGCGGGGCGCCGCGCCGCGGCGCAGGCGCCGCTCGAACGGGCGGCGGAAGGTATTCCCGAAGCATTCCGCCGGCGCGAGCGGGCGCGGCTGCCCGAAGTGTCCGAGCTTCAGGTCGTGCGCCACTACACGCGGCTGTCGCAGCAGAACTTCTCCATCGACACGCACTTCTATCCGCTGGGCTCGTGCACGATGAAGTACAACCCGCGGGCGTGTAACACGCTCGCCATGCTGCCGGGTTTCATCGACCGCCATCCCTATGCGCCCGATGCCACCGGGCAGGGCATGCTCAGCTGTCTCTGGGACCTGCAGGAGATACTCGCGGACGTGACCGGCATGCGTGCGGTCTCGCTCGCCCCCATGGCCGGTGCCCAGGGCGAGCTCTCCGGCGTGGCGATGATCCGCGCCTATCACCGCGAGCGCGGTGACGGTGCCCGCACCGAGATCATCGTCCCCGACGCGGCTCACGGCACGAATCCCGCCACGGCGGTCATGTGCGGCTTCAAGGTGCGCGAGATCGCCACCGGCGCCGACGGCGACGTCGACATGGCGGCCCTGCGCGACGCGCTGGGACCGCAGACGGCCGGCATCATGCTCACCAATCCCTCCACCGTCGGCGTGTTCGAGCGGCGCATCGAAGAGATCGCCGCCATGGTCCACGAGGCCGGCGGGCTGCTTTACTACGACGGCGCCAACCTCAACGCCATTCTCGGCAAGGTGCGTCCGGGGGATATGGGCTTCGACGTGATCCACATGAATCTGCACAAGACGTTCTCCACGCCGCATGGGGGCGGCGGGCCCGGCGCCGGCGCCATCGGCGTCGGCGAGCGTCTGCAGCCCTACATGCCGATTCCGGTCGTCGCGCGCGAGGGTGAGCGCTACCGCTGGCTGGACGAGGCCGACCTGCCGCACAGCATCGGCCGGCTGTCGGCCTTCGGCGGCAACATGGGTGTGCTGCTGCGTGCCTACGTCTACGCGCGCCTGCTGGGGCGCGAGGGCATGCCCCGGGTGGCCGAGTTCGCCACGCTGAACGCCAATTACCTCATGTCGCGGCTGCGTGCCGCGGGCTTCCAGGTTGCCTACCCCGAGCGTCGCGCCAGTCACGAGTTCATCATCAGCCTCCGGCGGGAAGCGCGGGACCCGGGGTGCAACGCCATGGATTTCGCCAAGCGACTGCTCGACTACCGGTTCCACGCGCCGACGGCCTATTTCCCGCTGCTGGTGCCGGAAGCACTGCTCATCGAGCCGACGGAAACCGAGTCACGGGAAGAGCTCGACGGATTCGTCGACGCCATGGTGGCAATCCGCGACGAGGCGAAGCGTGATCCGGAGTTCGTCAAGGGCGCCCCATACAAGCTGCCGGTGCGTCGGCTCGACGAGGTCAAGGCCGCCCGCGAGCTCGATCTGCGCTGGAAGCCGGCGGCCTGATTCCGGGGGAGGTGCCGCGACGGCGCCTCCGCCCTCCGCTTTCCATCAGCAAGCCATAGGAGGTGTCGATGACCGCCTTGATCAGCGGCTCGTTCGCGTTCGACAATATCATGGTTTTCAACGATCGGTTCGCGAACCACATCCTGCCGGATCAGGTGCATATCCTGAACGTCTCGTTCCTGGTACCCGAGATGCGCCGGGAGTTCGGAGGCTGCGCGGGCAACATTGCATTCAATGTTCGCCTGCTCGGCGGGCACGGCGTGCCGCTGGCCACGGTGGGAGCCGATTTCGACGGCTATGCGGACTGGATGGAGCGCTGGGGAATCCCGAGCGACTACGTCCGCGTGATCGACGATCACTACACGGCCCAGGCCTTCATTACCACGGACCTCGACGACAACCAGATCATCGCGTTTCATCCCGGTGCGATGGGCGAGGCCCACCGCGTCAACGTGCCCACGGGGTTCGACAACGCCGTCGGTATCGTTGCCCCCAACGGCCGCGACGCCATGATTCAGCACGCCCGGCAGTTCCGCGAAGCGGGCATCCCGTTCGTGTTCGACCCGGGCCAGGGGCTGCCGATGTTCGACGGCGACGACCTGCGCACCTTCATCGACCAGGCTACCTGGGTGGCGGTCAACGACTACGAGTCGCAGCTGATCCAGGATCGCACCGGCCTGGGGTTGGAGGAGATCGCGGAGCTGGTGGACGCGCTGATCGTTACACGCGGGCCGAAGGGGTCGTGGATATTCACCGGTGGCCAGCGCCTCGACATCCCGGCCGCCGAGCCCGATGCGGTCAACGATCCCACGGGGTGTGGCGACGCGTACCGCGCGGGGTTGCTGTACGGTCTCGAACGGGATATGCCCTGGGAGCACACGGGCCGCCTCGCCTCTCTGATGGGCGCCATCAAGATCGCCACGCACGGCACCCAGAATCATCACTTCGAGCTGGACGAGCTACGCCGGCGCTATCAGCAGAGCTTCGGCGAGACCGCACCGCTGTGACCCGGACCGTGCCCGCGCCCCGGGCCGGGGCGCGGCTGGTTCAGCCCGCTCCGAACAACGTGGCGTAAACCTCGATCGACTGCAGGTCGGCGTCCGTACGCACCGCCTCCACCAGCTCGGGGGTGAGGGACACCCATCGTGCGGCGGCCGGATCGATCTGCGGGAGGTCGTTGTCGTCCACCGCGATCTTGTGACCCGGCTCCACCTTCTTGCTGAGTGCGTTCGCGGTGTGCACCAGCGCCGTCACGTCGGCGTGCGTGTCGCTTCCGCCGGGCCGGTGGTGGAAGCCCACCGCCTCGCGGTAGACGCGCGGCAGCTCCCAGCTCTCCAGCAGGGCCCGCCCCACGTCGGCGTGGGTAAAGCCGGCGACCGCGAGCTCCGCCTGGTAGAGGGGCGTCTGCGATGGTGAGCGCGCGAAGGCCTCCAGCGCCTGACGGGCCATATCCGGGGCATGGTGGTAGAGGGCGAGCTTGCCGACGTCGTGCAGCAGCCCGGCGGTGAAGGCCTGCTCGGCGTTACCGATCTTGAGATGCCGCGAGAGCAGGCGCGCGGTGATCCCGCAATAGATGCTGTGGTGCCAGAAGTCGGCGACGTCCACCAGGCGCGAGTCGATCCGCTCGAAGGCACTCGCCACCGAGGTCGCGAGCAGAAGCTCGTGCAGCGCCTTGGTGCCCAGCACGCTGATCGCGAACGAGACTGTATCGATACGCGAGGCCAGCCCGAAATAGGCGCTGTTGACCATGCGCAGCAGGCGAGCGGTGAGTGCCGGCTCGTTGGCGATGACGCGGCCTATGTCGGCAGCGCCGTAGCGATCGTCCGCGAGCATCTCGTTGATGCGGTGGTAGGCCCGCGGCAGGGAGACCAGATTGACGGTCTCCGCGGCGATGCTCTTCGGCGTCATCTCACCCCCCGGATCGGTTGTCCCCGCCAGCCATTGTGTCGCCGTGGCAGGCGCAGTGGCTGTGAGGCGGCGCTCATTCCGGGTGTTCCAGGGCGTCCGCCAGCGCCTGCGGGCTGCCCACCGGCGGCAGACAGCGCAGTCCCCGGCAGATCCACGCGCCGCTACCGGTCAGGGTTATCGCACCGACGGCGGTGGTCTCCCCGGGCAGGACGAAGACCTGGCGGTTCGGCGCGTAGCGCGCCTCGGCGGCATCGAGCCAGTCCGCGGGCTCCGCCGCTGCCGGCGGCTTGATCAGCACCGTCTCCGGCGGGTGATGATATTCCTCAAGCGCGTCAACCAGCGACGCGTGCGCATCGGGCGCGTGGGATATCGCGCCCGACGCCGCTGCGAGGGCTCGTTCCGCCGCCTCCAGGTAGCGGGTCTCGCCGAGCAGATGACCAAGACGGGCGAGGACCCGCGCGGCGACGCCGTTGCCTGCGGGCATCGCGTCGTCGGCGAGGGGGCGCGGCCGGTGAATCAGCGGTTCCGCGTCGTCGGCGGTCATGCGGAAGGCGCCGTCGTCGTCCTGGAAACGGGTGATCAGCAGCTCCGCGAGGGCCTCCGCCCAGAACAGCCAGCGCGCGTCCCAGCGGCTCTGCAGCTGTTCCAGGAGCGCCTCCAGCAGCAGTGCGTGGTCGTCGAGATAGGCCGGCAGCCGCGCCGTGCCGTCCCGCCAGCTCGCCAGCAGGCGCCCGTCACGCCAGAGCGCGCGGTGGAGGAAGTCCAGGGTGGTTGCCGCGGCGTCCACCAGCGGCGGTTCTCCAAGCAGGCGTCCGGTGCGCGCCAAGCCCGTGACCACCAGGGCGTTCCAGGCGGTCAGGACCTTCTCGTCCCGGGCGGGTCGCGGTCGCGTGTCGCGCGCCTCGCGCAGCGCGCGTCGGGCCCGTGTCCACTGCGACACCAGCTCCGCTCGTGGGCGGCGCAGGCGTTTGGCGAGCTCCGAGAACGTCATATGGACGTGCAGGTGCCAACGCCCTTCGAAATTGGGACGTTCGTCGAGACCGAACCGGAGCTCCGTGAGCTCTGCTGCGTCCTCGTCCAGCACCGAGCGCACCGCTTCAGGCGTCCACAGATAGAATGCCCCCTCGCCGTCCTTGCTGTCCGCGTCGAGCGCCGTGAAGAAGCCGCCCTCGGGATGACGCATCTCCCGCAGCAGCCATTCGGCGGTCTCGCGTGCGATGCGGCGGTAAAGGGCGTCGCCGGTGGCGCGCCAGGCGTCGGTGAACACGGCCAGCAGCAGGCCGTTGTCGCCGAGCATCTTCTCGAAGTGCGGGATCATCCAGTAGCGGTCTACCGAGTAGCGGCAGAAGCCGCCGCCGACCTGGTCGTAGATGCCCCCGAGTGCCATGCGCCGCAGTGTGTGGCAGGCCATGTGCAACGCCTCGCGGTCCGGCTGGCCCGAGCGTGCCGTCATGGCGTAATGGCGCAGCAGACGGTTGAGCACGGTGGGCTGCGGGAACTTGGGTGCGTCGCCGAAGCCACCGACATTGGCGTCAAAGCGCCCGGCCAGGGCGGTACGGGCCGCATCGATCGTTTCTGCTGGCGGAACCGCCCCGCCGGGTGGCCCGTTCTCCACGTTGGCCAGCGCCTCGCGCAGGGACGCGTTCTGCTCCCGGATCGCGTCGCGCTGGCTGCGCCAGGCCTCGTCGATCTGCTCGAGAACCTGTCGGAAGGCGGGCATGCCGTGGATCGGTCTCGCGGGGAAATAGGTGCCGGCGAAGAACGGCGTCTGGTCGGGCGCGAGGAATACGGTGAGCGGCCAGCCGCCGGGACGTCCACTGAGAAGCTGGTGGGCCGTCTGGTAGACGCGGTCGAGGTCGGGCCGCTCTTCGCGGTCGACCTTGACGTTCACGAACAGCCGGTTCATCAGCGCAGCGGTGTCCGGGTCCTCGAATGACTCGCGGGCCATGACATGGCACCAGTGGCAGGCCGAGTAGCCGATGGACAGAAGGATCGGCCGGTCCTCCTCACGCGCGCGACGCAGGGCCTCGTCTCCCCATGGGTACCAGTCCACCGGATTGCCGGCATGCTGCTCCAGATAGGGGCTGGTCGATCCGCTCAACCGATTGCGATGTGGGGCACTGTGTGTCATGAAGGGGCGCAGTGATTGCCGACTATGGACCGATGTTATCATTCTGTGGAAGTTGCCGAGGCGAATTGGACTGGGGTTTGCGCATCAATCCTGCTACCGGCCTGGTGGAGGGGGCACGCCAGGTTCCCACCACCCACTGCGACGATCGACCGGGCGGCAGCGCGGTCGATCTCGTCGTGCTGCACGGCATCAGCCTGCCGCCGGGGCGCTTCGGTGGCCCCTGGGTGGAGGCGCTGTTCACGGGAGCGCTGCCCGCCGACCATCACCCCTATTTCGCGGGTCTGGCGGGTGTGCGCGTGTCCAGCCACCTGTTCGTCGACCGCACCGGCGGTCTTACCCAGTTCGTACCCCTGACGCGGCGTGCCTGGCATGCCGGCATCTCCCGCTTTCGGGGCCGCTCCCGCTGTAACGATTTCTCGGTCGGTATCGAGCTGGAAGGGGACGACGCCACGCCGTATACGGAGAGCCAGTACGAAACGCTGCTGGCGTTGCTGGAGTGCCTGCTGCGGACCTATGACGGCATCGTCCCGGACCGGGTGGTAGGGCACTGCCACATCGCCCCGGAGCGCAAGACCGATCCCGGGAAAGCGTTCGACTGGGCGCGACTGACACGCCAGCTCGGTGTGCCACTGCCCGCCGGCCACTGGCCTCCGGAGGGCGCCGCCGGATGAGGCTCATCGCCCTGCTCGTGGCGATTCTCCTGGCGGAACACTCGACGCTGCTGGAGGGAGTGCGGCGGGCTGCATGGTTCGATCGGTACGCGACGGCGTTGCGCCGGCCGCTCCAACGCGTGCACCTGTGGGACGGGGTGTGCGGACTCTTGGTGCTCGTGCTGCCGCCGGTACTGGTGCTCGCCGGGCTGCAGGGACTGCTGGGGGACTACCTCGTCGGCGACCTGCTGCTCGGTATCCCGGCACTGCTCTTCGCCTTCGGTGCGGACCGCAGCGCGGACCACGTCGCCCGGTTCGCCGCGGCCTGGGGTGACGGGGACGTGGCCGGAGCCCGCGACGCCGTGCGCTCGCTCGAGCCGAGTGTCGAGCCGCCGGTGGCCGACGAGCGTCTGCCGGAGGCGGCGGTCCGGGGTCTCTTCGCCCATGGCCATGAGCGCCTGTTCGGCGCGCTGTTCTGGTTCGTCCTGCTCGGGCCGGCCGGAGCCGCGGGCTATCGACTGGTAGCCCTGTCCCGGGACTTCGCGGCCGGTTCAGACGGCGCCGGGCGCGGTCTGGTCGCGGCGGCTCAGGGCGCCTTCCGCTGGCTGAGCTGGCTGCCCGTGCGCGGGCTTGCCGCCGCTTTCGCCCTGGCCGGGAGCTTCGTGCACTGTATGGAAGGCTGGCGCGCCGCGCGCAGCACCCGCGGTGTTCCGGGCAACCGCGACCACGAGCTGCTCGCGGCCACGGGGCTGGGTGCGCTCGGTGTTCCCCCACTGGGCGGTGATCGGGACGTGCTGGAACGGACCCTGGAGGACGCCCTCGCGCTTCAGCGCCGTGCCCGCATGATCTGGATCGCGCTGATCGCGCTACTGACACTCGCCGGCTGGATCGCCTGACGCCACGCGGTCATCGCCCGGGACCGGGTTCCATTGCGGCCTCGCAGGGCAGCGACGTCAGCGCCTCACTGCCGTCGTCCAGCCTGACCGCGGTAAGGGAGCCACCCCACAGGCAGCCAGTATCTATCGCGAGAACCTCCTCCGATCGGTGCAGGCCGAGCGTGGACCAGTGGCCGCAGATCAGCTTCCGACCGGAAATTCTCCGCCGCCCGGGCGTCGCGAACCA
>Ga0102944_1001859_pt1 | contig 13164 bp, 8 predicted proteins | sample SalPonD_shore_MG_FD_78172 | JGI IMG/M metagenome (GOLD analysis project Ga0102944, IMG submission 78172) | Salt pond soil microbial communities from South San Francisco under conditions of wetland restoration - Salt Pond MetaG... | ecosystem: Environmental > Aquatic > Marine > Intertidal zone >...
CTACTGTCGCCAGCCAAGACAACCACATCTACCGACTTGTCAATAGCATATTCTATGATTCGTCGCCATGTAAACTGCGTGGAACTATCTTCTAAATTTCGAGGGACACTTGATGACTTTCTCCCGAGATGCAGATCGGCAGTTACAAGAATTTTAATAGGCATAATCTATATTTTTTAAATAGTTGGTCTTTCAACTTCCCTTTCAGCAATCGCAAACAAACAAGCATAAATACTGAACTTACCTTTGATTAATTTACCAGCATTAACGATTTGTAAATTCGTCATACCACTCTTTCAAACTTCCTAAATCTGTTTCTAACTCGTCAGGTGTAGGCATTTGCACAGGTGTCGAACGAGGTTGCGAGTGCTCAAATTTGGAATATTTAGACATCATATCATCAAAATATTTGGAATCTAAATCTGTAATTTTAGACAGATTTTGAATTTTCCCTTTAGTTTGAACCGACCTTCTGAATCTGTGAACAACATCTGACAAAAGCACGTCCTCAACCATTCTTTCAAGTAAAATTCTAAAATCGCTACAAATTGATTTAGCTAAAGGATCATAAACTTCTCTACCTTCTTTTTCATAAGCTTTACGAGCAGGTGACAACCTATTGTTTAATAGTGTATTTAATGCTTTGTCAGGCCTTTTTACATTTATAGGTGTGTCTCCTGGATTCCCAGTGCCCCATGATTCTCTTCTTACGCTGACGAAATTAGCATTTAGATCTGCTTCCTTTGCTAATTCTTCTAACAAACTCGTTAAAGAAAGACGATGGGTAAAAACTATTACTTGTCTATCCAGACTAAGCTCAATTAATCTTTGAACAACAGCTTCTTCAAAATCTTCATCCAATGATGTTATTGGATCGTCAAATACAAATGGGGCAGGGACATTTTTTCCCGTTACATCTGCTAAAAAAGCAGCAAGCGTAACAATTCGATTTTCACCTTCGCTTAATATTTCATCAGGTACTTGTTGTTCCGCGTTCTCAAGCTGAAGTTTATGAAGCACACGTCCTTTTTCTACTTGTGATTTAACCAGCTCAATATTTATCCAGCTTGCTCCAAGCTTTTTTAATTCATCATTAAAACGACCTACAAAGGCATCCGTAATTAATTCCTCTGCTAAAGCCCCCTTTTTTCTTGAGAGTGCACTGGTATTCGTTAGCTTTTTTGCTTCACTTAAGGTCTTAACCTCTTTTAGCCTGCTTACTTCCTCTATTATTGCTTCACTTTGGTTCGAAAGCCATTCCTTGGCTTCTAATTCCTTAAGTTCTATTTCTAAGCTTTCCCTATTATCTCCCTTGGCATCTTTTTGGTATTTTTTTGCTGTCGTATGATAAGACTGAGATATATTTCTTGCTTCTTTTAATAAATCCCATGAGTTAGGAATAGGAGTAAGTTCATCTAGGTCTTTGACCTCTTTAACTTTTTCAAATCGTTGATTAAGAACAAAATATAATTGCTTAATCTGTTCTACGGTTTCTTCGTTATCTATCCCTATTGCCTCTAAAGCAGTTGATATGTTTTCTTTGCTCTCAACCGGAAGCAATGAATCTACGGCTTTTTTATACAGCTCCCTTTTTTTAATTGCATCCTTCTTTAACTCCCCCTTTACATAATCTTCAAAAGACTGCAGTCTTTCTTTTGCATCATCTGATAACAATTGATGACATAGAACACATCTTGACTCTTCATTTGTTACGGGGAATGTTTTCCCTTTATAAGCATGACTTTCCGAATATTCTCGTGCTTTATCCCAAAGTTGTTCCCAAACAGAGGTACCAACTCCATCGAGAGGTGACGATGAAAAAATTTTGTTTGCTGCTGTTTCCGCTGATTCCTCTTTTATCGAGGCTTGACTATCTAAATCAAATATTTTGGTACAGTTTTTATCCGATAACTGCCTTACGTGATGAATCGTGGTTAATATTAAACTATTTAATCTGCTCTTTTTTTCTGCTAATTTCTTTGCTTTTTTAGCTGGGGATTCCGTATTAAGTCTTTCTTTTAGTTCTTTTAACCTTACCTGCTCTTCACCAGTAAAATCTGTTAATTCTTTAATTGATTCTTCATCAATTTCTGCCGTTAGTTCAAGATACTTTTTTCCAAATTCTGTTTCCTCTAACTCGGAGGGAAGTGAAGGTTTCTTAGAAACCTTTTGCTTTATTAACCCTTTAATTTTCTTAGAAAGACGTTCAGCAACTTTTACTAAATCACTGAATATCTCTAAAAGAGGCGGTTCATAAGTAACCTCATTTTCATTATCTACATAGAATTTACTGGAGCTCGTGTCGTAAATATCGACAGTGCCTAGCTCATCAATCTTCCCATCATCTCTTTTCCAGTTAATGGTTTTATTATTACCATTAACTTCGTAGTCTACATCGCACTTTTGCTCTGTAGGAGAATCTTTAAACACATTGGGCAAGAGTTTTCCTGGATGACGTGCACCACAAATATGTTTCAATATTCTCACATATCCCGACTTACCAGAACCATTTTGACCATATACAATGGATAATTTTTTGTTACTGAATTTTAAAGGATTTTTAGGTGCTAATGCATTGATGCCTTCTACATTTTTTAAGGATTTTAACTTGATTTTATCTGACGAAACTCTGCTCGTAGAAATCTCAATCTCCTCAAGATCGTCTACATCCAAGTCATCCTTAGCTTCCTTGATGCAAAGATCAGCTAATTCTTTATAATCATCTTCCCCTAGATCTTCTTTCTCTTGGACTTTATTTACAGCTGACCTAACCCAAGCATTACGCTCCTGAAACCATTTTTCTAAGTCCTCCATTTGCCAACAGTTTAAAAAAAATTATTAGAAATTAATTACATAAATATTCTGCCATTTACTCGAGAACACTGAAATGCATGCTCAAGAAATAATTAAATATTCGATATATCCTCCCATGAAAAACTAATCAGTTTAATTAACTCTTGAATAAGTTTTTTGCTTCGTTCTTTGATGTGTTCATCATTCCAAACCCTAACTTCATCCAAAGACGTTAAACTACCATTATCCCTAAACTTCAATTTGTTTAAAGCAAGCCTATTTTTTAACCCAATTTTAACCTCTCGACCGTCCACATTTACCTTCTTTAAGGTTTGTTTCTTATCAAAGGATCTGTTTGAAAGCTTACTATTATGTAGTGTCAGTGTCAGGTTACCAATCTTGTGGACATAGGATGCATGAATTTTTTTTGCCTTTTTATAGTCCCCGTTTGCAATCATATTAACCCATTCAGCAGGAATATTTTCACCCTGTGGCAATACATGCTCAACAGTCCAAATAAATTTATCCCCATCCTTACCCCATAGATTAGGCTGATAATCTCTTTCTGAAAATGAAGTCTCTAATCGGTAAAGTGCATACCAAGTAGATACTCGATTTTGTAAATAAATATCATCTTTGAGGGTTTCAACTACTGTGTTTAAATCAGCAATTGGATATTCCTTATTCTGTGTGAGTTCAGACTCAATATCAATCCAACGAATCTTTTCCCCTTCTTTATTTTTGTTTCTGCAATACCGAATCAAATTCAGAAATATATAGTCTAAGCTACGAGTCGCAGGTTTGTCGGTGAGCTTTCTTCTAAAGAAATAATCACATAGTAATCGATAAATTTGTACTTTCTCCTTGGGATCAATTTCTAATTGTTCTAAATAAAGTAGGAACGAAAAAACTGGTGCAGAACCAAGAAATAGTAACTCCTTTAAATACCTCTTAAGATTGTCCCCTTTTCTATTTTCAGGGTAAACTAATTTGCTATAAACCTCAGATTCCTTAATAAGATCTTTCAATAACCAAAGTTCATCCCCTTTTGAAATATTTTCCTCATAGATTCTGACTAAATTTGCCCTAGTGGCCCTTGTTTGTCCTTCAATATCAATCTCTCTATCCTCTTTGAAGGCATTATAATAATGTCTTAAAAAACGCTCCTGAATCTTATAATCAGGTAATTTTTTCAATAAAATTTGCCATTTGTCAAAAGCCTCATCTAAATTAAGATTACCTTCAGTTTCAAGTTCACCTAACATTTTATTCTTTACTATATCCATTATCGATAATGGAACTCCTCTGTTATTGAGACTTTCAAATAAAACAAAGGCATCAGCTTGAGAGTCTGCTGTTATATGAACAAAGGTGAGGGTCTCAATCTTATTTAATAGATTGTCAAGTTCCGATCGTTCTTCTGGCAATTCATTAAAAAAGTAGTTAAATGCAAGGCCAATTCTTCGATTCCCAAAATATTTAGGTTTACTTACATCCTTTAACAAGCCAACTGAAGAAATTAAATAAAGGTAGTCATCTAAATTATCACCTTGGGCAGAAGGTCGCACTCGCATATACCAGTCCTTATTATTTTTTGTTAATGCAAGCTCATCATTCAAATCCTTGTCGCCCTCAATAATCAATCGTTTTTTTATAGTTGACTTTTTAAAGGTTAAGTCTTCATCAATCTCAAAATCTGATAGCTCATATTTTCTATATATAGCAGCAAGTATAATACCTATGGTTGTAAGCCTCTGCTGACCATCAATTAAATCGTATATAGTAGGATATCCACCACCACGTTCTTTTGGGACACAAATAATAGATCCCATAAAATACCCCTTATCATTCTCCTCGATATCCTGAAGTAACTGTCTCCACTCATTCTTGCCCCATGTATACTCTCTTTGATACTTGGGTACATAATAATGTTCAACATTTGCAGTCGTAGCTAATAATTGTCCCAATTTTAGCTCGTTTGCTTTCATAATTTAGTAGTTGTCTAATTTACGGTTAACACCTTCGTCACTTCTTCGCCAAACTGACTCACAACACGCACTGCCACTTTTTGGCCTTCTTCGGCTTCAAAGGGATGCGATTTTAACCCATACAAGCGGTCAAAAGCTTTGTCGTCAATTTCGATGCGGAGGGTGTGTTCCAGTTTCTTCTTTGTGGCGTATTTGGCTTGTTGCTCCAGGTCTTTTTTGATGTCATCAAATTCATCATTGTCGCCGCCGCTGAAGAAAATTTGACGAACCACGAAGTTGCTGCCATCGTAGTTGTCATCGACCGACCAGTAGGCGATATCCCTGGCGTTGCGCGGCTTGATCTGATTTTTGACCGGGTCATAAATATCGATGCCTTTTACTTCCAGTTGGTAGAGATTTTCACTTTCATCGACATCCCCCTGCCCCCCTTCGAAGGGGGAAAGTTCAATATCCGGTTCGCCAATGGTTACGAAGGAAGCAGCCTTTTTGTCTTTTTTCAGGAGCCCGTCCTGCAGCAGATCGTCGGCCATGCGGACTTTGGTTACTTCAAAACTGCCCATACTTTGCGTAACACTTTCGTTTTCGATGTCACTTTCAAAGCTAAAACCCAGGACTACCAGCCAGTCGGCATCGCCTTTGGCCCGGCATTCTTTAATCGCCTCATTAACGGCTTTCTTGCTCACGGTACCAAACTTCGGACCAATGTGAAAATAGGCCTTGCGTTCCTTTTCTTCTGCCTTGTAATAACCCTCGGCATGGAGGGAACGATTGATGAGCCGATCTACCTGGGTGAAGACGGCTTTCTCCTGCTTGATGCCATTTTTAATTCCGGCCGAAGTGAGATGCTGGAATACCATCTCCTCAAATTTCTGGGCTTCATCGTCTTCGCGGGCTTCTTGCTCTATTTCTTCTGGGTGTACGGGATCCAAATTTTGAAGTGTTTCTACGGTAAAAGGACCGGAAACACGCATCCGGTTTTCATCTTTAAATGGTTGGTCGAACAGAATTTCTGTTTCTGGTTCTTCATTTTTGGCCAACTGACCAAGAGTTTTATGTGGTACTTCTTTATAGACAAAACCTTCCTTGATATTATGTTTTCTCTGTGCATCGGACTTATACTTTACTTCTTTTTTGATTCCACCCATTTCTGTTTGGGCGCGATATACATCTACTTCACTTTGTAAAAAGAAATAAGGAAAAGTAGCAGTCATTAATCGATTTTTAGCGATATTTAGAGCAATACGTGAAGTATCAATAGTGATCCAACGACGTCCCCATTTTTCAGCTACATGAGCGGTTGTGCCACTTCCACAGGTTGGATCTAATACCAAATCTCCTGGATCAGTTGTCATTAACATACAACGTTTTACAATTTCAGTTGATGTTTGAACTACAAATATTTTTCCTTGAGTCCTATTCTGGACACCAGCCACATCAGTCCATAAGTTTGTCATTGGATATACGGGATAATCACTAAGTAATCGGATATACCGAATAGAGTTACCCCGAAGTACAAGTCTATTTAATTTATCAAGTCTTTTTAGACCCTTTACGGTTGTTTTCCAGTGCATTCCTTGAGGAGGTTCAAAAACTTGACCATTGAATTCAAACCTCTGATCACTGGAAGTTTCACCCTGAGAAGTTATAGGGTCAATACTTGCATATTCATTTTTAGAGAAATGTTTTTGAGGAACGGCTTGATATGAATTAATAGGCTTATATTTTGTAGCCCCTTCTTCACCAGGTACTTTTTCTTTAAAAAGTGATCTGTATTTGATTTTCTCTAAACTTTTGGAGTACCAAACAATATAATCTCCCGCCCTACTTAAAGTCTTGCTTGGGAAGCCACTAGTTGTAGTAAAAGAAATTAAGCTGACAAAATTTTCACTACCAAACACTTCATCCATCAGATTTCGAACTAAGTGTAAGTTCTCATCACTGATCTGTACAAAACAAGATCCTGATTCTTTAAGTAATTCTTTTGCTATCAATAATCTATTCTTCAGGTAACTCAGATAAGAATGGATCCCTTTTTCCCAAGTATCACGATACGCTTTAATTTGTTCCGGCTCTTCTGTCAGGTGTTCATCTTTTCCATCTGTGACCCTCCTATCATTTATCTTCATTTGCCAGTTACTGTCATACTGTATCCCATAAGGCGGATCGATATAAATCGTTTGTACTTGTCCGGCCATTCCTTCGCGTTCCAGTAGGCTGGTCATCACCCGCTCACTGTCGCCCAGAATTAAGCGATTGGTCCAGCCGTCGCTATGCGTATAGTAATCGCTGACCTTGCTTAACTCATCTTTTTCCAGCGAATTGCCAAAGAGTTCATTGGTGGCAAACAGGTCGCCCTGGTCATCATGGTTTTCCACCAGTTTGGTAAGCCCTTCAATCAGCATTTCCGGAGCGATATGCTCGGTGCGATACAACGAACGGATATCAATATCCAGCATCTCATTCCAGGCCTCTTCGGGTGGATCGGAGAGAGCTGTGCGAAGCTCATTTACCAGTTCGCCCACATCGGGAGAAGTGCTGGCCTCTGCAAGCTGGTCGAGCAGGGTACGGATTTTTTCGTTGTGCTTGTACTTATCCATCCAGAACAGCTCGGGATCACGTCCCCGGTGCAGAATGGGATTTACGGGTAATGCGTAGCGTTCCCCTTCGGACTGCACTTTGGGATTGGCATCTTCATAGCCCGCCTCTTCCTTGGAGGGGATATGCGCTCGTTTTTCATCAGAATGTCGGTACGATTTGCTGGACATATCGGTAAAAAATTAAATGTATTTGTTGATTCAGAAAAAACGAATTAAATCTGTTATGATTTATCTCCTCCTTTGAAGGAGGATGGCATGGTACTACCTTCAGAGGTTAATCCATTATGATTTGGCTCATATTTTTGTTGTGATCCTAATTTCTATTGAATGCCAATTATTGCATCATTGCTATTTCCATCCCCCTCAATCCCCCTTCGAAGGGGGGACTTTGGAACTGCTATTCCCTTTATGTCCTCCTTCGAAGGAGGAAAATGAATTCCGGCTCTGTCGGAAGAAAAAGGAGGATGGCCCGGCACTACCTTTTTCATTATTTCGACCGTCATCATGCTGATTCATATTCTTTAATAATTCTTCTGTTATTCGCAACTTCCATTCATCGCTTTCGCCATCCCCCTAATTCCCCTTCAAGAGGGGGACGGGGATATCTACATTTTAGGATTCTCGTGCTCTTCGATCCATTGCTCAATAACTCTATATACATTTTCTATGTCGTTAAAAATTTCTTTGTCCCAAAATCGCATCACTGTAAAACTCTTATCTTCAAGCTCCTTCTGTCTTGATTGATCTTTATACCATTGCCGCTCAAAGTTGTGGCTATATCCATCCACTTCGATAATTAGTTTTAATTCTTTGCACATAAAATCGGCAATATAATTCAGCACGGGTCGCTGACGTAAAAATGTGTATCCTTTCATTTTACCACCACGCAACAATTCTGACCAAAGCCGTATTTCTGCCGGGGTAGAATCCTTCCGAAGCTTTCGGGCCAACCCTTTGAGACCTTTGTTATATCCTAAATGTTTATACTGCTTTTTCATAAATAAATCGCTTTCGCCATCCCCCTAAATCCCCCTTCAAAGGGGGACTTTGGAACTGCTATTACCTTTATGTCCTCCTTCGAAGGAGGACAATGAATTCAGGCGCCTGCCGGAAGAAAAAGGAGGATGGCCAACTCTTTCCCACATCATGTGATTCATTTACGTGTTATCGGATTTATAATCTCAATTCTACCATCATTGCCAAATTATCTACTTGTTGCTTTCGCCATTCCCCTAAATCCCCTTCAAAGAGAGACAGGGAATACTTACATTTGCTTGCCATCCTCTGTTGTCCCTAAGAAGAACTTATGAAACGGTTGCCAATTCAGGTTCCAGTGATTCAATAATTGAGATCAGCTGGTTCTTTACATCACTTATTTCGTTGGCAATTTCAAAAAAGTACCAGGGCTCAAATTCATATTTTTCGCGGACGGCGTTGACCGCAGGAATCCAATTGTGCCGGGTGTACCTTTTCTTTTCAACCTTATCCTTATTGAAACCGGTGATCTCAATTATCAGATTCGCTTTAACACCTTCCGAGTTTTCAACTTTCAATAAAAAATCCGGTCTGTACTGTCGTTCAATTCCATCTTTTAGATACGGGATGGTAAACCCAAGATAATCGTTTTTCACATACGACTGAACCTGGTCCACTTCTTCACAGGTTTTGGCAAAAATGCGCTCCCACTCAGAGTCGGCCACGGCATAATTTACATGACTCTTTGTAGTCTCAAAAACCTCCCGGCGGGTTACCCCATTCGTATATTTGGTACTGCCAAATTTTGCATATTTGTTGGTAAAAATAGGTCGCAAATACTCTTTGGTATCCAAATCGGGATTAATGCCCCAATAGATATGTTCCAAAACAGCACTTCTGTTCTCGTAGAGTACAAACCGTTTAAATTTCTCGTCAGGAATATTCAATAGTTTTAGTCGCGTGTGATACCATTCTTCCACAATTTTTTTGAGTTGTCCAAATAGTGAGAGGTAACCATCATCATTAAAATAGGTTTCCATAAGATCCTGTGTGAGCTCATAAATAATCTGTTGCTCCCGGTACTGCAATAGTTCGTCTGGTTCCAGAGTGCGTTCCTCACTGGAAAATGCAGTGGCAATTGTCGTCTGTGTAGGATTTTCGCCCCCTTTAATTTCGTATGGTTCTACATCACTAAAATCATAGATAATTTCACTTCTCTCAAAATCGCGCCGGTAACCTTCCAGCAGGGGAAATCGAATTTCATGATCTTTTTCACGTTCCGGAAGAGCGCGTATTTGAATAGCTTCTCCCGGTGGTGGCGGTACTTTTTCGCCTCCTTTAAAAAATTTAAACGGTACCCCGATGATAGTGGCATATTCCGGAGGAAAGCGGTATTCAACAATCTTTCGCTTATCCTGTGTGTGATTTTCATCTTTGTCGTATCCCACCAGGCTGTAATCCATACGACGAAGCGCTCGTCCGGCCACCTGTTCGCAAAGCAATTGCGATCCAAAGGCCCGAAGTCCCATTATATGGGTAACATTATTGGCATCCCATCCCTCCGTAAGCATGGAAACCGAGACTACACACCTTACATGAGATCCCAAACGTCCACGTTTACCTACGGTATTCACCACTTCCCGAAGAATATCGCCATCGGTTAATTGCGCAGCTGCTCCCTGGCCATATTGAGCGGCATAATCCCGTTTAAACTCTTCGATTTCATGTTCAAAGACATCTTTGAACTTGTCATTAATCTGATTGGCATCATCCAGCGATTCACTATCAATGAGGATCGTTGGCGGTTTGGGTCGCAATTTTTGTTGCTGATCGTCGTAATTAGACAACATATCAAATTGTCCGCTCACTACCCGTTCCGTATTACCGTCATCGTCCTTAATTTCATATCCAGCTAAATAACGATAGACATCCCGGGATACACTGGTATTATTACAGACAATAATCAATACGGGCGGAGCGCTCAAAATGTCCGGTCCCTTCTCACCTTCTTTGCGATATCCTTCGAGATATCCCTTGAATTCCTGGAAAAGTTGATCAAGTGCATTCTTTACAAGGTTAGGAACGTAGGGCCGCTCATTCTGCAGTTCTTTTTTATCAAGTGCATCTTTTTTGCGCTTTTTATATCCCCGTTTTTTTAGTTTATCAGAAACATGATCATAAATATTGCGAAGCTTCGGTTCGTCGATTTCGTGGGTGTCATCCTTTTCAGGCAGTAGTGGGATTTTCACGAGACCGCTTTCAATAGAATCTACCAGACCAAAGTCTGAAACGACCCAGGGAAATAAACTGTACGGCTCATAACCCGACCCATTCAAATAGTATGGAGTTGCAGAAAGGTCATAAACATTTGTTAGCTTAAATCGTCTGCTAATCTCTTTAAGACCAGTGAACCAGAGAGCTGCCTTTTCATTTTCTTTACCCGTATGATCTTTTACCGACAATCGTTCGCTTTTGGGTAAATAGCAGTGATGGGCTTCATCATTTAATACCAGCAAACGGCGATCTGGTTTAAAATTACTCAACACCCGTTTTACCATTTGGTTTGGCGTTTCTGTCTCGCTGGTTTTATTACCATCGGCATCCAGTTTCCCATCATAGATGGACCGCTTATTTCCCTGAAGCGTTTTGAGCTGAAAACTATGGTAGTTGGTAATGACGATTCGATTATTAAGTCCCCCTAAAAACTGTTCGTATTTTCGGGGTACCAGCTTGCGCTCGGCATAATAATCATTGCGGTGCTGTTTGTTTTCAGGATTTTCATCTACTTTTAGAACCTGTAGTCGATCTCGAATAGTAATACTGGGAGCTACTGCGAGGAAGTAATCAGCAAAACGAGTATCAGAGGAATAATTCTGTCGATTTAGATAGTGATAGAGGATCAGTCCGGCCATCACCACTGTTTTTCCTGTACCCGTAGCCATTTTAAAAGCGATACGTGGTAACTGGTTTATCTTTGCGTTGGGATCAACTTCCCTTTGGGCATTATGCAGCTGTTCCAAGATAGCAGTCCCCGGATTAGATCGTTCAGCCACTTCATTTAACCAAATAGCCGTTTCCAGCGCTTCCCGCTGGCAAAAGAATAAATTTTTCAGCGGATCCTCTTCGTATTGCAGAAACCAATGTTGCAGTAAATCCTTGGTAACCCGTGTAACGTGTGGATATTCGTTATTTCTCCATTCCTTTACCTGGATACGTAATTTATTTACTAAATGAGACTCATATCTTTTCCCTTCGTCATTAATATCAAAAGCATCTTTTTGGCTACCTGTCCGTGCTGGAATAACCGTGTTTTGATCAGGAACAAAGATTCGGCGCTCATCAATAATCTCCGTGTAATCTATCTTGCCATCCGACCGAGTGGCATAGTGTCTGGTTGGTTCTTCGTAAGGATTATTTAAAATAGGATTAAGATCTTGAGCCATAAAGACTGATCCCCGACAATAGATTTAATTCTTAACTGATAGCCTTTGCTAATATGCCAGAATATAATGGAAGGCGCAATGATATACGCCAATCAATTTTATAGATATTTATCATATTCATTCAAAAAAGAGATAAGCCACCCAGGCTTAATATCGGTACCATTTAGTCTCTTTTGGTCTCAAAGCTTTAAAAGTTGGTGCTCCTTATGGTTTGGTTTTCGTCCACCTCCACTACCAACATTCGAGCAAAATCCACCGCTTAATGGTAGATTCACATCTCCTTCTCTTATTATCAATTTTATACAAGCTGATTGCCCATTTCTTTTTCGTAATTGTTGAGCGATTCAGCGTTCTTCGATATTGCCATTTTGGCGTTCCTCGTTGCCTATCTTGAGTGAAATCATTTTCTGCTCCTTTCGAATATTAATTAGGGTTTAAAGAAGCATACTCACGATTACTGACAGCATAGGGGCAGGACTACTTCGATGTAGCCTAACTTATTCCTGTTATTTTTCCATTTGTCAAACATTCCTCGATATCTTCCAGGCAACATCCATAACCTCCGAGACGACTCTCCGCGACAGACTGGTAAAGCTCCCGGACTGCTTCGGCGATCTCTAAGACTGCCAACGCTTCCTGCAAGACCGTTAACTTTCCTTCCGAGACAGCCTACGAAAGCTCCCGGGCTCCCAACGAGATCTCCCGGGTAGCCAAAGAAGGTTCGGAACCTCCCAATGATGTCTCCCAGACAGCTTCGGTTCCTTCCGAACCTCCCAATGAAGCCTCCGAAGGTTCTTAATTTTCTTACAGATAGGTCCGATTTAGGCCTTATGGGCCTGTTGGTAAGCATTTTAGTTTTCACCTGCAAAATGGGCGGAAGTTCGACCCTTTTTGCAGTTAGAAACTAATGAAAAGTGCGGCCCATTTTAAGTGGCCGGCAGTTTGGAAGAGGCCCATCTCATTTAAGGTGGTATGGGGACACTCTGGCCAAGAAATCATTAACAAACGATATTGATCATGAGGCTAGCAAATCAGTACTAAAGCAAAATGCTTTTCTTCCAATCCTATATCTCTTTCCAGCTACGCCAAAAGTCTTTTTTTCTAAGACATTTCTTATGGATTTCTTAGATATAATCGCTTTTTTCAGCATTTTAAAGCCGTTTCTAAGAAACCTAAGAAAATAAGAAGACTTTCCTAGATTTGGAGATTGGGCCATTCATCCAGACGTTTATTAAATTCGAGTCCCGAGGCTTTTCAGTTGCCACTTCGGACGGCCCTGATCATCTTTTAGTTCACGCATAATCTCGAAATCATCGTCGGTGTTTAATCCCTGAAATATGCGTTCATTCTTCTCCTCATAGGTAAATA
>Ga0102944_1001860_pt1 | contig 13163 bp, 11 predicted proteins | sample SalPonD_shore_MG_FD_78172 | JGI IMG/M metagenome (GOLD analysis project Ga0102944, IMG submission 78172) | Salt pond soil microbial communities from South San Francisco under conditions of wetland restoration - Salt Pond MetaG... | ecosystem: Environmental > Aquatic > Marine > Intertidal zone >...
GCACAAAGGGTCCGGAGCCCGTGGAGTGGGTTTAGTCCAGGGGCTGGGCCTGCGCACCGGAGCCGTCGCGTCCACTGTTGCTCACGACAGTCACAATCTGATTATCGCCGGAACCGACGAGGAAAAGATGGCCAGGGCAGGGAATTACCTGGCAGAACACGGCGGAGGAATGGTTGTTGTAACAGACCGAATTGATGCCGTATCCCTTCAAATCGGGGGGTTGATGTCGACCGGAGGCATCGCTGACGTGGCTGCCGAATACAAACAACTCCGGCAGGCTGCCGAGCGCACCGGCAGCGAAGTTGACGAGCTGTTCATGACCTTGAGTTTTCTGGCTTTGCCGGTGATTCCGGAGCTTAAAATCACCAGTAACGGGCTGGTAGACGTCAACGAATTTTCTCTGGTTCCGCTCACTGTATGATACAGCCTGATTGCCTCTGCGAATAGGTGATAATCAATGGATGCTGATTACCTGGCAAATCAGTCCGGTGGGCGAATTCCATTTTCCCGGCCGGATGGCGATTCAGTAAAAAGTTGCTCTAAGATTCCTCGGCGGTCCGGACTATCTTCTCCGCTTGCTCTAAGGCAGTCTCGTATAATCTCTGGCTGATAAAATCTTGTTCATAATAATGTTGGAGCGATTGTTTATCGATTGTTTCCGGCGGTTCCCCGGTTCGTTCGACCACATCGATCTCCAGATCGATATAGCGGATTTTATCAGGATAATATTCGACAGGGGTATTGATATTATAGCAGGCTCCGATGAAGGTGTCATCGGCGCGATAATAATTATGGGAATACATCCATCCCCGTTCCCACACGTCCGTCATCGCATAATCACCGGCTTCTGTGGACAGCGCCAGCCCGTCATAGTCGCCGATGCCCGAAAAATCTCCTCTTCGCAGGATCAGGTGCTTATCCTCGGGAGATATTTCGCGGATTTCGCCGTGAGACAGGCTGATGACCTCCCCTTTCAGTTTGACGTGTTCGATTGCCAGGGGCATTCCGACTCTGTACACATTCCAGATAAATCGTTGTTCTAATCGCCGGCCAATCTGTTCCCGTTTCTCCGGGTGGTTCGACAACTCCAGACGTTCAACCATATCAACATATTCCGATGCGATAATCCGCATTCGATGATGGTGACGGATTGTGGGCACAACCTGATTCCGGATTTCATCCAGGATAGATTTGGCGATGAAGGGGAATTCCACTTCATAGTAAATGAGATTATCCCGGACCCGGAGTTTTCGACAGATCGCGTCATACAGTTCCTCCTGGAGCATACTGATCACTGTCTGGCTGGAATCGAGCGTCCCCGTGAGCAAAATCCCCTGCCAGTCATCCTTATCTTCGATCTCCACGGTGGCCGGCTTGTCAAACTGAAAGGCGTCGTCAGGCCCGAACCGCTCCTGAATTTGACCGGTCGGATCGGTTATTTGAAAATTTTTATCCAAAAATAGCTGTGTAAGTGCCGTAGCGTAAATGCCCCTGATTTTCAGCCGGATATTCATCGTCTCACTTGAAATCCTGTTCCCTTGATGAGCAACTGATTCGGTCTCACCTCGATTGTGGCTCCCAGCATTTCCTCTGCCAGCCAGATGCGGGTCTCCACGTGATCGGTCATCCGTGGAATGGCTATTCGGGAGGTCCCCTCCGCGAGCGCTGCATACGGAATGACCTGGTCCGCGAGAAAGCGATCCACTGCAGCATGAGTCCGGAGATCTTCCAGTAGGATTTTCGCAGTATACTTTCCAATGGATTCGGAACTGCGCCCCCGCGCACCTGCCCGGTCAGCCCCAATCAGGCATCCGTTTGATGTTTCGGCCCAGATGGCCAGCACTGCTCCGGGTTGTCTGGCGACAGACCGGAATGCGGGAGCCTCCTCTGTGTCATAAATGATATCCATATCGGGCTGATATCCGGTTTGTGACAGGATGGTCCGGCAGGCTTCGGCCATCCGGTCCGAGACTTCACGATCTTCAAGCCGCGAGGAAAGCGCAACGCCTTTCACCAGTGTCACCTCCCCCCGGGCTTGCAAATCCAGAGGCTGCAGGCAACCTTCCACGGGCGTTACCTGCAGATGAATACGCCCGCCTCCCTGCGGTACATAACCGGGCTGCACAATTTCCAGCCGCACGTCCGCTCCCATTGCCCTCAGTATCGGGAGGAATACATGCTTGAAATGAAAAGCGGATGGGGCGAAATCCTGGAAGAGCCCGCCGGTTATAGTATGGCTGGAGGGACTTGCTGCAAAGAGCGCCGCCGGCAATAGGGTGAACGACAGCATGGTGGCAGAGCCCGCCGTCCCGATATCCCAGGCGAAATCTCCTCCGGCACATCTGTCACCCGGGGATTAGGTGATTTCGCTCGAACCGACCTCCGCCCCGTGTACTTCGCCGTCACACAGTTCAGATATAGCCTTCACGGCAGTGACATGCTGCGGCCGCAATCCGGGCGACCGCCGCTTTGCTCTGATATTCCGGAGATGTACTTCCTGACCGGTAAGAGATGCGAGACTCACTACGTCTCTCACGATAGTGCCAGAACCGGATTTTTGTCCACCGTCGATCTCGAGCATCACCGGGAAAATCTCTGCAGTATTCCGCATCTCATAACAGTTTAGCGAATTCAAACGAATGATTCCAAGGCTTTTCTCTGATTGCCACTATTCCAGATTTTTTGGTCTGGTGAATTGTGAAGACCCGTCGGAGAAAGGCACCAGAGACATTTTGAGAGAGTGAGATACAAATCGATGTATGAGCTGCAGGTTACGGTGAAGAGGCGAATTCCGCAGATATTCGAATGGAACCGGTGCAAATAACGCGCCCCCGGCCGGATCGTCCGCTATGGATCTACTGAAGAAAACGTGGAGAGAATAACGAGGACTCTCATTGTCTTCTGAGAGTTCCGTATTCCGGGGAACAATATTAAGGAAGCATCAGGATATACTGCCGCTTTCGTGGATATGTCATCCCCCGGAATTTTCGGATCTCCGTAACTCGCTGCCGCGATTCGAGCCCGTCCAGAAATCGGGTGTATTTTTCTCCCAGCGTATTCGTTTCCAGATAGCGATCCCTGAGGGAATGGTCTGTATAATCATAGTCCCACTGTTCAAACAGGTGATGCCGCAGCCACAGACGATCCCACTGTTCCAGCTGTTTTGAGCGGTTAAAGTAGGCGACAAAAAACTTCAACGTAAAGTAACTGTCTATCTTGGACAGCAGCTCCAGATCCCGGATAAAATCCTCGCGCTGGAGATTCCGCTCTCCCGAAAGAAACTTGAGTGCACCGTGTATGGCATGATTCAATTCTTCGATAAAGACGATGAAGGGAAAAATATTTTTCTCGTTCACTCCCCTGCGGGGATCGTGACGCTCCAGCGATTTGATCATCTGATCCGAATAGTAAATAGCCAGATAGAGGCGGTTGCCGGTAACCCGGAAGAAGGTCCTGGCAATATCGGAGAGTTCCCGGGAAGTTTCAGCGCTTTGCCGGTGGAGATCCCAGAACCGCTGCTGCCCAATCACGAATTTTTCCAGATTGATGCCGCTGCCCTGCTGGTAGGTCCGTTCAGTGATATGCTGCAATTCCTTGAGAAGAGACATGAAGCGAAGCCAGCGTTAATTTATGAGATCACTATCGCCAAAGAAGATCTTGCGGAGCATCTTATCCATATTGTCGGGTTTCTCATCCAGCACAATGTATTCGTCAGCCAGCTTATTGAGCGCGATACGCACCTGGCGAAACATCGCAGCCAGATTTGAGAGGGTTTCCACTAACCGATATCTGGCAGCATATTTATGCTGAGCCGCCCATTGATAACTGCTGCTCCCCATTTTTTCGTAGTACTCGAATCCCGGCACCTTGTGTCCATAAGTCGCTTTTCGGTAGATGTAGTCCGGAAACATCCCGGTCATGAACAGGGCGTAGTTACCAAGGTGACTCCGCAGAAGAAAGGCTTCCCACGAGGAGGCATCGATAAAATCGTTCAGCATATCCACCAGATAGTGATATTGACTATCGTGATGTCTGGAAGGGCTGAATACCCGGTTGGTACTCCCGAATTCCGCCAGCAGCGATCCGATGTAGTCAGCCATTTGCCGATCATTGATTTTGTATTCAAGTAGAACGCGTCTGCTGAGCACATAAAAATACAAATACGGCGAAATTCTCGTAAAGCCCTTGCTCTCGAGAACCCGGCGAAACAGTTCATCGTGATCCAGGATGTCATCCCGCATTTCTTCGTCCGTCAACAATTCTCCCAGAGCGACCTTGTTCTGGAGATCCTTCGCCAGCGTTTCACGAATAAACGAAAAATCATCGGCGGTAAAATTGGCCCGGCAATTCGCTTGTATCATGGAAACCTCCTTTGCTCCATCTGACTGTCGGCCCCGATACTACCCGTCGGATCGGCGTCTCCTGTCATCCTGAGTGATGCAACTCAACAGATGAATCGGTTCTCGTAATCTGCTCTTCCTGACATCAATATTCATATCTGATCAATCACTCTCATCATGTCCGACATCATAGAATTTCTGCTCGTGCAGCATCAGCACATTAATAGATATTTATTCCCATCAGCTGCTCAAGCTTGCAAATGCTTCACACAATTCCCTCTTGGTACTGCTGACCGGCCTGCAGGTTTCATTCTCAGCCATCCCTCATTATTCTCGTACCCTGGATCACGCGACCCTGTATAGGGACACCTGAGCTTTAAAACTCGGGTGCAATCGCACAGATGACTAGTAGAATTATCGGAAGTTCAGGTAAATTCTACAGCAAGATTTCATCAGAACACTTTATAAATACACATTGCAGGACATCCATACGTCAGCGATTTCCCCTGTTATTCGAGGCTCGAGTACCTCGGTACTCCTGCTCACCGCATGGTATGAAGCTTCCATGGGATCGAAATCCTTATCAGTCATACTCCAATTTTTCCCGTGTCCGGCCTCGCAGATAGAGCATCATACCGTAAGTGAATGTGGTGAATCCAAAGGTACCGGCACCCAATAACCCCAGCAAAAGGTTTTCAACGTATGCGATATAGACAGAAAAGAGTATCCCAAAAATACTGAACAGGAAGAGAAACCAGAGAATGGCATATTTATAGAGCAACGCTACTTCCCGGAGACGCTCCCGAAAAGGCACGTTGACCGGAGTGCATCCTCTGACGAGAAACTTCACACGGAGAAAATACCACACGATCATCAGTCCGCCAAATATGAGGCCGAATCGCCAGCCGAGCAGCACTACAATGATGCATAACCCGATGAATGTCAGTGAGAAATATCTGCGGATAAACGCTTGCATCCGTTCCATCCTCGCACTTTCTTGTACTACATATCCTTTTCCATATAATCCCCAGGGATGGAACAGGGTTCGTCCGTGGCGGTCTTCGCTGAACGTCAACGAGAAAATGTCTGAAAAAAGCTCCACAATCTCCGTCTCCCATGTCGATATCGCAAGGAACCGATAGATATCTTTTTACTCATCCGAATGCTTGAAAGAACACTTACATATACTATCAGGGTTTGTATAATATGAGGCAGAAATACCCGGTGAACAACTCTTTTTTTCAAAACGGCCCCCACTGCCGGATCCGGTCTGTGCTCATCAGAAGATACTTCCTGAGCCTCGTTACCGTGAGTTCAATCCCGGGGGATACCCCGTCCAACATTGTTCCTATTCAACTATTTGAACCGGGACCTTCTTCATCTGGTCCAGGGTAATCAGCGTAGATTTTAACCTGCGAATCTGGCGGTAAAAAAGGTACATCATTGCAAATTGCCGGGTATCACCGCTCCTAATGGTAAATATTATATGTAGCTTTCGTATCTCTACTTCCCGAATCTCCTCCCAGGTGAGTTTAATGGGCGGGGTTTTATTAAACCGGCTCTTCTCAATATCCGATAAGCTGTTCGATTTGGGCATCCGGACCCGGATATTCTCTGGCGTGACGTCAATAGAAAACCACTTTCCAAACCACAGATGGATGACCAGAACGATAATTAACACATACAAATAAAAGTACGCTGGGTGATACCTGATAATCGCAAGATACTTGGTATGCGCGAGTACAATAGCGAGCATCAGCAATATGATGGTACCGATCATCAGCCGCTTTTCCGTAGCCGGCTTCATCTTCGACTGCTTCCAGTGGAATTCAACCTGGCTTTCCCGGGAATTATTACTCTGATCGATCATACTGTTTCCGGCTCTCTCTGCGTGTTTCCGATGGTGCAACGATCACCTCCCCCACGATATCCCCAACCCAATTTCGTTTATCGGCTTTCGTTCGCTGCCAATCTGAATCGATATTCATCGAGCGAACGACAGAACGAACTACCCGGGCACCATTTTCTGTTTGATCCGCCAGTCCGTAAACCGGACGTTATGCTCTTCAGCCCAGTGAATTACTATTGCCCGGGACTCCTGAAGCATCTGGTAATCTGCCGGGAATCGGACATCCCGTTCCTTCCCGGATTCCAGGCATATCCTGAAACTGGTGGGATGAATCTCCAGCGTTCGGATGTTTTGGGCAGCAATTTCGGATTTCGATTTGAATTGGTTCAACCGCAGGATTATACCGTATTTATGGAAAGCAACATAAACCCGCCCGAGCTTTTTCTTGAAATAGGGATAAAAAGCCGCCATAACAATCACCAGAGCACCTGCAGCAATAAAAATGTATTTGAACGAATCTATTCCTGCATGGTAATCGAGCTGGATCCAGCTTATCACGAGATAGAAAAGTCCCTGGAGGGCATAGAACAGACGGTATTTCGGCGGTATTATGCTGTCGTAATAGATGGTCTTTTGCTGCATATACGTATCCTCTGTACCCTTCAGCAGATATCCCAGAGGCATCGGATGGATAATATTCAGCAGGTGCGTTATAGGCGATCACCTGCCGCACCATATAAAAGATGGTGATATATTATATCATAAATAAGAAAAATTCAATAAACGAATGTCTTCCGGCTTTCATTTGGAATCCGGAAATTCCGGCAGTACATCTGCACAGCCCGAATCCGGGAGTAATCAGAAGCGGTTCCAGCCTCGCAGGTCACATTAATCAGAGCGTCTTGCGGGGGTTCTGACCGCGTCAAATCGGGTAAATCTTTGCAAACTTCAGTCTCTGCCAGACGATTTCAGATTGTAGACTCAAATTTAAGAAGCATTCACCCGGAACGGCAGGGGGTGTTAAGTCCGCGGATACGCGGGACTCACCAGGTCTTCGGTTTCCTCGTATTTACTCCGGCTGGCCCAGAGAATCCCCCGCCTGGTGATTTCCAGGGCTTCCGGGACTTTAAAATCGGTCACCTGATGTCCCAGAGATGAGTAGAATACCCGCCCGTCACCGTAAACCTTCTTCCAGACCACCGGCATCACCGTCCCTTCAATCCATGGTGCATGTTCGGCGGTAAAGGTGGTGGTCGCCAGTACTTTATTCGCCGGATCCACGTGCATATAATATTGTTCAGTGTGCATCTGAAAATCGCTGAGTCCCCGGGTCACCGGGTCGGAATGATCGGTGATATTCACCTCATAATCGATGACCCCGCCCGGATGAGCCACCCACTGGCCTCCTACCATAAACTGATATTCGGTGTTCTGCCGGAAACTGTCTCCCAGTCCGCCATGCCAGCCGGCGATCCCCATACCGTTTTTCACGGCGGACAGCAATCCATCCGACTGATCCCGGGATATCTCTCCCATGGTCCAGACCTGGACCACCAGATCCAGGGAGTCCATCAGCGATTTATCGGTGTAGGCGTCAAGCGTGTCAGAAACTGTCACATCGAAGCCCTCTTCTCGCAGCCAGGGTACGAACAAATCCCGGCAGGGTCCGGGATCATGGCCCTCCCAGCCACCCCAGACAAACAGTACTTTCTTCCCGCTTCCGGTTTGTGCACCCAATTCCTCAAACAGCGAACCCATCGCCAGGGACGCACCGACCCCAACCGCGCTTGCTTTTGTCAAAAATTCTCTTCTGGTGATTTTCTGAAGTCTCATCGGATTCTCCTTTTGTCTCTCAGCCAATAGAATACCTGTTTTCTAAAGTACGAAAGTGTTGAAAATTATAAGATATTGTGATTGGATTCAACTTGTGAGTTAACCGGGCACGGTGATTATCAACTCCCTCACCTTGAAGCAAGTGTGTGCAGTTGGATACCTGCCCCCACTGCATTAGAGCATTCTCCGGGCGGCACTTCCGGAATCGCTTTCTGCATAGCCGGGAAGGTTCTATTCATCTCCGGAGAGAGTGAAGTTCATCTGCCGCACGGAGAAACTGTCCCGGCCCGAAAATACCAGCCAGCAGGTGCGGCCATTTTCACTCATCCACTTGGCAGGGATAGACATGGTCTCACCCGGACCGGTATCCCATTCTCTGGTATAAAAAACCGTGCGCCAGGGACCCCAGGGATTTTGCGATTCGTAAATCCCGAACCCGCCGCTGAACCGGGTATCCTCACCGGGAATTATCTGGCACCAGAGATACCGATCCAGACCGGGATTATAGGTTATGCCTGACCGGTAGCATTGTCCGGGATTGGTGAATACCGGCTGGCGCTTCCGGATATCCTCAGACCAGTCCGGAGTCCCCCGTTCATCAATCCCGGCAAAGAATTGATACCGCTGCCAGTCACGGATGTCGTCTGTTCGCACCCGGGCCAGCACCATCTGATCCGCCGGCTGGTAAGCGCTGTCGTCATCATTGGAATAAATATAGACATAATCGTCCCGGGCATGCTGATCATTTCGCCCGAAATTCAGGAAAGTCGGATACCCGAAGCTGTGTTCGAACCGCCAGTCCGCCCACTCCCAGGTCTGGCCGTGATCGTCGGACCAGGCCAGCGTGGAATTATCGGCGTTGCGCACCAGCATGTATAACACATCATCTACCATCAGCATCCCGCTGGCTTTGGGGCCGTGTTCGCCCTGGCCCACCCGCTCCCCGCTCTCGGATCGGATGTTTTCTCCACGGAAATCCGGCGGATTCCCGGTGATCCCGGCTAATCCCAGACTGAGTTTGATCTCCGTCCGGGGCTGGAATCCCCAGCCATCGCCATAGGCTGTATATAACACGTCATCATCGCCCCAGGTGATGGGCCAGTTATCGCTCCCTTCCCCCTGTCGCACGATAGCGGATGTGGGAGCGAATTCCACACCGGTGATGTACTCGCTCTCCGGATAGGGTGGTTCAACGATGGCCCGCATTATCGGGTTGAATACGTATTTTTCGCAGGCCCCCCAGAAGGTGAGATCCCCGCCGGGTTCGAAAAGGTCGTCGCCCATGCGGACCGCAATCAGGTTTCGGCTGGGCACCACCAGCAGCACCTGATTGCCGGCCCCGGCCCCGGCAAAGGCATCTCTGGGAACTTCCCGCCAGACACCGTCGAAATTGGTGTACCAGCACAATCCTGAGGCCGGCACCGGATCGCCGCCGGACCGATCCGGGATTGCCGTTCCATGATATGTGATCGCGTTCTGCACCCAGGTGTCACTCAGGATCTGATCGCCCTGCCAGTTGCCTCTGTTCAGCATCAGCCGGCCAAGCCGTGCCACGGCCCGCGGAGTAAAGGATCCGCCGCCCCAGTTTGCTACCAGCGGAAGGCCGTTAATGTCATAGGTGTTCCCATAGCCGATGGACCACGCTTCCTCCGGGATTCCGATGGGCTCCATAATCTGCTGCCGGAGGAAGGTGCGAATGTCGACGGTGTCTTGCCTTGCCAACGCAGAGGTGACGGCGTACGACAGCATCGCCATCCCGGGATTGCTGTAGGCGTAATCGGTGCCGGGAGTGAATAGGACCGGCGCGCTGTCCCTGGAGACGGTAAACGGATCCGGATCCTTCCGCCAGAATATCCCCTTCCAGCCGGGGAGGTTCATGTGTATATCGGTGCGTGAGACCCCCTCTTCCAGTAACCGTTGTTGTTCCTCCTCCGTAGGTTCGGCGTCTTCGATGCCGGAGGTGTGGGTGGCCAGCTGGCGCACCGTGATCTTGGATTTCTGCGGGTGGGATTTCCACCCGGGAATGTAATAACAGGCAGGGGCATCCGGATAGATAACACCTTCGTCCAGTGCCCGCAGCAGCGAAGTGCCACCGACCAGCGCCTTTGCCAGCGAGGCAGAGTAGTGCCGGCGATCCGGACCCCACTCCGGGGCATACCATTCGTGAATGATCCGGTCATTCCTGATCACCAGCAGCGAAGTGGTGCCGTGGGCTGCCAGGGTGTCGGTCAGTTGCTGCAGCTGCCGGGTCGACATCCCCTGGCTTTCCGGAGTGTCAGCCGCCCATTGGAAGCCGTTGGCGGCCGCGTACACCGGCAGGCAAATCCATCCTGCTACAAGTATCATCAGGAATTTTCTAAAGGTCTCCAATTTGAACCCAGATGGTGCGCGTGGAATACTATGCATAAGATTAATCTCCTGTTCCATTACAACTCTCGGAAGGTGTAATGAGAAAATGCACAACTCGTGTCACTAGCAGCCATAGCAAAACCCGTCTTAGTATAACCATTCCTTTCACTTGTCATCAGCGAGAAACCACAGCCCTGTTCGAATTTCTCATTCGGGTCCTTCCGGCAGAAGTTTCCTCAGCTCCTCTCCCGCCCGGCGCATGATAGGCTCTCCGTGCCCGGCACAGAGTTTCTCGACGTCCATCGATGCCAGTCGGCGAACGCTGTGGAGCACCTGGGTTTTGTCCACCGTGACCAGTGGAATGGAGAGTCGCAGTCCCCTTTTACCTGTGACCGGATGCATATTAAATAACAAATCACCGCAGAAGATCACCTTGCTCTCCGGCAGGTAGAGGCTCATACTCCCCGGGGTATGCCCTGGTGTATGTATCACCTGCAGTCCACTGAGATCTTCGATGACGTCCCCATCTCTCAGCTGCTGGTCGACCGGACATGGGGGCGACTTCATCACTGTCCTCTCGCCGAGCCAGAAGATCGCTTTCTTGAGCCACGATTGATAGGGCAGCGAGGCTGTCTTCTGAAGATAGGGTGCTTCCAGCTCATGCGCATAAATATCAACTCCGAACTCCTCAGCCAGGATCGGTGCACTGCCGGCATGATCCAGATGGGCATGGGTGATCAAGATGGCCTGAATACGTTCCGGATCACAGCCACTGTTTCGAATTTCTTCTATGATTTGATCCGCATCTGCAGCCATGCCACTATCAATCAACGCCAGGTTTTCTCCGAAATGCAGCAGATAGACGTTGCTTCGTTTAAGATCTTCCAGCCGATAGATATTCGGAACTACGTCCCTCATCGAATCCCCCGATCACTCCTTTATTCAGAAGAACCCCTACAATATAATCTCTCACCGCACCACCGGAAATTCCGTAATCCGCAGCGTGGTGCACCCGTACGGAATCAACGTGATCTCCTCCGGTTCCACATCCGTCAGGTGCAGCTGCGGTCTGCTGTGCGGCAGCGGACCGGCCATGTGATTATAAAGCTGCCACTCGGGAATTCTCTTTCCCTTTGCACGAAGAGTAACAGGTGCGTTCTCAAGATTCCATGGCGGGGCTGAAATACGCTCCCGGGTTATAACTTCGAATTCCGCTTCCGGATCGGCGATGGCGGCCTCCAGCAACCCGTAATTCCAGGGATCTCTGGAATATACCTCTTCATAATCGCCCCATTGATCATCGCTGTCCACCTGCTTCCAGGCTTCCCGGATTTTCAGGGCATATACCAGCGGTCCGCGCTCCACGGCCACCGAGTTCTCGGCCCACCGGCTGAACCGGATCTCCATGGGAAGTATTAACTCGACCTTGTCTCCGTCCTCCCAGGTCCGATCGATGATGAGCGTCTGGTTGGACTGCTCACCGAACCGCTCCTGTCCATTGATTCGCACTTCCGGGGCCTCACACCAGCCGGGCACCCGCAGGTGTAATGGGAACGTTGCCGACTGATCGGTCTCGAGAATGAACCGGATGGTATTCTCAAATGGATACGCTGTCTCTTCCCGGAGAGTTATCCGGACGTTGTCGCCGACGAGGGCAGTCACCCGGCTGGGAGCATACACCAGCGCCGCCAGCCCGTTGTCCGGTGTCGCAAACCACAGGTGCCGGGTGAACTTGGGCCACCCCTGATGCATGTTCGTGGTGCAGCAGGGATACCCGGTGAACACACCGTAGCAGAGATCGGTTCCGCCGTGATAATGTCCCACGTAAAAATTCCGACGATTTCTGGATATCTCCACCTGATTGGCGCTCTGGAAGTACTGTCGCCCGCTGAAATCATCTCTGGCCTGGGTGGGCAGTGCATTATAGGCGATGCGCTCCAGGTGATCGGCCATCTCCATATCGCCGGTAATGCTCAGTATATTCTCCAGGGAAAACATAAATTCCACTACCGAGCAGAACTCGATGCCCTGGGTGGGGGTTCGTCCGTGGAGGGCCTCGTCCCCGCCGTACATCCCCTGGGGCTGGCCGTGAAACACCCGGAGGTCGTGCAGGGCTTTCTTCACCGCCCGGAGATAGACGGAATCAGGATGCTGCTGATAGTAAATGACCGGCTCCTTAATGCCCTGCGCGATATTCACACAATGAAAACTCATCAGCTGACGGATGCATAGCCGGTTGATGAGGTCCATGTCAAAGGGATACCGGTTGCCGGTATTGTAGGGATACAGGTGGGACACGTCCGGACCTTCATAGCACTCCTCGTTCAGGAATACCGTGGTATACGGAAAGGTCTGTTCGTGGAGCAGTTCGGCCAGATCCAGCAAAAATTGCTCGCCGGTGATATTGTACAACCAGTAGACCACCACGAGATTATCCCCGCCCCGGCGGTTCGCCCAGAAGGACCAGTGGTCCAGCGGCGTCTCGGGGAGCTCCTCCAGCTGATAGCGGAAGTAATTCAGCATCAGGTCGATCACCCGCTCGTCCCCGGTGGCGCTGTAGTACTGCTGCAGCACCTTCAGCATCACCATTTTGGGCCACCAGTCGCGCCTGGGGGTCTTCTGGATGCCGGGCTCCGCTTCCGGCTCCTCCTCGAAGGGCACCGGACCGAAGTAGCCGCTCTCCGCCTGATGGGTCAGCGTCCACTCGATCCACGGCATCACCCGTGCCTTCAACTCGTCATCATTTAGAAGGTAGGCCAACGGCAGCAGCCCATCCAACCAGTAAGGACCGC
>Ga0102944_1001861_pt1 | contig 13152 bp, 11 predicted proteins | sample SalPonD_shore_MG_FD_78172 | JGI IMG/M metagenome (GOLD analysis project Ga0102944, IMG submission 78172) | Salt pond soil microbial communities from South San Francisco under conditions of wetland restoration - Salt Pond MetaG... | ecosystem: Environmental > Aquatic > Marine > Intertidal zone >...
ATACCCTCTGCAATCAACCGGATTTCCCGGCGATTCGCATTGGTGGTTCAATCCGGATTCCCAAAAAAGCCTTTGACGCCTGGATAGAAGAACAGGCACAATCACAAATGAATGGTGAGCCAGGAAAATATAACTATTAGAACGGAAATGCCCCCGGTGACACGCCGGGGGCAAATTTTACGGAACCTTGTTATAAGAAAGTATACACACAAAAATTACATTTCGCAAGACGCAAATCATATCCACATTTTCTGTGACGGTGGAATCACTACCAACCCCGGCGGGACAGCGACCTTTGGATGGATTGCCCGCCAGGGCCAGCATATCATTGCGCAGGACTCTGGCATCATTGGCACCGGCGAGGGGATGACCAATAATATCGCTGAATATCAGGCGTTAATTCAGGCCCTCCAGTGGGCGGCATCACTATCACCTTCACAAATATTTATTTATTCGGATAGTCAATTAATTGTCAATCAGGTGAACAAAACCTGGCGGTGTCATTCGGCCGATTTAGCTCCATTGCAACATAAAGCGAGAACCTTACTCAAATCTGTCAATGCCACCCTTTGCTGGACCCCCCGGGAGAACAATGCAGAAGCGGACCGATTAGCATTTGAAGCCTTGCAAAAACCCTCAAATGCATTATGAAAAAGCGTGAAATGCAAAAATACAACCACTGGGTATGTTGGGATAATGAGAAAGTCCCAATTGATCCGAAAACGGGGAAAAATGCAAAATCGAATGATGCCAGCACCTGGAGTGATGTAAAAACCGCGAAAGCCTACGCGGAAGTTAATGAAAACATTGCCGGAATCGGCTTTGTATTCACTCCGAATGATCCCTATTGTGGCATCGACCTGGATCACGCCTTTATAAATGACATCCAGGAATTGCATCCCTGGGCGGTAGATTTTTTGGACCGATTAGGGGGATCGTATACGGAAATCTCCCCCTCCGGCTCCGGCCTTCACGTTATTGTGAAAGACCGTGAACGTCCCGATTGGTGGCGAGACTGCAAGGATACACCGGAGGGAGAACCGGCAATCGAGGTCTATTCACAAAGCCGCTATTTCACCATGACCGGAAAGGTGTTCAACGGGCAAACACAAATTACTTGCGGTGATGAATGGGAGGATCTCTTGCGGGATTACATGCCAGCAGATGAATTACCACCAATAGACCATGAAGGCGATGCGCCTTCCGTTTATGAACTTTTAGATCAATCAGACTACCCTCCCGGGCAGCATAGGTCTCATCCATACCATAATTCAGAAACTGGCAAAAATTTTAAGGTCGATGAAGATGGAAAAACCTTCCGGTGTTATCGGCATGAAATCACCGGAAACATCTATCACCTCCTTGGCATTCGGGAAGGTATCATTGAATGTGGAGAGTGGCAGAGCAAAAAATTGTCAAAAGACCAGTGGCGTCAAATCTTTGACGCTGCCAGAAAAGAGGATATTGCCGTCCCGGAATCAGAATCTCAAAGTAATCCTATTGTTCACTATTTACCAGATGGTGAGACCATCGAGTCTGCTAAAGTGAAACACCTGGCTTTCGCGAGTGCTGAATATCTCTCACATTCCAATAAATTTCTCGCCGTATTAAACGATTATGATGCCGATCTCTTTGTCTATTCTGATGGCATTTGGAAGCCACGTGGTGACCAAGGTGTCCGTGAAATCTTACGGCCGCATTTGCGAGAGAAATACACCACGCACTTACGCCGCGAAGTTGTTGACCAACTGAAGGGCATTAATCCGGTGGAGCGGGATACGATGGGAGTTCCCGTCAACACTGTAGCAGTGAAGAACGGTCTCTTGAATCTGGATACCCGCGAATTACGACCGTTACGACCAGAAGATCGGGCATTGTGGAAAATGAATACAGCGTACGATCCGGAAGCATCCTGCGATTTGTGGAGACAGACACTTCAGGAGATTGTGCATCCCGATTATGCGGAAAAGTACATCCTCACTATTCAGGAATTTTTCGGTTCGATGTTATCTTTTCGATTAATTCCCATGAAACAGCACCTGTTTATCCTGGGACCCGCCGATGCCGGGAAAAGTATTTTAGTCCTTGTTCCGAAAGCCATGTTTGGTGATGAAAACGTCGCGACCGAAAGCATCTATGCGCTTTGTAATACCCGGTGGGGAGTTGCTTCTCTGTATGGAAAGCCCCTCAACGTGCGGAACGATCTGGATGCCAATATAATCAAGAATGCCGCCAGGTGGAAAGAATTGACTTCCCCGGATGATCCGATTGCGGCCGAAAGGAAAAATCAGAATAAATTTTCCTTCACCCCGCACACAAAATTTCTTTTTACTGCAAACCAAGCGCCGAAATCCAATGAGGCTGATCAGGCGTTTTGGATTCGTTTTATTACCATGGTTTTTCCGCGAACCATTCCTGAAGCAGAGCAAGATAAACAACTGCTGGCCAAACTTACCACAGAAGAACAGCAATCCGGAATCCTTAATTGGATGCTGGACGGCCTAGATCGGCTGCGGGAACAAAAACAATTCACCTATCAGCCCTCTCCTGACGAAACTATCCAAATCTGGACCTCGTACGGCGGGAGCGTGGAGCGATTTATTGATGCCGAATTGATTTTGACGGGTGATAAAAATGACTTCGAAAAAAAATCCGATGTTTACGGCGTCTACCGGCAATTTGCCCTCCAAGAAAACAAACAGATAGAAGAACAACAACAATTTACCACGATCCTCAAATCCCGGGGGTATGTGGACACCGGACAGAACCGGTTTAATGGAAGGCGAGAAGAGACCTACCAGGGATTGCGATTCAAACACCGTGGGCAGCATTCATCACCTGAAACGGCGTGGGAGTGGACCGAATGATTGACAACTATCCTATCATTCACCTGGAGGCTGTGCTGGATATTATCGGACACACGTACAACCCTGCAATTCAATTAGCTACTGATGGACACCGGATCGGCATTGCACCGCCAACCGCAGCCACGCAAGACTTGATTGATACGGTGAACGCACACAAACCAGAATTGCTCCACCATATTGCAGCTCTGGCACGAGCACAGCGCAAATACAATACCCGGCTGCACATCGAGCAACAACTGGAAGCGACCCTCAATATCATTGGTTCTCCCGGATGGAAAGACGATCCCGCGTTTACCGAATGGCAGGCATTGACGCGGGAACTCTCCCAGCTCATCAATCGCCTGGAAACCCTGTTAGGCCGGGAGATAACATCGGCCGAAGCAATACACGGCTTTGATCACCTCATGGAAGATACTGAAAAATAATTACCCCATAAGGAGCATATCATGCGAGACGAATACTATCACCACATTGACACCATTCCCGCAGCACCCGGATGGCAATTGCTTATCCCGGTGTCCGGACCTGACAATGAATTATATGAGCACTTCGTCGCAGAACCGGTACTGGCCTGGGTGATTTTCCAGGAGCGGCAAGAACGAAACGATGCACTAGTGGGCGTGCATGCGTTACCAGTCATTCCAGGAGTAGTATTTAGCGACCGAGAATTAGAAGACTATCCGGTGCAATCCCCTGACGGGCGGATTCATTTCATGGAAAGCGGGACATACGAGACTGAAGCGGAAGCCCTGAACTATCTCAATGACTGTAAAAAAAGAGAGCGTACAGGATGATTTTCCCCGTCAGAGCTGTCAGTACGAATTCGCATATCCTTATGTGTATATATCTTTATTTTTGGTATATAAATCCATACCTCCCCATCATAAAGAATGAAAAAAATGTACTGACAGTACTGACAGTAAAAAAATTTTGACTATAATTCTGGTTCGAATAATACGAGGCCCAAAAAGCACAATTCTCCGTGGGGGTTTTTCTCCTGTTGAATTTTTACACAACCCAAGGGGGGGTATAACATGAAGCGCTATGTTCGAACAAGTGATGAGAGCAGGTTGGCAATTGAAGGCAAGCATGATCACATTTTTATTACTGTGGATATCAGGTTCCCGGCGGTCACTGGTGATAAATGGAATACGACCAGCCGGGGGATCACGATCCCGGTTGAATGCGCCGATAAATTAGTCCAAATCTTAACAGAATTGGTACAGCAGTGACTTTTTCTGTGACCTCTGCACAATCTGCGACGCTGAAAGGCTTGGAATATAAGGGATTAAAGTAATATGAACTCTAAACTGAAAATATAGAGACAGAAAAATTGAAAGAGTTTTCACCATGATTTTAACAAGGGTGTTACGAATAAATGTTACGCATAAAATTCAGGGTATTAATTATGAGCAGCAATAATAAACACAATACAAAAGGAGTGTCAAATGAATGAATCAAAAGAGCAATACGGAATCATGGGATGGATTCTCACATTACACCCTAAAGGTGAAGAAGTAATGGTAAATGCGGGTTTCTCAATAGATTTGCCGGTGAGCATATGTATAACTAAAACTTCTCGTCGAAATCTCGTCTTTTCTGACAGAGAAGCTATCGTGGTAGCACATTTTGCGAAGTAGGAATTGACGATTGGAACAAACGAGATTGTTTCACAGATCGATCACCGTATCTTCATTCAATATTCGGCCTTCCACGTCGTGGTGTCGCAATGTCAGAGTAGGGTTTCCATTTTCACGATGAACGCTCACAGAGAGGAATCCCCCTGTTACATTTAGGTATTGATGCTCAGGCATCACCTTATCATTACTCCATCCACCGGCATGGGCATTGCTGGCCGGACCACACGAATATTCACGCACTCCCGTTTCCAAATCGATTGAGACATACTGCCAATGCCGGTCACCACAAATCACCACCATATCTTGCTGCGCGGCGATAAACTCTCGTAATTCGTTCCCCTCATGCGTAAATGCCTGATTAGCGTGGTTGTCCCTCTTATTCTTTCTATCGGGTCCAACCAGCGGTGTCGGACTAATTAAAATCCGAAAGGTAGCCTCTGATTCTTGAACAGTCCGCTTAAACCATTCTTTTTGTACTTTACCCCATATGGTCTTTTCGGGCCCGTCCGGTATGGTATTCGGTGAACGGTAATCACGTCCTTCCACCAGCCAAATCTGCAGGTCTTCCCCCCATTTATATGTCCGGTATGTTCGGCTGCACCTCATGGGGACCTGTTCGAGAAACACCTTTTGACCCTGCTCAAAGGTGAATTCTCCCATAAACTCGGATTGCATTCCCGGCCAACAGTCATTTCGCCAGGTATCATGATCGTCTTTGATAAAGTAGCTGGCCACTTGTCTGTGAAATTCTCGATTGGTAGGCAAACTGTAGGTGCGCGCCCAATGCCAGCGTGCGAGGGATATATTTTTGGCTCGACTATCGTAATAGACAATATCCCCCGTATGAATGAAGAAACTGGGTTTCAGCTGTAACATGGCGGGATAGATCTTCCAACCTTCACCAGGTATATCCTGATCTCCATAGGCCTGGCCAGTCGAGACTGTAAAAACTACATCCGATGGTTGATCGGGCATCGGCGCGGTGCGGAAGTTACCCTGGATGCGCTTGCCAGTGGATATCATCTCCTCATCCTTAGACTCCACCAACATATCGTATTCCGTGTCTGGAGTCAGTTCTGTAAGCAGGATCTGACGAGTAAAATCGCGCTGTTGATCGACAATCATCCATGTAGTTGAATCCCAGTGCGTAGCTTGTTTTGATTTATACAGCACGCGAACATACCCACTCGTACCAGGTACTGCCCCCTCGATAGAGTCTATGCTGCATTCATCAGGATACCGAATACTCGGAACCCAATCAGGTCTGGAATCAGGTGTTTCTGAGCGTGTAAATAAAACTCCGGTGTCAGGATTGCGGTAATAAATCTCCGGCATAGGCACTTCTGAGCCGATCCGATGTGGTAACCGGGTTAATCGAGTCCAAATAATTGCGCTGGTAGGTGTAACTTCACCTATTTTAATGCCGGTAGCCTGATAAGGTGCTGATAAACACGGTTCCGAAGAGACAATAATAAAAAACGTGACTATAATGGAGAGAATCTTACAAGACGATAATTGAAATTTAATTGAATTACACATTAATCTTAACCTATCATGTAATTTTTCTTCGTTCTTATAGCCCTTCGTGATATTCTATTCTGTAATCGTGAGTATAAACAATTGCCGTGTTCCGTCCTCAGTGACTCCAGGAACCAGAATCTGGTTATTCTGACGGTTCCATCTTGGTGCAGGATCGATTCTAAGATCCCCCTCGTATTCACCCTTATTAAAGCCACGTGTTCTAACCCATTCTCCATCTGTAAGACGAATAATGTTATAATAATTTTTTCTTTGCCGGCTAAAACCATTTACAAACCACTGTCCGTTTGGAGACAAACTGATATCTCCCCCCGGGCTTGGTATTGCTTCACGCGTTGCAATCGTGTCAATTATTTCTCGTTTCTGCACATCGTAGATTACTTGTCTATCATCGTAAGCTCCTATAATTTGACTGCCAATACCCCATTCCGGATGGCCTCCAATGTACTGATGGCCGACAACCAGATCGGTGCCGTCTGCATTTATAGTGCAAGGTATATTAATACGTTCACCGTCTGTCTGCCAATTGGCGCGTACATAAAAATAAACAAGCTCACCATCGCGGTTCCATAAAGTGTGGTTGATAAAAAGCGCATTTCCTTGAGCTGCAAACCCTGCTTTATTCAGCTCAACTTCCAGCTGTGCAAACGAGACCAATAATTTTTTTTCACCAGATTCGATATCGATAATAAAAATACCATCGTCCTCGGGCGCAGCAATCCCTTCGGTCCAGTCAGTGGTACCCCGATATCCGGTCACCGGACGCAATCGTGCCATCCGGGCATAGTTGATGGCAAGAAACGATTTCCCGACCGGACAAACACCGCCATTACCTACCGGTGTATCCTCAAATTTGTACTCACGAATGCGTCTGTCTTGGTTGATATCATAAAGAACTGTGAATACTTCACCGGTTTGCGGATCCCTGTCATTGAAGAAAAACTGTGAGGCCGGTTTATCAGGGTTCCAGTAGAACATAGTGCCTTGTTGAAAGTTCCAACCTAAAGACTCATCGACTTTCTCAATTATATAGAAATCCCCTTCCGCGCGGTTTAAATTGACCAGGGCAACATCGGCTGGGTCATCACCACCCGGCAAGTGATCGTGAAACGCTGCTCTTAAAGTAAGGATACGTGTACCGGTACTGTTCCAGGGAGTGGTTAACGACTGGCCGATATAGCCGAAAAAGTGATGGTTAGGCCCGTGTGTTATTTGTTGAATTTTTACTGTAAACTTTCTGGGATCACACAAAATAATATGTTGCAAACCTAAAATTACAAAACAACTCTTTCCAATTGTTTTTAAGAATTTTCTACGTTTCATAACTCTAAATTCTCCTTTCCCTGGCAACCACAGGAATGTCTGCTATTTTTATGTAGTAAGATTACCCTGTAAACATTATCCCGGCAAATCAAAAGTCTGATTTCAGGAGAACCGTTGTATCTTCTGGCAATTCGTGTAATGTTAGATATATTAATACAACGGATACAGGAATGAAAGACACTATTGCCTATTCCGGATATTGGTTAGTGTCACCTCACTCTGCTCAGCAATCACAAACGGATAGTCTGCCAGAGGCAATCCTGTGAATGCCAGTTGGTTCCCTTCACCCTGAATTTTCTCGATATCATAGACCCTGCCGGTTAAGAGATCGACCAGGATCGGTTCCTGAAGTGGAATTTCATCGATCTGAATATCTACTTGTGCATAATTAATTACATTCTCCTGGGCGGTCCAGGGAAGCCAATAGAAGAGGAGGTATTGATCTCCAGTGGTTGCTTTGAATGGCGCCAGGATGGGGACGGAAGGGAAGGCGTCGTCACCATAGGCAATGCCATAGAAGTCACCCTGGTCTTTCACCTCCAGATTTGCCTTGATGGTGATTGGTTGATATCTGTTATCAAGAAGTGCACAGATATTTTGATAGGCATAATAAGCTGGCTTTGGTTGAAACGAGGGATTATAAAGAATCGCTTTCTCATTCACTCCAACACCACGAACCCTGGCACCACCCCGTTCCGGGAAGCCCAGAATACTATCAACCCCTGTTAATTCTGGGCGTCTTTGCTCTTCCCAGCGTCCGTCATCGTCCATCAACTTGAAGTAATTGCTTACTTTGGCATCGCACAGATGCACATCCGTTAATGCCTGCCGCAGCAGCCATTTTGCCTGAATATTTACCCCCCAGGGGCTTTGTAATCTGGCACCGGTTGTACTGCTGTGGGAGGGATATCCGGTCTCTCCCTGCCATAATTCGATATCAGAATTATACCGGTTCACAACATCCCAGAGGTCCGTGATATTATAAAGCCGTTCCTCAACCACCTCTCGATAGTTATGAAAGGTAATGATATCAATGTACTCCGCTGCGCCTGCTTGCAAAAAAGTTTCGATAAACTCAATATCAATGCCAGCGGTTGCCCCACCGATGACCTGAGCCTCAGGATCAATTCGTTTAATCAGAATGGCCGTTTCGCGCAGCAGTGTACTGTACGCTTCCGCATCGGCTTCCGGACGCCAGAATCCGTTGTGATTCGGCTCGTTCCAGATTTCCCAGTATTTGATTTGATCCATGTATCGAGTCACCAATGCTTCTACAAAATTTAACCATGCCTCCATGGCCTCAGTACTGGCGGTCGGGGGAGCCGGTCCCCTGCCATAAAGATCAACCGGCTCTGTTGCAACAATATCCATATAGAGTTCATTGCCATCATCAATGGTCACAAACGGGGTAATTCCATGGTCAAGCGCCCGGGAAAACGCCGTATCAGTCTCTGCCCAGCTGTACTCGCCCTGTTCTTTCGTCACCATTGCTGCCTCCGCGCCATCCATCGAACTTATCTCACGATCTAAGAAGGCGATAATATTTAGTGCTATAACAATTCTATTGTCTACATTAGTGCTGCCCTTTTCTGGGATGCAATGTAATAGTTTGGTTATATTAATATTTATCATAGGGATAATTGTTTTTGGAATAAGTATGGTACTTATCCTCCTTGTTCCAGTAAATTCACTGTCGCTATTTGAATGAATATTTCGTGAAAATGTCACGAGAATGTCACAAGCTGCAGGAAACCACAGGTAATTAATGGTAAAGTAGACATCCGAAAATCTCTGTAAGTGCTTATTTTTATACTAACAAGAACATATCAGGAAACTGCCGGCAAAACACCATTTTAAAATCGCACTCTGGAGGTCGTGGGTTCGACTCCCATCAGCTCCACAAAGAGCGCTGACCCGGATCAGCGCTTTTCTTGTTTATAGCGCATTTTGGAAATTGAGCTCATAACAGATAATCTAGGTGATCCTTGAAATTTATTACGCTAAAAACGAGAGCCACAACAACACAGCGGATGCACAAAATCGTCATTCACATCAATTCCGTCTGAACGCACTCACCAAATGTCCCTCTATTATTTCAGAGGATCTTTCTTTTTTTAGGTTAGGGACTCCCGAACTACCCCTACAATTAAAATCTTTAATCGAGGAGCAGCCACTTTTCACTCAGCAACTCATACTTTTCATATTACAGGGACAACTTTTGACTCAGGAGGTGTAACTTTTGATTCAGGAGGTGTAACTTTTGACTCAGGAGGTGTAACTTTTGATTCAGAGGGTGTAACTTTTGATTCAGGAAGTCGGGTTTTTGATTCCGAAAGTGCAATTTTTGTCTCGGAGTGTCCGACTTTTAATCCAGCATCTCGCTTTTTTTATTCCATAACAGCAGCTTTTCACACCGGAATCAGGATTTTCATTTACAAGCGCGGACTTTTCATGCTCCTCATAATTTTTCATACCTTCGTTCGTTTTGCAGCAAGAGCAGGTGTGAACACTTTGCCCGGTTCTCACAAGAGAATTATCATCTTCCCTTACTTAGGGCTTACTGAAAAAGTCTTCTTTCCTGTGGTTGATTCCTGCTGAATCCATATACGACTGCAAACCGCACCGCCACACACCGGTTGAGGCACCAGAAAAACCAGGACAAAAAATACTGCCGGAGCACCGCGGCAATATTCATCGCGAAGAAGGTCATGGCAATCCAGTGTTCACTGGTATCCTGCCGTTTCGTCCGTACACGCCCCAACTGATACTTGCGTTTCCCCTCCCCAAACTTCCCTTCAATCCGGTTGCGTTGCTTCGCTTCCTGCTTCCGTTGCTGCTTGGCCGCCTTGCGCTGCTGGTCATCCGCCGGGGGCCGGCCCAGCGGCTTCCCGGAGAACCGAATCCCCCGCTGTTTGCAATACCGCCGATTGGCCCGCGTGCCATAGATGGTATCGGCAATGACGACCGCGGGATAGTGCCCGAAGTGCGCCCGAAAGCGCTCCACCTGCTCCGCCAGATCCTGGCTTTCGTTATAGGCCTCCCAACTGATCCGGTCCAGATACGCGTAGCCGTCCACGAGACTGACCGACAGTTTCGCCCCGAATTCCGTAGACGCGTGGGCTTTCCCCCGCACCATGGGCCGCACATGGGGCTGACTGAGACTCACAATGCGGCCGGGAATCCGGTGCGTCTGCTGGTCATACATGGTGCGTTGCTGCCGGTAGACCTCCCGGATCACCAGCAGCTGGCGATAGGCCGCTGTACTCAAGGGGATGGCTGCCCCGGGCAGGGCATCCAACAGCCGGTCGAGATGTCCCAGATTCCGACGAACATACTGTAATTGCTTCCGCACCGCCTTGCGGACCTGTTTCCCGTGTTTCTTCCGCTGCTTCGCCACCGCCAGATAGTCCTGGCGGGCCACCTGGCGATACGTTCGAGGCTTCACGCGGCCCGCACCCGGCGTCCACACCTGATCAATCAACGCTTCACTGACCTCCCGGCACTGATTGAGCAGGTCCAGGTCGGTAGGGTACCGGATGTCCGCCGGGGCCACTGTGGCATCGATGAGTAACTGCCCCTGCGGGTCGGGCGAGGCGTCGGAGGCCTCGGTGTCCTCTGCGGAATCCTGGACATGAGGGGACTTCGGCGGGGTCGCTGGAGGCAGCGTCCTTCCTGAGCCTGGGTCGTCATCCGGGTCCGGCGGTTCCTGCGGAGGCTCGTCTGCGGGGTCCTCGGCAGGTGGGGGATCCTGGGCGGCCAAAAACTGCCGATTGAACTGGGCGATCAGGTCCGGGCCCAGGCGCCGCCGGATCGTTACGAGCAACGACGGGTCACAGCACTGCCGATAACAGTAGTCCGGATACCCCAGAAAATATTGCAAATAGGGATTCTCCCGGATCTCCTGCACCGTCTCTGTATCCGTCACCCCTTTCATCTGTTGAATAAGCACCGCCCCGATGGCGATGCGCGGAGCCAGGGCCGGACGCCCCTGGGTGGCCGAAAAACACTGGGCATACTGGGTGCCCAACTCCTCCCACGGCATCCGCTGGGCTAACTGCACCCACTGATTGGAGGGATCCAGGCGCCCGGAAAAGGGCAACACGAAATCATACACGTCAATTTGGTGGGGATTGTCGGTCGGGACCATGAGGCATTCCTTGTCTGCAAGGGTTTCTGCTGAAATGTACCAAAAGGTATGCATTTTTGCCCAATAATACAAGCGATAATTAACTGTATTATCAATATGTTATGACTTTTTCAGTAAGCCCTACTTAAATGAACCCTTTTGTGTTTACTTTTTTCGGGTGAATGATTATACTGAACAAGACAAAACCGGTCGCCTTTCAGAGAAACAGAGGTGTCCACCCAAGTCAAGGGAGGTCAATCATGCAATCTTATAAATGTTTGCCTATCATTCTATTAATTTCTACCCTCATCCTGGCTCCATCTGCGGACGGGCATATCGAGGGGCTCCTTTTCCAGGAACATCCCCCCAAAACCACCGCCGGTATTCTCCTGCAGTCTGGCAGATATCAAATCAATAACAATAATGTCGCCCTGTCAATCAATTCGTTCGCTGAGTATGCTCTCTCATCCAACTTATCAGTTGGGGTCGGACTGCCATTGGGTCAGTACCAGGATCAGTTCCAGCTCTCCGACGCGGTGGTGGCTGTGAAGAGTGCCCTGCCCCTGCAAACCTTTACTGCAGTTCCAATGATACTATTCGAGGTTCCCACTGGTATGGAGCCTATGACATCGGGCCATACTGAGATCGTCCCGGCACTGTTTCTGGAGAAGAAAATCCCGGATATTCACCTGTACGGGTCGATTAAAGGCCGGGCGGAAGTCGGCGAGTCAGACGATGAACATGGTCATTTGAATGTGCTGGCTCCGCATGCGACTGATGAACTGGCGGGAGATGCCGGCATCTCCTATTGGGTGGCCGATCACATCGGCCTCGACGCCCGGATTAACGGATACTACGAAGATTTCGAATCCTTCCATCCGGGAGTGGAAGTCGGCGTGGTCTATCAGAACACCACCCGGCAGGGTACGACGGTTAAAGCCAGTCTCGGCTATTTTACGATTTCCTCAGGAGACCGCGAAGGGAGCGGCCTGGGGTTCTCATTCTATATCGCACCGTAAGTAACATAGAAGACGCGGCACGTGTTGAATTACGGATGACAGTTCGAACCAGGATACCTCGGATTATTCCTCGAACATCTGCTCCACCGGCACAATCTCCACGGCTTCTTCCCGGATGTTCAATGGGTATTCCATGATCAGTTTGTCCTCATCCAGGATTTCATCCGGTTTGGGCGAGGAATATTCGATGGGACTGATTTGATCGGATATCAGGGCTTGTTTAAATTCCCCAGCGTCTTTGGTAACCACGGCGATCTTGAGGTTCTCGAACCGGAGGTACTTCCTGACGGCCCGGTTCACTTCTTCCCGGGAGAGATCAGGAATGATGGTCCGCAGGTTGTCCAGATGGCTGCCATCAATCCCATAGAAAGTGTCATCGAGTGCGTAACCCAGCCGCGCCATGGTTGTGGGCGCGTAATGCAGCACATACTTGCCGAAGAACTGTTGTGTGAGGTTGAAGTCTTCCTCCGATAACCCATGTTCCACCAGATACTGCAGCTCCCGGATGGCAGCCCGCAGTGCGAAATGCCGGGTTTCGTTGGGCACCGGCCGGATCCAGATTTCGAAGACCTGCTGCCGCAGCGAAACATTCTGGGGCGGTTTGGTCCGGCTGCCCCCGCTGGGATAGCGTTCGATAT
>Ga0102944_1001862_pt1 | contig 13147 bp, 14 predicted proteins | sample SalPonD_shore_MG_FD_78172 | JGI IMG/M metagenome (GOLD analysis project Ga0102944, IMG submission 78172) | Salt pond soil microbial communities from South San Francisco under conditions of wetland restoration - Salt Pond MetaG... | ecosystem: Environmental > Aquatic > Marine > Intertidal zone >...
CATGACCGACGAAGACACCGCACTGATCCTGCAGACCCACGGCGTCGACCAACCGAACCGGACGTACGCTCCGCTGTTCTACGCGATGACCGCCGAGGCGATGGAGCTCGACACGACGATGTGGTTCACGATGGACGGGACCTCGCAGATGGCCAGGGGCGCCGCAGAGGAGGTCCAGATCGACCCGAGCACGGACGTCACGCTCCGGACCATGATCGACCGGGCCCTCGACGCCGGGGTGAAGCTCACCGTCTGTCACCAGAGCATGGAGCTGTTCGACCTCGGGGAGGACGACATCATCGACGAGGCGGAGATCGTCGGCGCGGCCAGCATCATCGACCTGTCCCTGGACGCCGACATGGTGATGTACTTCTGAGCGGGGGACCAACTACCACCCATGAGCCAACGAGTCCACAACTGCGTCATCCCGACGGATCGACACATCGACGTCGAGGAGCACGTCTGGGCGAAGGTCGGCGACGACGACGTCGTCACGATCGGCATGACCGACATCGCCCAGAGCCTGGCGAAGAAGTTCCTCCACGCCCACATCAAGGGCGAGGGGACGGAGGTCGACAAGGGCCGGAGCGTCGCGACGGTCGAGTCGAGCAAGTACGTCGGCCCGGTCAAGTCGCCGGTGAGCGGCGAGGTCGTCGAGGCTAACTCGGCCGTGAGCGACGACGCGTCGCTCATCAACCGGAGCCCGTACCAGGACGGGTGGATCGTCCGGATCGAGGCCGCGAACCTGGAGGACGACCTGGAGGGCACGCTCCAGGGCGACGAGGCGGTCGAGGCCTACCGGCAGGTCATCGAGGACCACGACCAGCTGGAGGAGTGCGAGCACGTCGAGGGGTCGGATTTAGAGTAGCGGATCGGCGGTCCGCATCCCCGAAGAGCGGGCCACGTTCTCGTCTCCGCGGATCGGCTCTCCTACCGGCCGGTGGACCGAGTGCGAGTAGTGGGCAATACTGGAATGTATGTATTGGGCAATATCGAGTTATCTTCATTACGACCCCCGTCAATGACTGACACGGATGACTTCCATGGACATCGCCGTACCGATCAGGACGGTGCCGGATCCGGTCGAGGAGCTCGAGGCCGACCCTGACGGGACCGACATCGACCGGGAGTGGACCGAGTTCGTCCTCAACGAGTTCGACGAGCACGCCGTCGAGGAGGCGGTACTGCTCAAGGAGGCGCGGGACGAGGGCGACACCATCACCGTCGTCGCCCTCGACGACGGCCTCGCCGAGGTCGAGCAGATGCTCTACACGGCCGCGGCGAAGGGCGTCGACCGGCTGGTCCGGATCATCGACGTCCCCCCCGGCCTCTCGACGAGCGGTGCGGCGTCGCTCCTGGGTAGCTTCCTCGGCGACGGGGACTTCGACGCGGTGTTCACCGGCGTCCAGTCCGCGGAGGACCGCGACGGCCAGCTCGCCGGGATGCTCGGTCACGAGCTGGACGTCCCCAACGTGTGCGTCATCACCGGGGTCGACGTCGACGGGGACGAGCTCGTGGTCGAAAAGGAGTTCTCGGGCGGCGTGACGGCCACCTACGCCGTCGATACCCCCGCCGTCCTCGGGATCCAGGCCGCGAGCGAGCCACCGCGCTACGTCGCGGTCAGCCAGATCCGACGCGTCATGCGGAGCGCCGAGATAGAGACCGTCGACGCCGCCGACCTCGGGGCCCCCGCCGAACCGGGCTCCGACGTCGTCGGCCTCCACGAGCCGGAACGCGGCGGGGAGGCGGAGATGCTCACCGGGTCACCCGAGGAGGCCGCGGCGGCGCTCGCCGACGTCCTGGCCGACCACGGGATGGAGGTGTGAGCGTGTCGGACGTCTACGTCGTCACCGAGCACCAGGCGCCGGAGTCGCTCGACGGCGTCAGCTACGAGTTGTTGAACGCCGGCCGGGGGGTCGCCGACGACCTCGGCGTCGACCTGGTCGCCGTCGTCGTCGGCGGCGACACCGACGGCTACCTCGACGAGCTTGGGGTCGCCGACCGCGTCGTCGGCGTCACGGACGCGTCGCTCGACGAGTTCAACCCCGTCGCCTACGCCTCGGCCGTCGAGTCGGTGGTCTCGCAAGCGTCGCCCCGCCTCCTGCTCACCTCGGTCACCTCCATCGGGATGGACGTCGCCCCGCGGGTGGCGCGGTCGACCGACCTCCCCCTCGTCTCCTACGTCACCGACGTCTCGGTCGACGGGGGGGACGTCGTCGCCACGAGCCAGCTCTACGGCGGGAAGATGTTCGTCGACTCCGCACTCGGGGGTGACCCGGCGATCCTCGCCGTCGCGAAGGGCGCATACGACGCCGACGGCGGTCGCGAGTCCGGTACGCCCGAAGTCGAGGAGGTCGGCGTCGACGCGGCCGACGCGGGGATCCGGTTCGTCGAACGCCACGAGCCCGAGGCCGGCGACGTCGACATCACGCGGGTCGACCGCCTGCTCGCGATCGGTCGGGGGATCGGCGAGGAGGACAACATCCCGATGGCCGAGGAGACGGCCGACGCCCTCGGGGCGGCGCTGGCTAGCTCCCGCCCGCTCACCGACAACAAGTGGCTCCCGAAGAGCCGGCAGGTGGGAAAGTCCGGCAAGACCGTCCAGCCGGACCTCTACGTCGCGGCCGGAATCAGCGGCGCGCCGGAGCACATCGAGGGGATGAAGAACTCCGGCCTGATCGTCGCCATCAACACCGACGAGGAGGCGCCGATCTTCGACTACGCCGACTACGGCATCGCGGGCGACCTCTTCGAGGTCCTCCCGGCGCTGACGGAGCAGGCGGAGTAGGGGCCACGCACGGAGGCGAGATACGGAACCCGCCACCGTCGTCCTCGGACGTCCGACCGGCGGGCCGACGACGGCCCGGACGCTGGGCCGTCCTGACGATCCACCACACAAGCCTTATTCACGGCACGGACCCTACCGCTCGCCATGGACGACGAGGACGTGCTGGACGCACTCGCGGGGGTCGACGACCCCGTACTCGACGAAGACATCGTCTCCCTCGGCCTGGTCAACTCGGTCGAGGTCGACGACGGCGTCGCCACGATATCGCTCGCCCTCGGCGCGCCGTACTCCGCCCACGAGACACAGATCGCCGACGCGGTTCGGGACGTGGTCGCCGACCTCGGCCTCGAGCCGGACCTCACGGCGAGGATCTCCGAGCCGTCGGGCGACCACGACGAGGTGCTCCCGGACGTCGGCAGCGTGATCGCCGTCGCCTCGGGGAAGGGCGGCGTCGGGAAGTCCACGGTCGCCGTGAACCTCGCCGTCGGGCTCGCCGACATGGGGGCGCGCGTCGGCCTGTTCGACGCCGACGTCTACGGCCCGAACGTGCCGCGCATGCTCGGCGCCGACGAGCCGCCAACCGCGAGCGGCGAAGACACCATCGCCCCGCCCGAGAAGTACGGCGTCGGCCTCATGAGCATGGACTTCCTGGTCGGCAAGGACGACCCCGTCATCTGGCGGGGGCCGATGGTGCACAAGGTGATCACGCAGCTGATCGAGACGGTGGACTGGGGCCCGCTGGACTACCTCGTCCTGGACCTCCCGCCCGGGACCGGCGACACGCAGCTCACGGTCCTCCAGACCATGCCGCTCACCGGCGCGCTGATCGTCACGACCCCGCAGGCCGTCGCAGTCGACGACGCCCGGAAGGGCCTGGAGATGTTCGCCCGGCACGAGACGCCCGTGCTCGGCATCGTCGAGAACATGAGCACGTTCGTCTGCCCCGACTGCGGGTCGACCCACGACGTATTCGGGGAGGGGGGCGGCAGGGCGTTCGCCGACGAGGTCGGGATGCCCTTCCTGGGGGCCGTGCCCCTCGACCCGAGCGTTCGAACGGGGGGCGACGACGGGCAGCCGGCCGTGCTCGCAGAGTCGGAGGCGGGCGCGGCGTTCCGCTCTATCGCCGAGAACACCGCGAACATGGTCGGCGCCGTCAAGCGGCGGAACCACTCGAACCTCGCCGCGGCCCGGGCGCCGAACTCCGGTTGATGCCCGGGCTCGACTGGCTAACGCTTTCCGTCTAGCGGTTGCGTCCACGACGGCTCGTCGTGGCGACGGTCGACGTCGACCCGTCCGGCCGGGCGACGTCGGCTAGAATCTGGTCGGACGACCCCGTACGGACCTGTCAGACGAGGAGCTGGACGTCCGCGTCGGCCATGCGGTCGATCGCGGTCGCCGCGCCGACGCCGACGGTGACGCCATCGATGAAGTCGTCCTCGCCGTAGCCCATGAGGTCCTGGGTCATCTGGCACGCCTGGAGCTCGACGCCGGACTCCAGGCAGACGTCGATGAGCTCCTGGATCGTCGCCGTCTTGTTCTTCTCGATCCTCGACTTCATCATCCGGGTGGCCATCGAGTCCATCCCCGGGATGGCCGCGAGCAGGTTCGGCATCGGGAGGCTCGGGTTCCCGACGGCGCTGAGCTTGAGCCCCTTGGTCTTCTCCTTGTGCAGGATGTCGAGCCCCCAGAACGTGTGGAAGATCGTGACGTCCCAGCCGAACGCCGCCGCGGTCGAGGCGAGGATCAGCGGCGGGTAGGCCATGTCGAGCGTCCCCTTCGTCGAGATGATCACCATCCTCTTCTGGTCGTCGCCCACGGCCGCCTTGACCTCGGCGAGCTCCTCGCGGAGCTCCTCTATCTGGTCGGCCATCGTCGGCTCGCTCCCGGCGTCGCCGTCGGCGGCTGGTGCGTCGGTGCTCATTCGACGACCACCTTCTCGACGACGTTCACGTACACGGTCTCGCCGTTCTGCCGCTCGATCTGCTCGAGGATTTCGACGGCTTCGACCCGATTGGCCCAGGCCTCGAAGTCGGGGAACGCCCCCGGGTCGGTCGCGAGCACTTCCAGGACGTCCCCCTCCTCGAGCCCGTCGAAGGCCTTCTTGGCCTTCACGACCGGCATCGGGCAGGACTCGCCCTTGACGTCGAGCGTTTCGGTGATCGAGTATTCGGTTCCCATGGGTGACGTAAACCACCGGTTCCAGCCCCGGCGTGTTGTACAGGGTTTACAATGCTGATTATGATATAAATAACTAGGCTCGGCGGAAGGCGGCCCGCTTCGTGCGGCTTCTCAGGCGTCGTCACGGATGGCGGTGGGAGCCACGAGGGGACGCCGACGGTGTACTGGTAATCGTTCGCAGTATACGAAATATCGTCGTGCCGGGGACCTATCGACCACGCCGCGATTTCGGCATGAATCGGCCGATTGCGTCGGGGTGAGGAACGTCCCTGGCGACCGAGGGGCGCCATTTACATGCCCCCAGGGGACATTGCTACTCATGACACGAGGTGCGGAGCCGCCCTCCGACGGCGCCGACGGCCCCGTCTCGGCGGAGACCCGCCACGCGCAGATGGCGGAGGGGCTCTACCACCGGTATCGGGACATCGTCATGTCCATGGACCGTCGCGGCTCCTTCATCTGGGACGCCCCCGGTGCCGACGCGGGCGACATGAACTGGATGGAGGGTCGGGGGACCCGGGACGAATGACCTGGCGCGAGACCCTCCTCGACGACGAGGACGTACGGGAGGAGGCCGCCCGGGAGTTCGTCCTGCGGGCGTTGCACCGGGGGTCGGACCCGCTCAACCACTGGATCGTCCGGGTGGCCCACGAGGAGCGGTCGGTGGCCGTCGCGGAGCTCGAGGGGCAGGTGGGCGTCACCAGGTCCACCCTCAGCGAGCGGGTGAACGACCTCGTCCAGGTCGGACTGCTCGAGCGGAACCTCGAGGGCGACGTGGTCCAGCCGACGGTGCTGGCGGCCGGCTTCCTCGGCGTCGTCGACGACGTCACCGAGCGGTTCGCCGCGAAGATCGTCGAGGGGTTCGATGCGGAGCAGCGCTGAGCCGGCGCCGGCCGTCGCCGTCGCCGTCGGCCGGTCGGACCGAGCGGGCGGCTGCGAGGACCGGAGGCCCCGCAGCGGTACCCTCGCCTGAGGTCACATGCCCCGGATCCCCTTCCCCGGAGACGACGACCTCGACGAGCAGACGAGGGCGCTCCTCGAGCAGGTCGAGGACGTCCACGGCTTCGTCCCGAACCAGCACCGGCTAGACGCCTACCTCCCGCTCGTCCTCCGGAGCCTCCTGGACCTGAACCGGCGGGTCCTGCTCACCGGCGACCTGGAACCCGAACTCCTGGAGACCATCGCGCTGATCGTCGCCGTGAAGTCCGAGTGCGAGTACTGCATCGCCTACCACCTGGCCGTGCTCGAAGCGCAGGGCCGACCGACGGCCGAACTCGACGCGATCCTCGACGACTGGCGCGCAGTCGAGTTCGCAGCGAAGGAGGAGGCGTTGATCGACCTCGCCGTCACGGTCGTCGACGATCCGCACGCGGTGACCGACGGGGACGTCGACCGGCTGCTCGACTTCGGCTACTCGCCGGCGGACCTCGTCCAGCTCGTCCACTTCGTGAACCTCATGCGTGGCTACAACGCGTTCAACGTCGTCTTCGGGACCGACCCCGACGACGAGCGGGGCGGCTGGATGGACCGGGACCTCGGCGGGTAGGCAGGATACCGACCAGCGAAGGTCACCGGTCGCCGTGTGGTCACCGGTCGTCGATCGCGGCGAGTATCGCCGCGCCGAAGTCCTCGGGCGTCACCCCGGGCATCTCGACGCCCCGTCGGTCGATGCTTTCGGCCACCGCGTCGCGGAGCGCCCCCCGCTCGAGTCGAACGCCGACGAGGTCCGAAGCGAGGTCGTCGAGCCCGGTCTCGGGCAGGACCTGGATGTCGCCGGAGAGCACCAGGTCGTCGATCGTGCCGTCGGAGTCGACGACGGTCGCCCGGATCAGCCCGCCGGTGGCCTTGTGCCGGCCCTCGCCGACGTGCACGCCCTCCCTGACCTTGGTCCGGCCCTCGGGACCCCGGAGCCCCTTCCGCTCGACCCAGTCCGGATCGACGAGCTCGTCCCGCGCGGCGTCGATGGCCGCCGTCTCTTCGTCCGTTGGGACGTCGTCTCGGAGCTCCCAGCCGAGCCGGTCTTCGACGGCGTCGCGGAAGACCGTCCTGATCTCGGAAAGCGGCGGGAGCTCGCCGAGCTGGGCCCGCATCGTCGTCATGTTCTCCTGGAGGGTCTTGTACATCTTGTCCTGGAACTTCTCCGAGGGCGCCCGCACGACCTTGGCCATCTGCTCGACGTCGAAGTCCAGCATGAACGACCCGGCGATCACCGTCGCCTCGCCGACGTCGCCGGCGCCCGTGCCGCCGATCTTCTTGCCGTCGACGACGATGTCGTTGACGGGGGCGTACCTGGCGTCCACGCCGAAGTGCTGGTAGGTGTCGATGCACGGCTGCGAGTACCGCTCGAAGAGCGCTTCGGGGCTGCTCTCGACGGCGGCGGTCGGCACCACGTAGTGCCAGAAGTACTGGCCGGAGTCGAGCAGGACGGTCCCCCCGCCGACGTGTCGTCGGTAGATCGGGAGGCCGTTGGCCTCCGCGAACGCGACGTCGACCTCCTTTTCGAGCTCCTGGTGGGCGCCGATGCAGACGTACTGGCCGTCGGGGCGGACCGTGTCGAGGACCGGGTCGTCTTCGGCCCCCATCGCACGGGCCAACCCGTGGAAGACGGCCTGGCTCCCGAGCGGGTCGGTGTCGCCGAAGTCGATGAACCTGGCGGTTACCATGTGTGAGGGTCGCCCAATACGGGGAAAAACATTGTGCCGTTTCGGCAATCGAAGCTGGGGCCGCGAAGCCCCACCGTCCGACCCCCGGTGGTATCTGGAGGTGTGCGAGTTCTTCGAACAGCCTCCGAGCGCGTGTCCGGTAGATATTGCCGCTCGACTCGGCGATCGCCCCGACCCCCCTGCGCCGGCGAAGGCGGCCATCGGGCTCCTCCCGACTCGGGAGTGACCGACGGACTGCGGGGGTTCTCGGGGCCCTCGTCCGTCGCCGGACCGTAGCCCGAGTCTTGCGGTAGAAGCGGTATTCTCACCCGTTTCGTGTCAGCACTACCACAATAAGATATAGGTGGAGCGGGTTGTATTGCATGAACATATGCAAACAATGACCACGGAGTGACCCCGATGTCCGAAGCAGAGAAGCTCCCGCGGGCGGAGCGACAACGGGTAAACGAGGTCGAGCGGACGCCGGCCGCGATGGACGAGCGGAAGCGCGCCGGGACGATGTACAGGACCTCCTACGACGACTGGTCCCGGGAGGACAAGGAGGCGCTGTTCGAGAAGGTCACGGCCGACCTCCGGCACGAGGACTTCATGTACGGCTGCTACGAGTGCGGCATCTGCGTCGCCGCCTGCCCCTCGGCCCGGTTCTACGACTTCAGCCCCCGACGGATCGCCCAGGCCGTCGGGCGCGAGGACGTAGACCTCTTCTTCGAGCAGCTAAACGACGACGTCTGGGACTGCTCGCAGTGCTTCTCCTGTAACCGGTGTCCCCGGGAGAACAGCCCCGGCGGGCTGATCACCATCATGCGGGAGGTCGCCGTGACGGAGGGCTTAGAGAGCGCCGAGTCCGCCCTCGAGGGCTACGAGCGGGTCATCTACAAGATCATGTCCACCGGGACGCAGGTCTCGCCGGACATGATCCAGCCCGAGGCGTTCCCGGACTGGGGCCCCACGGCGGTCGAGGAGTCCGAGCACATGCAGGAGTGGCGGAAGGCGATCCCGCCGGAGACCATGCACACCACCGACACGGCGTGGGCCGTCTCCGACCGGACCATCGCCGAGATGTTCCTGATCTGGCACGAGACGGACGTCATCGACATGCTGGAGGACATCGACCCCGGCGTCCACATGATCCTCACCGACATGATGGAGGACAAGATCGAGGCGCTCTGAGGCCGCCCCCGAGGTTACCACCCATGTCAAAGACACAACGACGACAGACGCAGAAGGAGAAGCGGCAGGCCGAGGACATCCGCGACGAGCTCTGGGAGCTCGACGAAAAGGGCGAGATCGAGGTGCTGCCGGTTCCCGAGCCGTACCGCGAGGTCGAACGCAAAGACGGGAAGGTCAAGAAGATCCCCCTCGAGGGGCTCTGGCACCACAAGTCGTGCGGGCAGTGCGGCCACATCCCGGGCTACTCGACGTCGATCTTCTGGCTCGCCCGGGAGCTCGGCTACGACTACTACGACCCGAAGGACCAGACCTCCTGTACGGGGTGGAACTACTACGCCAGCGCCACGTCCAACGAGGCGGCCCAGGCGGGCGTCGCCCTCCGGAACTTCGGCCAGGCGAAGAAGGACGGCTACTACCCGCTGATCCACTGCGGGACCAGCTACGGCCACTACAAGGAGGTCAGAGAGCAGGTCGTCCACCACGAGGAGACGCGGGACAAGGTCCGCGAGATCATGGACAAGCTCGGACACGACCTGGTCATGCCCGAGGAGATCGTCCACTACAGCGAGTGGACCCACGCGGTGCGCGAGGAGATCGCGGACAACCTCGAGTACGACCTGAGCGAGATCACCGCCTGCGTCCACCCGGCCTGCCACTACTACAAGATCGTCGAGGACGACGCGATCTACGACCCCGACGTCTACGGCGGGAACCGGACGGCGACCGTCACGGCCCTGCTCCAGGAGATCGGCGCCAACGTCGAGGACTACTCGACCTGGTACGACTGCTGCGGCTTCGGCTTCCGCCACATCCTCGTCGAGCGGGACTACACCCGGTCGTTCGCCACCCAGCGCAAGATCGAGCGGATGAAGGAGGAGGCGGACCCGGACGTCACGATCACCCACGACACCGGCTGCGTCACCACGCTCGACCAGAGCCAGTGGGTGACCGGCGAGGTCCACGGGCGGAACGTCGGCGTGCCCGTCATGTCGGAGGCGCAGTTCGCCGCCCTCGCGATGGGCGCCCACCCGTACAAGGTCTGCCAGCTCCACTGGCACAACACGGACTACAAGCCCCTCTTGGAGAAGATGGGCATCGACCACGAGGAGGCGTGGGAGGAGTTCGAGGTGGAGGTCGACGAGATCGAGCGCGGCGACAAGGAGTACATGACGTGGGATGACGTCTGAGGCCCGCGACCGTCTCGGAGCCGGAACGGGGAGCACCGTCGAGAACTATTCGTCCACACCACCCTACCTACCACAATGACTGCAGAACGGATCGCGATCATCGGTGCCGGACCGGCTGGAATGAAAGCGGCGATCACGGTCGGCGACCTCGGCGCCGAGGCCGTCGTCATCGAGAAGCGGGACGTCGTCGGGGGGATGCCCGACGAGGCCAACTACGCGGCCCTGACGCCCGACCTCCGGGACACCGAGGAGGCGTTCGAGCCGATGATGCGGGAGTTCGCGGAGCACGAGAACGTCGAGCTATTGGCCGGCTCGGAGGTGGTCGACTCGTCGGGCTCGGTCGGCGACTTCACGCTCACCGTCCAGAACGGCGAGGGCACCGAGGAACTCGACGTCGGCTCGGTCATCGTCGCGACCGGCTTCGACCACTTCGATCCGGGGGAGGAGACCCAGCAGTACGGCTACTACGAGTTCGACGACGTGATCACGCTCCCCGACGCCGAGGAGATGCTCAAGGCGGACGACTTCGTGCGGCCGTCGACCGGCGAGGCCCCCGAGAGCGTCTGCTTCATCCAGTGCGTCGGCTCCCGCGACCGGCAGATCGGGAACGAGTGGTGCTCGAAGGTCTGCTGTGGCATCGCGACGAAGGAGGCCATCGAGGTCAAAGAGCAGCACCCGGACGCGAACGTCGTCATCTTCTACATCGACATGCGGATGTACGGCTTCTGGGAGGACGAACTCTACTGGAAGGCCCAGGAGGAACACCACGTCCGGTTCGTCCGCGGCGTCGCGACTGAGATCACCAGGGCGGGCGACCAGGTGATCGTCAAGGGGGAGGACACCACGATGGGGAGACCCTACGAGATCCCGATGGACGTTGTGATCCTCTCGGTGGGGATGGAACCGTCGGAGGGCACGCTCGGGATGGCCGAGATCCTCGACGTCCCGCTCGAGAAGCACGGCTTCATCGAGACGGTCGGCGGCCCGCTCGACACGGTCACCACCCCGCGTGAGGGGATCTTCGTGGCGGGCGCGGCCGCCGGGCCGAAGGACCTCGAGGACAGCATCAGCATGGCGGGGTCGGCCGCCGCGAAGGCCGTGACGACGGTCAGGGGGCGACCCACGCCCGCCGCGGACGGGGGCCGACCGGATGAGTAACCCGATGGATTCGGAGTTCGTGGACGCGGGGCACACGAGCGCGGACAAGGCCGCCGCGCTGGGCGAACAGCAGCGGTCCGCCTTCGTCTCGCGCGACGGCGAGAAGGTCGACGTCGAGACGATCCACCGGTTCGTCGAACAGCTCGAAGAGCAGGCGGGCCTCGGCGACGAGGAGCTGGGATCGATCGTCGGGGAGGTCGAGCAGCGGCAGGAGACCTTCGCCCGGCTGCTCGGCGAGCTCCCGGACCTCGACTCCGACCAGGTGGAGTTCGTCCTCCGGAACGTCTTCGCCACCCGAGGCCGGCGCGACGAGATCGTCGAGGCGCTGGGTGTCGAGGGGTTCAACGAGGCCGCCGACGACCTCCTGTCCGGCGACGGCACCGTCGCGGAGCGGGTCGACCGGTTCTGTGCGCGACTCGACGGGATCGACGAGCGGGTGCGGTGGACCCTCGCGTCGGAGCTGCTCCACCTGTCCGACCCGGAGACGTACCACCTCTGGACCCGGTGGATGTGGAACCCCGAGAGCCGGACGGGCGCGGTCCCGCTGATGACCATGGCCGACGTGGACCTCGACGGCGACTCGCCGGGCGAGACCTACGTGGCGGTGGGGGAGGCGGTCGCCCGGCTGAACGAACGGACCGACGAGATGGGCTTCACCCCGGAGGTCGTCGACGGACCGCTCGGGACGGACGTGGCGATGGCCACCGTCCACGCGGTCTACACCTACCTCGTCCTCGGGATGCGCATGACCAAGGAGTTCACCCAGGCGATCCCCGACCACGACGAGTACGTCCGACGGCTCCTCGGCGTCCAGGAGCTGCACGAACAGCGGACCGCACGAGCCGGACCGCCCGGGGGTGGCCCGTGAGCTCCGAGGAGAAGCGACGGGAGCTCGAGGGGCGCTACGGCAGCACCGGCGCCGTCCACGAGGAGGCGGAGGTCGAGGTCGGCGGCATCGACGTCTCCGGCCACTGGAACCGGATGTACGACGAGCGGGTCATCGACTCGTACGACTCGGCGATGATCGAGAAGGTGACGGACCTCGACGGGGGCGAGTCGCTCGGCTACTGCTACCAGTGCGCCCAGTGTATCGGGGTCTGCCCCGTCGACCAGGCGGGCGGCGACTACGGCCCGCGCAAGATCTACCGCCGCACCGAGCTCGGCATCGACTTCTTCGACAGCCCGGACCTCTGGCTGTGTACGACCTGCCAGAACTGCGTCCGGGTGTGCCCGAAGGAGGTCGACATGGTCGAGATCGCGCCCGCCGTCCGCGAGGAGGCCGTCCTCGAGGGGGAGGCCCCGGACGAGCTCGAAGACATGTTCGGGAACGTCTTCCAGTACGGCAACCCGCAGGGTGAGTCGGCTAAAAAGCGCGCGAAGTGGACCCGCGACGTCGACGTCGACGTCCCGATCCTCCCTCGCATGGACGACCCGGCGCCCGTCGAGTACCTCTGGTACGTCGGCGACTTCTGGTCGTATCACCCCCGGGGCACGGACGCGGCGTCCGCGATGGCAGTCATCCTCGACGCCCTCGAGGTCGACTACGCCATCATGGGGCGAGAGGAGAAGTGCGACGGCGACTCCCAGCGCCTCGCCGGCGAGCCCGGTCTCTTCGAGATGCTCGCGGAGGACAACGCCGAGGCCATGGCGAAGTACGACTTCGACCGGATCATGGTCTCGGGGCCCCACGCGCTCAACGCCTTCCGGAACGAGTACGGCGACGTCGTCGAGGACTGGGACTACGAGACCCTCCACTACACCCAGGTGCTTGCGCAGCTCATGGACCGCGTCGAGTGGGCGGACGAACTCGACTACCGGGTGACCTTCCACGATCCGTGCTACCTCGGTCGGCACAATGGCGAGTACGAGGCGCCCCGGGAGATGCTCCGCGCGATCCCGGGTGTCGAGCTGGTCGAGATGCCGCGCAATCGCCAGGACGGCTATTGCTGTGGCGGCGGTGGCGGCGGCATGTGGCTCGACGGGTTCGCCGACGAGTACCAGGA
>Ga0102944_1001863_pt1 | contig 13147 bp, 11 predicted proteins | sample SalPonD_shore_MG_FD_78172 | JGI IMG/M metagenome (GOLD analysis project Ga0102944, IMG submission 78172) | Salt pond soil microbial communities from South San Francisco under conditions of wetland restoration - Salt Pond MetaG... | ecosystem: Environmental > Aquatic > Marine > Intertidal zone >...
AAGCTAGACTCTCTAGGATGCACCGCACAAACTCAGCCATATTTATGGGGCAGGCCTGTCCGGTTTTTTGGCAGAACCGGACTATAGCCTTTGTCATATCTAAGGGTTTAAGAAACAAAGGATGATCCGGATCAATAAAGGATTTAAAAGGCTTGGCTGAGTGCCCCTTTTTCATTAACTCTCCATACCCTATCTTTCTTTTCACACTCCATTTCTTTCGGCACTCCTGGAGCAGCCACAAACCTGTGATGTTCTTGGATAATCTGAATCGATGCCCCAAGCCTCCTTCATTAGTAAAATTAAGCTTAAAGCTTTCCTCAGTTATAAGAGGAGAATTGAGCTCAATACCCATGATAGACCAAGTACCGGAGCTGATAAAAGCCCAGTCATTTCCTTGAGCTGGAACAGCAGCCACGGCAGAGGCGGTGTCATGAGCAGCGGTCAGCACAACAGGTAAGGGCTTTATCCCGATCTCTTTCGCTGTTGCCTTTTTAATCAAACCTAACTTTTTTCCCCCTGTCTCCACCTCCTGCATGATGGAAACAGGCACATCCAAGGCTTTAAAAAGCTGTTCTTCCCAGTTGTCCTTTCGGGGATTAAAAAGCTGAGAAGTGGTGGCATATGAAAATTCAGTGGACATTTTTCCTGTTAGAAAATAATTGAATATATCCGGCATAAACAAAAGGTCTTTGGCGTTGTTCATGATTTCAGGATTTTGGGTCTTCACCGCATAAAGCTGAAAGATGGAGTTGAACTGGAGAAACTGGATTCCGGTCAACTCATAGATTTTTTTGGGAGATATTTTTTTCAGAAACTCTTCCATGGCTTTCTTGTTTCTTTTGTCTCTGTAGGCAAAAGGAAGAGAAAGCAGGTCTCCCTCTTTATCAAACAAACCAAAATCCACTCCCCATGTATCTATGCCCATACTGCTGATAGACTTTGTATGCTCTTCCACACATTTCCTCAACCCTTTCTTTATCTCATCAAATAGATCAAATACATCCCAAACAACACGGCTTCCTTTAGAAATCATCCTGTTTTTGAATCGATGGATTTCCTTGACCTGGATCTGATCCTTTTTCAGCTCTCCCAAGAGAGCTCTACCGCTCTCCGCACCAATATCAAAAGCAAGAAAATAATCAGGATTCATCCTCTTTTTCTGGCTCCTCCCATTCATAGCCAAATCCATCCGGAAGCACATAAGGAAAAGCAGATATTCTCAGGCGGGCGCAGCCCATAGGAATCAAAGATACTGTCTCAACAGGCTGGTCTGTCTGGGCAGGACTGGGCTGCAGTTTTCCCACCAATCCCAAATGGTCGAGCTGCCATTCCGGAATTTTTCTGGCCTTAAGCTTGATTTCAATGGGCGCTGATTCCACTTTAAAAGGCTGGCCATCTTCAGGCCAAGGCTGTTTTTGGACCTGAACTCCCTCTGCCGGCTTCCCGTCTTTAAGCAGCAGCCCATAGTTCCAGCCAGTAGTGGGCTGAATCTCCCAAGCCGGCCATTGATCAGTCCCTCCTTGCCGAACATATTTCTCTCCGATTTTTAGGGAATAGGTCAAAGGTCCCCGGTTTATGGACACACTGTTGAGATTCTTTGTCCAATGGGTGATGCTTACATCCATAAACAAGGTAAGCATCACTCGGTCCCCATCCTGCCAATCCCGGCTGATGCAGAGGAAAGAATTCGGCTCAGAGTCTAATTTTTGAGCTTTTCCGTTTATCTCAAGTCCAGCCTTCTGACACCAGCGGGGAATCCTTAAATAAAGAGGAAAGCTAACGCTTTCAGGGGTGGATATCTCAAACTCAATTTTTTCATCAAATGGGTAGTGTGTTTTTTCAGTGATGACCACTTGAGTCCCCTCCCCCACTTCGGCCGTGACTTCAGAAGGGGCATAAATCACCGCACCCAATCCATTGTCATGGGTGGCTGCCCACAGGTGTTGGGTGAAATAAGGCCACCCGTGTCCTGAATTGTGCTGACAGCAGCGGTGCCTGTGGGGATTCATCCAAAGCATGGGCCCTCCATTCTGAAAACCCGGGGCTTTGCCTTGACTGTCTGAAACAACCAAATTGGGAGCGGTTAGATACCGAAGCGCCTTTAAATCAGGCGTCATAGATGCTGGATAGGAATTAAACGCCACATCCTCACACCGGTCTGCCCATTTGACCTCCCCTGATATCATAAGAAGAACCTCTTCAGAAAGCATCATCTCCACCATGCCGCAGGTCTCCACAGCCTGCCTGGGACCGGTGTATCCTTCCCGGCAGTTTTCATCCCCTCCAAACATTCCTCCTGGAACCTGGCCGTAAAGGGCTTTGACTTTCTGCCAGTTTCTTTCAGCAGCTTTAAGGTGCGATTCCTGTTTGGATACTTGGTAATAGGTGGCTGGTTCCCCAAATCCCTGAGAAATGTTCACATTACGCCAGTTGATCACATCCTTTTCCCATTCAGCAGTGTTTCGATGAACTTTCCTTGCAAAATCCAAAAGCCAATCCTCTCCGGTCTGGTTGTACAGCCAGATCACACTGGACAGCATATCGCCGGCTCTCATTCTAGGCCAGTAACCCTTCAGAAAATCTTCATCCGGAATGTCGGATAGGTACTTAAAATAATCTTTCATCAAGGAGACAACCCGATCGTCTTTGCTTCCTGTGTACTCATAATAGTCCTGAAGACAGAACAGCATGATCATGTTCGGCCATAAATCCGTACGTCCCTTAAGCTTTGTGGCCGCACCGCCGCTTCTATAAGCCGGGCCAAACCAGCCGTCCGGCTGCTGGCTGCTGAGAGCTCCTTCGATCCATATCCGGGATTCCTTGATCATCCTCTCATTTCCAAGTAAATAACCGCAGTTGCTGAATCCTTTTAGCCAATAAGGTTCTTCCTCCCAACCCCTCTCTCCCTTTCCTTCTGGATCGAGCCAGGCATTGTTTTCTTTTTCAAGAAATTGGCTTATTTCATCGAGATGTCCATGAAATCCTTGGGCTTGGAGCTCAAGCTGCTTCAGCAGCCATCCTCCGGGCTTGACTTTGCCCACTGGCAATTTGATAAAAGGAGTTCGGATCAGCGGTTCTCGATTGCTTATGTAGTGATCGTTCTTTACATCTACGGGAGGTTTTTTAACTGTTGAGACCGATTCCCTTTTTTGGCAGTTCACAAAAAATATTAAATGCCCTATTAAAACAATTCCTGTAATCCAATTTATTTTTCTCATATCTCCTCCCCATCTTTTTAGATAGCACACTTTTTTATATCATCAAATCAATTGAAAAACAAAAAAATATCCATTATCTCCATATATTATCCTGAATTATTCACAAGCCTAGGTTGCTGCAGATGCTAGGCGCAGGGCATGAAGTCGTGGTCCTTCACTACGAATGTCCTGTAACGAAGCAGATGCAGTGAGATAGGCTTGCCTGAAAGGGAAAAAATACCGATAATAGGATAAAGACATAAAAAAACACAATTAAAAAATATAAATTTTATTTCTTTATTAAATATGATAAACCTAATAAGCGTTTAAAAAAAGGTATCGGTTTTTTTTATGAATGATTTAGGATAGATGAAATTACTCATTACGATTGTCATCATCACCTTTATTGCCCTTATTGGCTCCCGTCTTACTTTTCTCAATCGGAAGCTCCCGCTTGGCTTTAGAAACATCATCTTCACCGGCACCGAATACATATTTATGGGAGTCCTTTTAGGAAAAATGGGGCTCAATCTGATTGACCCCAAGATATTAACCAGCTTAGAACCTTTTTTGTTTTTTGGGCTTTCCTGGATAGGTTTTTTATTCGGACTTCAGTTTGACTTCAAAAGCCTCAAAAATCTTCCCCGCTTCTTTTTTTCTATTTCAGCTATCCAAGCTCTGGTTACTTTTATTATTGTCATTCCGGTCATCTTTTTTTCATTCAAAACTTTTTCTTCTCTTCCCAGTAACACCATACTGATCATCTCTCTTGCCCTGGGCAGCGCATCTGTGTGTTCCGCTCAATCCGCCCTGGCCATTGTCTGCAACAATTACAGATTCAATAACCGAAAGCTTTTCTCGCTTCTGAATTACATCTCAGGCATTGACGGTATTTTTGCTTTGACTTTATTATCTCTGACTTTTTTCATTTTCCCCTTCTCTGTCAGCACAAAATTCGACTTAATGAACTCTTTGGAATGGATTTTATTAGCTCTTATCATTGGGATGGTGGCCTCCTCTATATTCATCATCTTGAGTAAAACCAAGTTTTCTCAACAGGAATTTGTGGTTTTCATTGTGGGTACTGTTTTATTTGGAGGTGGACTGGCCATGAAAATCAATCATTCCCCTCTTCTCATTGGCTTTATATGCGGATTAATCACTGCTAATTTCTGCCGGCACCGGTTGAGAGCCCTTGAAATCATGGTCCATTCTGAAAAATCCATTTATATCATCATGCTGGTGATCATTGGAGCTGGCTGGTCTCTCAAGTTTGATTTTATTCTCTTCATCACAGGATTTTATTTTCTATCCAGATTATTGGGCAAGTTAGGGGGAGTATGGGCAGCCACTCGATCCTTTAAATCTGAATTTCATGTTCCGTGGACCACTGGGCTGGGACTTTTATCCGAAGGAGGATTTGCTGTGGCTATCATCATCAGCTTCTCTATTTTTTATCCTTCTTTATCAGACTATTTAGTAACAGTGGTCATCATATCGATGATTCTCAATGAAGCGATAAGTCCAACTCTTATCCTTTTTCACTTGGAAAATCCCAAACCCCTTGATTTTAAAGGGCAGCCAAAAATAACCCAACAAAAAACATGATAAACAAAATACTCACCCTTATTCTGGTCATTGCTTCAATGTTGCTTCTCATTCACTTGGGTTTGGGTGAAACCCAAAAAAACTGTCCTGCCTTAGTCCTGGGACTCATTCTTTTAGCCGCTTACTGCTTTGGCTTTCTTCTGGAAAAAATCGGTCTTCCCCGGATTGTAGGTTATATTTTGGCCGGATTGTTCATGGGACCTTTCTTTTTGAAATTATACACGCTCCAAGAAGTCAATAGTCTTGCTTTCATCAACAAACTGGCCTTGGCATTTATTGCTTTCTGCGCAGGAGGAGAACTGCGGCTCGTCAACATACGAAAAGTCCTCAAATCCATTGTATATTACATATCCGGAGTCACCATAGTGGTGTTTATAGGAACCACTTCGATTGTGTTTTTGCTGTCCAATGCCATGCCTTTTATGAGTGATTTCAGCCCGACCTTAAGACTGGCGGTTTCAGCCATATTCGGAACTATTGCAGTGGCGCGCTCTCCCTCTTCAGCCATTGCCATCATCAGTGAGACCAAATCCAAGGGACCTTACACAGATATTGTTCTCAGCGTATCTGTAGCCATGGATGTGTTTATCATCATATTGTTTGCTGTGGTGATCTCTTTGGTTCAAATCTTTATTAAAGGACAGGGCGGGTTGAATTTTTCCTTGGTATTTTCTCTTCTGTTTGAAATCTCGGCTGCTTTTCTTCTGGGCTTTTTATTAGGAAAACTCATTGTCTTTCTCATAGAAAAAATTCATATGGAATTTCCTGTTGTTATTATCGCCATGGGATTCATTGTGATTGAATTTTCCCATCTTCTAGGGGATTATTTGCAACAGGTGCATGACATAAGACTGGAGCTGGAACCTCTCCTCATTTGTATGGCTGCCGGATTCACTGTGCAGAATTTCTCAAAACAGGGAGAAATTTTTCTCCAAAGAATGGACCGGGTTTCCCTTCCCATTTATATTGCCTTTTTTGCCATGACTGGAGCCGCTATGAATTTAAAGGTACTCCGCACAGGATGGCTTCTGGGATTGGTTGTTTTTGTGGTTCGCCTTATCTCCATCTACGTGGGTTCATTTGTAAGCGGCAGACTTGCAAAAAACCAGCCAAAAATATATAAGAATGTATGGTTGGGTTTTATAACCCAGGCTGGAGTCAGTTTAGGGCTGCTCTCTGAAGTCGCCCGCCGGTTTCCAGAGATCGGTCCCTCTATCCAGACTATATTAGTGGCAGCCATTATAATGAATCAGATCATAGGACCTATTGCCTTTAAATACGGCTTGAAAAAAGCGGGCGAAACGCAGGCCCAAAGGAGTTCGTGATGCGCATTTCTCAATATTTAGATAAAGACTGCCTGAAAATCCCCCTCCAAAAGCATAAAAAATATGAAGTCATTGAGGAACTGCTCGACCTAATAGCTCAAAAATATCCTGAAGTTGATAAAAAAGAATCCATTCAAACCCTTATGGACAGGGAAAAGATCGAAACCACGGCTATCGGGAACTATGTGGCCATTCCTCATGCCCGAATGAAAAGTATCCAAAAAGTCTATTTTGCTTTTGGGATTCCAGAAAAAAGTGTGGACTTTGAGGCTTTAGATAAAAAACCCGTCAATCTGGTGTTTCTCCTTTTATGCCCTGAAAAAAAAGTCAACACCCAAATCGGTCTTTTAGCCCGGCTGTCCCGCATTTTACACGACAAAAAACTCAGAAAAAAATTAACCAAATGCAAAAACAGCCAAAATGTGATAGATGTTTTTACAGAGTATGAAAACAAACATTTCAGTTGAGTGAAGGAACCTTAAATATGAAATTAATCATTATTTTTCTTAATAAAATCGAATATCTGGATGACCTTCTTTCTGCCTTCCTGGAAATCGGTGTGCCCGGAGCCACGGTTTTGGACTCTGTGGGAATGGGTCATATTGTCAGTCATGACATACCCATCTTTGCCGGATTACGGGACTTTTTTGCTGGCAGCAGCCCCACAAATAAAACCATCCTGATAGCCACTCAAAAAGATATGATTTCAAAAATAGATGAAGTTCTTAAAGACATCACCGGCTACCATCAAAAAACAGGTATTGCCAAGATGATATCGGTTCCTGTGGACAATTTATTCGGATTCGAGAAGTAGATCTGCAGTTATCTTTAACTTTTTTTCTTCAGGATGTATTTTCTTTTTTCATTGATGTTTCAGCTTCCTGAACAATCCGTTTCACATTCTCCATCATTTTTGGAGCGCTGTACACAATACCATCCTTGATGGTCCACTTCACTCCTCCCCTGGTCATCAGCTCTCCGTCTTTTATGTCCAGCACTCCAGTTGGATATAAGAACTTTAAGTTTTCGAGAGGATTCCCGTCCACCAGGATAAGATCTGCCATATACCCGGTCCGAATCCTTCCCAGTTTGTCCTCCATTCCGAGAATTTTGGCATTGTTGCCGGTGGCGTGCATAATGACATCGATAGGATGGAACCCAGCTTCTTGATGGAGCTCTAATTCACGGATCACACTGAATCCATACAGTTGATAGATATAACCCGCATCTTCTCCTACCCCAACCACTCCGCCTAATTCAGCAAATTTACGTACGGCCTCCATCCATATTTGGTAATTCTCTTTCCAATAAACTTCATCTGTGGTGCTCCAATTCCACTGATAGGATCCATGATGGGCTGGATTGGGCATAAAATATTCCCTGACCGCAGGATGAAGGTATTCCTCAAACCAAGGCTGTGTCCGGGCTCTCTGGAAATCACGGCTGGACTCATATATCACAAAAGTGGGACACCAGGCTACATCAGTTTCAACCAAAGTTCGAAGGACTTTATCCAGCTTATCAGGGTCGGCTTCTCTCCACAGTCGTCCCGCGTAACGGAACCGGTGGCTTTCATTGCTGTAGTTGTACCAGTATGGAAAATTCTGTGAGCCTTTGAGTGCAGCATCAGGAACTCCATACCAGTGTTCAATAGTGGTGGTTCCAAATTCAGCATCATCCCAGGCATCGGTTTCTTCCACCCCCACATGATGAGCCACTCGCAGTCCTAACTTATGTGCTTCGTCCAATATGGCTTTCATGATATCTCTATCCAATCCAAAAATTTTTACTCCGTCTCCTCCTGCTTTTTTAATCTGCTGAACGCTCTTTCTTCCTTCTTCAGGAGTTCTCCCTCCAGCCCGCATGTAGAGAAAAACCCGGGGCGCATCAATCTGCCCTTCTCTGCTTTTCTGCCGTTCCTTGAGGGTTTTTTCAGTATTACTTCCCACATCCCTGACTGTGGTGATGCCGCATCCCAGCCATAAACTGTAGAGATACTCAAAAGGCAGCGGATGTCCTGCCCGGCTGTCGTGAATGTGAGCGTGGATATTGATCAAGCCAGGAAGCAAGTACATTCCGGTCCCATCAATAATATGCTCATCTTCTTTATAAGCTTCTTGGCCTGTTCTGGCTCTCTGCACAGATAGTATGATATTTTTTTCCACAATCACATCCACAGGCCCTTCAGCGGGGGTGCCATTTCCGTCCACGCAAATCACATTCCGGATAACAAGCCGATCATACCTTTGACCGTGAGATATTCCCTTGGTTTCTGCCTCCAGGTTAGAAACTAAAACAAAGACAACCAACAAACCAAGGCTGATAAATACAATTCCTTTGAGGTCTCTCAATGTCCACTCCTTATTCATTATTTTGATGTCAACCTATTTCAGGACGGGTCACACCATTTACCATTCACAATTCACTGTTTTTACAGTGAATAGTCCAAGATAACCAAGTCTATTATGATCAGGGAAAATGTCAAGATTTATTAACCTGACCTATTCATAAAAAAATGGCGATGAGTATTTTTTTTGTTTTGATTTTAAGGATATACATGCTTTTGAAAAAAATGACACCTGAAATGTTTTTGTTTGTTTTTACTTTCATTTTAATCGCCATTTTTTACCATTAAGTCAAGCCGATCTGAAATCCAGATATAGCTTTTGCTCCGTTCAGATTTTTAACGCCATTCTTCTTCGTTTTTCTCGGCGCCTGCGTAACTCCCCCCGTCCGTGGGTCAGACATACTCAGCGCCCGGCTTCGCCGGATACCCTCGAAAAAACTCATCAGAAGGCTAAATCTTCAAAGTCGCTTCAGCCATACCTGAATTTCATTAAGCTTACAACCTTGACTTGTGAATAGGTCAGGTTAATGGATGATGATGGATGTCCCGCTACTTCCGTTCCCAAACCTGGGATTTACCACATTACTGTATATGGAACCAAAAGTATAGCTCAGTCCGATGTAAGCAAAATAACTGTATTCTGTAGCCAGTTCTTTTCTCTGCAATAAAATTTCCTCATAAGTAGCTCCGCCTTTGGGAAGAGAAAGCTGATCATGGATTCTGGAGAAACTACCAAACACATTCAAAGACAGACCTTTGATCAATCTCAAAGAAAGATCTCCTGAAAGCGCCAGCCTGTTTTTCGAAAAATCATGAAAATAATGAGAGCCTTCTAAAGTGGTGCTGATGGTTCCCCAAGGCTCTTTTAATTCAAGGGTAAAAGATAAAGACTCATAAAATAAATTTTCTCTGTTTTTTTCAAAAATAGTCTCTTCTTTGTAGTTATTAAAGGAATATCCGATTCGGTAAAGACACCGAAGCTGCCTTCGGGTAGACTCTGAATAAGGGAAAAAATTATATTCAACAGCCGGAGAAGGAGCCACAGAAAAATCAATATTTCGATAAGAGGAAGAGTTTAAGGATAAATACCCACCCACAGACCAGTGGTCACTGATGCTTTTTACATACAATCCATTGAAACTTTTGCTGTCTGAGGAGCTGGTGATGGTGGTGTCCTCGATTTCAAAATTACTCTCAGAATAACTAGCTGAAAGACCCAAACGCAGTTTTGATTCAGGAGTGACCCGGTTGGCTGAAAAATTACCATTAATACTGGCCATATTGGTGGTGCTCTCTCCGTTTAAGAAACTGCTGGCGCTCAAACTGAACACCCAGAAATTCCATTTGTCTTCAACGGCTGTGGGCTTGACTTCTTCCTTAAAATCCACAGATATCCGGTCACAGATAGGGGTGTTGGCTGCAAAAGAGACCAGGCCCATCCTCAGGGTCTTAACCAGTTTCTGACGGATTTCATCTTCAGTTTCTGTCTTTTGGGTGAAAAACCGCAGAGTGGAATTAATATCTGCGAAATCACCTCTTCCAATAAAAGAAAGAGTGTGCTCTGTTCCTCCGCCTCCTGTGGATTGGGTAGTGATCAACACATGAACATCCGCTTCTTTTCGGTCTCTCACATAATTGACAAAAGTGATTTCTTTTCTAATGTAATCAATATCACAGTAGGAGCAGTCAATATAGACTTTCGGAGCATCCTTCTTTAACTCATTAATATCTGGTTCCTGAGGGTAGGAAGGTCGAAGCGCTCCCACACACACAAAATATAAAACAAATAGAACAAAAACAAGCGGCTTCACGAGTATAATCCTTTCATAAAGCTGAAATTAAATTTTTGATATGATTATTCACATCTCTCAATTCAGCATTAAGGTTGTTTATTATATATACGAAATAAATAGGGTAACCGTTACAATTTATCTCAATTTTCTGGAAAGAAGCCCCATTTTCCAGCCTATTCGTTGCGAAAAATTTGAATTTGTTTTAAACTTTCTTTATATTTCAAAAGGAGAAAAGGTGATGCAAAATAAGCACTTCTCAGTATTATTTTTCATTTTTTTGTCATTATTATTCATTTTCCCAGCATGTAAAGGAAAACAAGAAAACAAAGTCCCCGAAACTTTGGAAAAAGGAAAAATGACCATGACCCTTGAAAAAAAAGAATTCGGCACCATGCCGGATGGCCAGAAAATTGATCTCTATATCTTAACAAATCCGAATGGAATGAAAGCTGAGATCACAAATTACGGCGCTATTCTAGTTTCACTTATTGTTCCGGATAAGAATGGAGAGAAGGCTGACATCACTCTGGGATATGATCATTTACAAGAATATCTCAAAGAAACTCCTTACTTTGGCGCGACAATAGGACGCTATGCCAACCGAATCAAAGATGGAAAATTCACTCTGAATGGAAAGGAGTATTCATTGACCAAGAATGACAATGACAATCACCTCCACGGAGGTATTAAGGGATTTGATAAAAGAGTGTGGGATGCCAAACCATTTGAAAAAGAAGACTCAGTGGGGATAAGCTTCAGCTATTTAAGCCCTGATGGTGAAGAAGGATATCCGGGAAATCTGTCCTGCACTGTGACTTACACCCTCCATATTAACAATGAACTTAAAATCAACTATGAAGCCCAAACAGATAAACCCACGCCGGTTAATCTGACCCATCACAGCTATTTCAATTTAGAAGGTCAGGGTAGCGGGGATATCCTAGACCATATCCTTTACATAAACGGGGAAAAGTACACTCCGGTTGACTCTGAACTCATACCCACCGGTGAGATTCTCCTGGCCAAAGGCACTCCTTTTGATTTCACCTCACCCACCGCTATTAGCAAACACATTGACCAGGTTCCTGGAGGATATGACCACAATTTTGTTCTCAGCGGCAAAAAAGGAACCTTAAAACTTGCGGCCAGAGTCTCGGAACCGGATAAAGGACGGGTTATGGAAATTCACACTACAGACCCTGGGATTCAGTTTTATTCAGGTAACTTTCTTGATGGAAGCATCACTGGAAAAGAAGAGAAAGTCTATAAAAAACATTTTGGATTCTGCCTGGAACCGCAGCATTTTCCGGATTCCCCCAACCATCCATCCTTCCCCTCCACCATTCTTAAACCCGGCAAAAAATACACCAAGACCACTATATTCCGCTTCAAAAGTAGATAATAATACAAACTTAAGGATTATCGGAGAATGAACCCTTTTTTTAGCAGATCATCAGGATCGAAATAAAATCTATGCTTCCCGGTAATGGAAGCTTCTCCGGTAACTTCAGGAATGACCGCAGTGTAAGGACCTAACTTTGTCACATCTTTCACGCTCACTTTAAACTCGGTTCCAATGATGCTTTCTATGACCAGAGTCTCCCCTTTTTTTATCTCTCCTTTTGAGTAATGAATGGCAGCTCTAGCGCTCACTCCGGTTCCTGTGGGGGATCTGTCCACTTCTCCATCTGCAAATACACATACATTCCGGCTGTGGTTGGATTTTTTCTCAGGCGGTCCTGTGATAATGGTGCCGTATAAAAATCCAAGCTCCTTTTCTAAAGGATGTTTGATATCCACAGAATCCATGACTGCTTTCTTTATAGAGCGCCCCAGGAAAATCAAACGATGGAAATGCTCGGGCTTTAATAAAACATCTAATTCCTCAGCCTGACAAAAGGCATAAAAAGCTCCACCAAAACCAATATCATAATTCACCCAGCCCAAATCCGGGACTTGAATCTGCTGGTCTTTTAAATAGACAAAAGAAGGAACATTTAAAAAAGATACCCGCCTCACTTTTCCATTTTTCCTGAAGGCTGTGGCTTTGACCCGGCCGGCAGGGGTATCCATCTTTAATTCGGGATTATCTTCATTCTTTTCAACCATTCCTGTGTCCAGGGTCATTTTTGCCAAAGCGATAATGGCATGGCCGCACATGGTGGAATAACCTTCATTGTGAAGAAAAAAGACGCCAAAGTCTCCATCCTCAGTCACCGGGTCTGTGATCACAGCTCCGTACATATCCGCATGTCCGCGCGGTTCCCACATCAATCCAGTGCGGATCACATCAAAATGCTGGCGGAAATACTGACGCTTTTGGAGAATGGTGTTTCCTGGTATATCAGGCAGTCCTTTTGTTATCAGTCTTAGAGGTTCCCCGGCTGCGTGGCCATCCAAAGTTTCAATCACTTTCCAGTTTGAAGGAGGTTTCCATTTCATGATCATTTATTCCTTAAACTAAAAATGAACCTCCTGGCCCAAATCCTTTTCTCTGGCCTTCTGATAAATGAATTCGGAAACCACCACATCAAAAAGAGCCATGCCCACAGATTTAAAAACAGTGGTTCCTTCTCTCTCATGATTTATAAATGATTTTCCCATTATCACTTTACCTAAGGTCAGGATTTGGTCTTCTTGAATCCATCCTTTCTCCAGAGGAACCTTAAGGTCTCCAGATTCAATGTGGGCGTATTCAGTGTCTACAGCCAGGATTTTGATGTTTTTAAAAAGGGCTTTTGGAAATTCCCGCATATTCGGTTTATAAGACCCTATCCCGACAATATGTTTCCCCAGAAACAATCTCTCTTAGTCAGGAAGAACAGGTTCCGTAGAGGTGGTGGCTGTAATCACAACCTCTGCTTCTTCGAGTAATTC
>Ga0102944_1001864_pt1 | contig 13138 bp, 14 predicted proteins | sample SalPonD_shore_MG_FD_78172 | JGI IMG/M metagenome (GOLD analysis project Ga0102944, IMG submission 78172) | Salt pond soil microbial communities from South San Francisco under conditions of wetland restoration - Salt Pond MetaG... | ecosystem: Environmental > Aquatic > Marine > Intertidal zone >...
ATCTCAGGTGCAATTGGTACGGGAAAGACCACGCTCAGATTGCATCTCATGCAAATGGCTGTCAATAATGGGATCCGGATCATTGATTTTGATCTGAAAGGTGATGCGACCCGATTTTCATCTCTTACCGAGGCTGGTAAGGTGGTCATTCCTAATCGTAATTATCATCTCAATCCATTTAACTGTCCGAAAGGCTTCAGCGGTCGGGAATATGCTAATATTTTATTGCAGAGTTTTGTAGAGACGATTCCTGCAGGAGAGCAGCTATCTCCGCCACAATTACATCTGCTTACCCGTGCAATTTACAAAACAGTAGATGAGAAGGGGAATGCCCGATCTTTCTTCAAGAATCTGTATATTATTGCCCAATCTGAGAAGCAATTCATCGATAATATGCAGGAAAACACAGCTCAGGCAGTCATTACTCGATTTAACTGGATGCAGACGGTGATGCATGATATTTTCTGGCAATCAAAGTCCTCATTACTGATTACGGATTATGCCCGTTCTAGCCTGTTTTTTGACCTATCTGAGATTGAAATGACTGCATCACGGCCTCAACTACGATTTTTGATCAATCTGATCATGGCACGGGTAAGTGCTTCCATGCGACAGCGTAGACATCAGAAATTATCCGATATCATCTTTCTTGATGAGACGCAGATATTGATGCCCTCACGGGCGGATCATGCTGAATTAACCAAATTAGAACAGGTAGTGACCACCCTCAGATATAAAGGAGTGGCTGTTATTGCTGCAGGAGTATCTGCCAAGCTGATGAGTTCAGTATTGAAGGATGTAGGCTTTGTAGCTCAATTCCGCTCGGAATCAGGTGCTCTGATCTCTGCTCTTGGCATTGAAGGCAATCAAATCTCACTAATCAATCATTTACCCCCATATCATGCTTTAATTCGGTCTAATTCGGTCGGTTCACGACCAGTTCTGCTTCATACCCGGCAATATGGGCATGATACGCAGATTCCTGTAGTTAAGCGTACGAAGACCACTCCACTGGCAAATTTTGACCTTGATTTCGATAGTATCTGGTCCTCACGGCTTGATGGTCTGATTATGTCGGAACTTGATATTCCTAACTATCATCGCAAACAGCTACGCAGTATAGCTAGGAACTTCAGTCAACGAGAATTTGATGGTTACAGTCTCAAACCCAAGGATTTGCGTATTGCAATGACTCATGCAAAAGATAGAATGCTCAAATTACTAGATTCAAAGGGATTAGACCCGGTAGTCGCCCAATATCCTCGTTCCTTTCTCTATTTTGTTGCATATTCCTATATGCAGGCTCTGATCGAGCACTTACGCTATGATACTAAACTCAATCTGGTAGATAAAGAGCTGGATCGACTGGTACATACAATGCTGGAGCATATTGATAGCATCACAGCGAAGATATCAACTCGATTATTTGCTGATGAATTGGTAGAATTACGGTCCTATCTAGCTCAGATTGAGGAATTTCAGTATCTAGAACGAGTGGAACTGAAGGCAATGGTAGTGGAAATAACCGCTCAGGTCGAGCGTATCGCACGTCAGTTAGGTATGGAGTTGCTGGGGCTGACTGCACATTTGGCAGAATTGACTGAGGCAGGCTGGTTGACTATACAACAACATGCAATCCTGGTAGAATTTGATACTAAAATCCGTCAACCTGTCCTGCGTGGGCGGTATGCGTATCTTCCTGATGACCTGAGCCTGCTCCATCAGGCAGCATCATTGGTTATCGCACTCTCTGTGGAATATCGTGATAGTGTAGCTGAATACAACTCGCTATATCGGATTGAGCCAGAAGATGAGTAATCTTATGGTTAGATGGCTTGTAGTTGAAAAAATAGTGGTATTTAGTAGTCATCTTCTGCCTCATTCGTTGAATTCGACGTATTAATCGGTTATATCTTCTTATTTTATCAAATTCGCCTGGTTATATCTGATAGATTGGCACGATAGCCACTGTCATTGAGAATATATATTCTCAGTCCATCTATTCGTTGTGCACCCCGATTCTGTAGTGATTGAGAGAAGCTATCCTTGAAAATATCGGGTAGTAGCAGCTTTTTGAGTTGATTATCTTGCCCATGAGTTATCGCAGTATGTAGCATATTCTCAACCACTACTTGTCGATTCAGCTGTTGTTCTGCCAGTATTTGTAGGATTCGCAGGTCCTCCTCCTCGATGATGAATATCATGATGGCAACAGTTGTTCCTTCCAATTCGCAACTGATCACTCCGTATTGGTCAAGATGAGCCAGTCTATACTGTAATGTCTGCAATTCCTGTTTGTTAAGCTCTATCTCATCTATATTTGCTGGAAATTGCTTGTATGTCTGAAATTTAGCTATACTGGTTGCTAATTGCTGATCTAGCTGATACTCCTGGGTAAGATCAAATCTCAACAGAAAATAACTGCTATCTAGTGGTACAAATGCTGTAGGTACTATCTGTTGTAATTCAATCCCCCATGCTGGTCCAGTAACCATCATGATCTGAGAGTATTGCCACTGGTCATTGATTTGCTTGATATAGTGTAGGAGGGCCTGTATTACAACAAAATTGTCTTTCTCGATGATGATGGTATTGATGGTGACATGTTCGGCAATACTGTGAAATGGCAGGGTAGAACGGGTATTGATACTGATATAGCCAACTATTTTTTCTTGTTGGATCGCCAGGATCAGGAATTTAGGCTGGAAATCCATTGCATCGATGATATTGGCAATACTTGCTCGTCGGAGTTGATAATGAGATTGGAGAAATTGATAGGTAGGCAGTCTGGAATTGGTAAATTTGATGAGTTGTTGTCGATATTTCTTCTGATACGGTGTAATTTGGCATTTTTGGCTCATAAGTAGCGAATTAGTTGCTGTTATTTATCTATTCTTCATCTACAGGATGTTGTGGTCTATACACTTCCACCAATGAGAAAACCAATACCATAAGTAACAGCTGCACCAGCCGCACCAAGTAGGAGATTCTCCACTCCTGCACGCAGTGGCTTGCTTCTGGCGTAGAATGCTTTGACTGCACCAACTCCATACAATCCAATAATTGATGCAATACTGGAGATGATAATTCCGTTAATAGTCTTGGAGACGAAGAAAAAGGGTAGTACTGGAGGTATAGATCCGATGAAGAAGGCAATACCGACGACCAGCGTTGCTGTAATAGGAGAGCGTCTCTGCTCCTCGATAACACCAAATTCTGCCATCATCATCTCATCCAGCAGGATCTGATCATCAGCTGCAATCGTCTCAACTATGGTATCGAGGATCTCACCTTCAAAGCCTTTGGCCTCGTAGAATTCGTACAATTCCTCGATTTCATGTTCGCGATGATTTTGAATATGATCCATCTCAACTGCTCGTTCGGAGTTGTATACTTCTTCTTGGCTTTTTGTCGATAGATACTCGCCAATGGCCATGGAGATTGCACCAGCAACTGCAGCAGCAATACCTGCCAAGAGCACTTCTCTGGGGAGGAATCCACTACCTGCAACACCTAAGACCAGGGCAAATACCGATACCAACCCATCATTAGCTCCTAGGGTGACATCTCGCATGTAATTCCTGAATGAACGGTGTTCTTCCTTCTCGGGGACGTGTTCATCAATGAGTAATTCTTCACTCATATTCTTTGTAATTGCTGCTATGGTATAAATCTAGCAGAAGGTATCAATCTTTCGAGTAGTAGAAGGAGTTGACTATTGCAGCGAACTGTTGCTGCTGGGAAAGGAAGTTATAGGTGGGTCGGAATGGTATTTTGTGCGTTGTAATATCTGTTATCTTCCTATCGAGGAGCGTACGGTAAAGGAAAACTGCCCGCGATGTTTTAATAATTTTCACAAAGATCATTTCGCTGCCTGGTTGCTGGATCATGATTACTGTCCGATGTGTCGAGAGCAATTATCGGCGAGTTTTCGAGAGGAACTCCGACCAAAGACGGAAAAGGAGCGAGAACGACTGGAGGAGATTATGAATCGTCTGGATGGTATTGGTGATATGCTAAAACAACTCGAGACAAAGGAGCGACGCCGTATTATGGCTTCTCGATCAAAGGAATTTGGTCTGGAAGATACCTCATTTATCGATTATCTGAAAATCTCAGTTCCTTTTATCCTGTTGGGCTTATTCCTGATTTTAGTTATTCTTGGTGTCTTGGGTAACCTGTAAAGATAAGAGATGAAAGAAATATATCGTGGAAAGGGGGGTCTTGTGATGTGGTACTACAAGGCGTGTAGGGAAAAAGTCCCTACAACCTCAGCAGTCCGACGAGAGCCCGAATCCCCCCGATCCCCGCATATAGCTCAAATTTCTATTCACATACTCACATAAATAGTTTGCTAATATCGCAGAATTCAATGATATCAGCCTCTAACTCGCTATTTTTCTAGATTTTATCTAGTGCTCTCATCACTTCCATTTTATTTGTCCAAATCTCCAATATTTTCCCTCTCCATCGGTTCAACAGTTGAATCAGATAGTTTTCCTGGTGGGTGGTGATATTCTGATGTGGATTGTCTCAATTCTTGGTTGCTGATCGCTCGTTTCTACATCTCTGGCAGAATAGCCTATTGTTGGCCTGTGTGGGGGTTGGACTAGCCAGTCCTACTGAAAATAGTATTGGTATGCTCTGTTGGATTTTCTGTTATATAGGAGTGCAGTGTTATTTGTCTGAATATGTATGCAATTTGCAGTTGTATTGTAGGTCTATGCTTTGTACTGAATATTGGGATTGGTCTGTATTCTAGTATGTACACATTGTGTATCTCATATCATAGTGTTAGATTCTATGTTGGATATTTTATAGAATATTTGTTACTTAGCATAGTATTGTATACATTCTATGATGTTTTCCAGGATAATTCTATATTTCTATGATTTATGTTATAATGATGTATACATTGTAGTAATTCTTAATTTTCAATTAATTTATCAATGATAATAATCTCAGAGTTGCCAGTGTATGCAGTCTTACCGCTCTATTCTTGTCAGTCATTCTTCAGTTCATGATTCTCCTATCGTCTGTCGGTCTTGAATTTGACATTCTCAAACAATACCTGATTTACCCCACTTTGTATCTGGCAGAATCTGCAGTTCAGCTGCTTAGTTACGGCACTTCATCTTCACTCACCAGGATCGATCGCAATCGGGATCATCCCGTGTGTGCATACAAAAATTGAGCAGAAGCCAATCTACAAGGGTAAATAACTAAATACAAGGACTTCAACAACATCGTATGTCTGACAATAGCCTCGTCTTATACGGATTGTTGCTAATCACCGGCCTGATTCATATATTCGTAGGGCTTTCCAATACGCTTCTTCTACTCAATGGTATCGGCTTTATTGTACTGATTTTCTTTGATTTTCTCGCCGAATATCGGGGGTATGGTGGTGGCTATCAACACTGGATCATTCTGATCTATACTGCCATTACTTTCTTCGGCTACTTCATCATCTACCTGCCACAGGGAATTGAGGCTACACTACGACCTGCAGGTATTATTTCCAAACTCGATGAACTTGCCATCATGATCTTCAAAATCTATAAAATCAGACAGTAACTACACGATCTCACAAGCAGTTATTTTTATGTTCCAACATACCACTACTACTTGTGGATCTGTCAACTCAATTCAAACAAGCCGCATATCTACCATCACCCGAGATTATTACCCTCTCCGAACTGGCAATGAAACTGGATAAACCCATTCTAGTTGAAGGACCGCCAGGTGTGGGCAAGACTGCTCTGGCCAAAGCACTTGCCACCATCACTCAGGCAGAGTTGTATCGGATCCAATGCTATGAGGGAATCACTGCCGAGCAGGTCATCGGTGAATTCAACTACCAACGCCAATTACTGGCAATTGAGATGGCAACTACCAAGACTGATGCCGTCTCCGATGTCTTCACGCCAGATTTCTTCATCTCCCGACCACTACTCAAAGCGATCCAGACAACAGAGCCTGTGGTCCTGCTGATTGATGAAATTGATCGTGCTGATGAGGAATTTGAGGCATTTCTCCTCGAAGCTCTGGCAGAGAATCAGATCACCATACCCGAACTGGGTACAATCTCCGGTGATCGAACTCCCCTGGTCGTGCTGACCTCTAATGCCACCCGTCAATTATCTGGTGCACTGCGTCGACGCTCGCTGTATCTGGCATTGGATTATCCCACTCCCTCTCGTGAGCAGGAGATTATCCGACTTCATGTTCCAGACCTGGCAGATGAGTTATATCAGCGGATTGTAGCCTTACTAACCACAATCCGACAGGCAGATGATATCAGACAACCTCCATCCATCTCAGAGGGCATAGAACTGGCCAAAGCCCTGACTATTCTTGGTGCTGATTATCTCGAGAAGGATAGAATTGAGGAGATTATTGGTATTCTGGTCAAATCCAAAGCAGATATCACTGCCCTGCGTCGCCTACTTGCCACCCGGTGATCTGATGCTACCTCTTCATGACTTTCTCCAACTCCTCCGCTCGCGTGGATTTGACATCTCTCCTGCTACCACTGTGGAGATCTCACAGGTTCTCGCCGATCTGGCCTCAACCGAGCAACTCAGATTAGCTCTGCGTATGCTTATCTGTGAGAATCGACAACAACAGGACTTATTTGACTTCATCTGGTCAATTCAAATGCGAGCTGTACGTTCGGTCGATGATGAGCCTGATGGGGAACCTGAGTCTGAACATACAGATCAATCTGATTATCCTATACAACTACCTGATACCGCAACAGATGCTGATTACTGTCCCAATCCCGGTGCGGTTGGTAGTGGAACGATTGGTAGTAATGATCCCTCAGTTGCCTTGATCCGTTTTGCCTCTGATCTGAAAGGTCCTGCCCGACAACTTATCCAGGGAAATTACGAGAATGCAGCTGCCATCCTGTTACGCTACCTGCTTATCCAGACAACTGATCTCTCGCAATTTGGCATCCAACGACAGGAGGCAATAGAGCAGATCAAACAGATGCTTGACTATAGTGTACCCAACCATGCTGATGATCTCCTACGCAGATTACAAGAACAGCTAGATCAACAGCTCAATTCCTATCTTGATAGTCCCAATTACGGCAGGAACCGATTGAGTGTGGTAAAAACCGAGGATCTACCCATTATCTCATTACAGAACTCGGCAGAATTGTATCAGACACTACGTCAACTGGGTAAGAAACTGGCAAGTAAACACCTCCGCAAACGTAAGAAAGGTAGACGCAAGATCAATCTCCGTCAGACGATCCGTGCCAATATCCAGCATGGAGGGACAATGTTGGAACTGGTCGAGCACAATCCCCGATTGGATCGCCCCAAATTGACGCTAATCACGGATGTCAGCTCCTCTACCATCAATGCCACTCGTATGTTTCTGACCATTATCTGGCATGCCAAACAGGTATTCTCCGACATCCGCTTCTTCGAGTTCATCGGCTCCATCATTGATGTCACTCCTGAATGGAGAAGAGCTGAATCGGTAGATCAGGCGGTAGATCAGGCACTACAACGCTGGGACAAATTGCAGTATGGCAAGCAGAATTCCGATTATCATCAGGCATTCTCCACCTTCCTTCGTGAACATGGTCAACATCTCACCTCTCGAGACAGTATCATCATTCTCGGTGATCTGCGTGATTGGTTAGGTCCATGGCATGATGGTACTCCTATCAGTGCCACCATCATGGGTAAGCTGACCGAGCTGGTCAAACGAGTGATTGTCCTCAATCCCGAATCCAAATCCTCATGGAATACCGGAGATTCTACGGTGGCCTATGTTCAGGCAGTAGGTATTGAGGTCTACGAAGTCAATACCTTGCAGAAATTACTCGATGCATTACTTGAGATCTGATCCTCCTCAATTGATCAGCACACTTGTCGTTAGTTTTACATGCCAATACAGCAATCCTACGTTATGCGGGAGTTTGTCGCAAGAAAATATGATGGATTAATTGCCTGGTTGCGTCCTGCTCGATTTTTCGTCTTCTTTTGTTTCCTACTCTGGTTGGAATTTCATCTGTTTGTCAAGCCCATGTATGGGTATTACACCGATGATCTGGTTTTCATCAATGTTCCCATCGGCTTTAATCCATATTATGGCATTCATGGCATTATCACCACAGCAGTCAGGCAGAGTTATTATATCGGCTATCTCTGGGCAAATGCAATGTTTTTGTTATTCTGGGCGCTAGAACGGCGGAATCTGTATTTCCGAGAGCATACCATCACCAATCCAGATTATCATTTGGTCGGTATCTGATCTTGTGGGAATGCTCTTACAGTATTTCTAGTTGCAATATTTTAGATAATTTCTGAGCTATTGGTTTATTCATTTTCCAGTAATTGCTCACTACAGGAGATACAAATCGAATGCGATACCGCTTTCTCACTTAGATCTGCTTCTCTATCCATCTCCGTCATAACCAGCTCACACCAGGCACAGACCACAATAATGTCCTGCTGAAGTAGAAGATCTACACTCATTGACTCTTACTTCTCAGTTCAGTATTTAACCAAAGATACTACCATGACAATATCTCAGCAATTCAGTACAACCAGTCAATCAAATAGCGATTGCCATATGATCTGCCTCTACTATCTACCATTATGGAACATATCGGTGCTATCCCGCTGACTGCCTATGCCACTGCCTATCATCGTATGTTGGAGAGTCAAGATGCTCAACCCCTGGTAGTTGATCTCTATGCCAAATTACTGGTAGAACCCATCACCACTGACGACCATCGCTTCTCCTTCCAACGCAGGGATTATACCATCGTCCGGACATATGTTATCGATACCCTCATCTGCTCATGGTTGGATACACATCCTGCAGGTCAACTCGTTCTCCTCGGTGCAGGTCTTGATTGTCGTGTCTATCGATTGGATTGTATCCCCTCCTCTGCCACGGTATTTGAGCTGGATATGGCTGAAACTATTGCCTACAAAGCCGATATCCTCCACGATCAGACTCCATCGTGTGAATTACATCGTATAGCTGCCGATCTCAACAAAACAACCGGAATTGAGCAGTTAATCGCAGCAGGACTTGATCCTGAACGTCCTATCCTGTGGATTATGGAAGGTCTCCTGTATTATCTTAATCAATCCCAGGTACGAGAGTTACTGGCTCAACTTCACAACTTCAAGGAATCCTCTCTTGTTGCTGATATCTGCGTTCCCATATTGGCTGAGGTGAAATTTGGGTTGTTTATGCGATATTTTCAATGGGGATTGGCTCTAGATGAGGTTCAACCCTTGTTTCATTCAGTTGGCTGGTCTGTGGAGGCAATCTATGCTGATGAGGTGGATCAGGGACGTGATGTGGGTCAACAAGGTATGATCTTCATCTTCACCGATGATCTATCAACTGGAATTATCAAATCCGATAATCAGCAAGCTAATGAAAGTCATCACCAATCATAGGATATGGATAATGAAATTGAACCAGATAGTACCGCAGTACGAGTAGCGCTCTGGCGGGCGATGCATCTTGAATTTGATTCTCCCCCGTATCTTCTCTCTGATAAAATCGGTCTTCAACTGGCCAATCCAGCAGATAACTGGCAAGAACGCCCTGATATGAATCCTGACCATACCAGCCGATTTCGAGCAGCAATAGTATCTCGTGCACGATTTATTGAGGATCTGGTGATAAATCAAGCAGAAAAAGGCTTACAGCAATATGTTATCCTCGGTGCAGGTTTAGATACCTTTGCCCAACGTCGATCTGATCACCTGTCTGATTTGCAAATCTATGAAATTGACAAACCTGAGACTCAGCAGTGGAAACAACAGCGATTGACAGCATTGCAGTATGACCTCCCTGAATCACTTCATTTCATCCCCGTTGATTTTGAGACCGAATCCTGGTGGAATAATCTGCTGGCTTCTGAATTCAATCCCAATTTACCCAGTTTGGTATCATCAATTGGAGTCTCTCAATATATCACCAAACAAGCCACCAAAGAGGTCCTGCATAATGTGGCATCACTTGTTTCTGGATCAACCTTGATTATGACCTTCTTTTTACCATTCGACCTGATTGATCCCATAGATCAACCATTACAACAATTTGCTGAAAAAGGAGCCAAAGCATCTGGTACTCCTTTTATTAGTTATTACACGCCTGAGGAAATCATGGATCTTGCCCGTCAAGCTGGATTCAATGAAGTTGAGGTAATTTCCAAAGCTGATCTAGTTGAACGTTATTTCTCCAGAAGAGCTGATGACTTTGAACCAGCAAGTGGGGAGGATATTCTCGTGGCAACTCTGTAGTCAAAGTTGAGCACCACACCCATTGCAGTATCTTGTCTGCTGATGATTTCTCACTCCACATGTATTGCAGATAATGGTGCCATCATCCTCTACTTTGGTCCTTAGGTATGTACCCGTAAGCATTTTACTAAAATCACGGAACAATGGTGGATCCATCCGACGTAGAACCAGATAGGAGATGATCCCTATAACTGACGTACTTAGTATGAAAAGTACCCAAATCGGTCCATTATCACCTCTCCTCTTAGAATCTTTGTATGCCCAGATTGCTCCGGGGATTGCGATCAGAAAATGAGCTGCCAAAATACTAACTCCAATCAAAGCTACCTGCTCTGCTGATGATGGCATTGCCTGAAAATACCATGATGAGGGTTCGATTCTGCCAAATACGGGTAGGATGGCAAGTAATACGGTTGTCAACCCGATTTCAGGGTATCTCATAACTCGTGCTGCGACGTACTGATTTAAATCATAATCTGCAATCAATTGAAGAATCGACGTGAGGTACTCACATGATGGTGGTTATCTCAGTCAGTAATTTGTTAAATGCTACCTCAACATTGTAACCGGTAAGTGCAGAAGTGGTCAGATAAGAGACTGAAGTATTCAATTCTTCCTGGATCTTCTTCGAATACAGGTATCCCTCCTCCTCAGATACAGGATCATCGACACTATCTCGCAGATCATCCTTATTACCAAGAATAAATATTGGAAAAGTGGGATCCAAAATCGAGGTAATCTCCTCTTTCCAATAATCCAGATGATCAAATGATTTACGATTGACAATCGAATATACCATAAGACAGCCCTGTGTTCCATTATAATACTGTTGTCGCAGTATTTTTGATGCAGGATCGCCTGCAAGATCATAAATCAGGGTTTTGCCATATTTGGTTTCTTTTACCGAATAATCAACCCCTAAGGTAGCCGAATACGTCCCACGAAACCCCTGTCCCATATACTGATGTCGTAATGAAGTTTTGCCAACCCTGATATCGCCGATGAGAATTATTTTAAACATCTTTTGCCTCCCATACCATCTGAACTCCCCAAATTCTCCACCACTAGCCCAATGTACGGTAAATGGGGGGTCTTTTTTATTGACTGGTTAGTTAATCCATTAAATGTATGATTACTTAAATCTTGATGTGTTGGATTATAGTATTTGTCAATTCTTAGCGCATCCTAGTGGTTCAATTCAACCGCTCATCATCAAAAAATTCGTCTGTTGAGCCAATCTCTGAGGGAGTCATGATCTGCTTGGTAAAAATAGCCAAACCAGTAGTTGTACTGCCAGTTTTCTACCTGGTTAATTGAGCACCACAATCATTACAGTAACCTGCACCACGAGTATTGGGTGAGCCACATTGATTGCAGTAAATAGTACCTGATGGTGCAGGCTGTCCAGTAAATGCCTGTTGGTATTCTGCCGGTCGTGATCTCCTACTCTCTCCTCGGACAATGAGGTAGATAATCAGACCAATTAAATTGGTAAATAGAACAATCAGTAACCAGACCACCGCCTCCTCTCCTCGTCGTTGAGCATCATTATAGACCCAAACGGCGATGAGAATATGTATTACAAATGCCATCATGGTGAAGATTACAATCGGGAAGAAGATCAGTCTCGGTTCTGATGGCATCTGATAGGCTAGCATCCGGTTGGTAGTACCAAATTGCCTGATTATTAAATATACAATGCCTGTAAGTGCAATATAAGGTAGTGATTTTTTCAGATCAGTCATATCAATCATGTGGATATCGTCTCTCTCAATACTTAAAGCTTGATATTTTGGTTCTATATTTTCAGTTTTTTATCGCATTCAACTGATCGAGAATAGATATTTTCCAGTAATTGATTATCGAGATCACTTCTTCTGCAGTTTCTCACCACAACTATTGCAGAAATTAGCTGATCTGGCATTCTGAGCACCACAATTACTGCAGTAGATTGATTGATTTGATTGTTGATTGTTTTGCTGGTAATTCTGCTTCGGTTGTTGATACCCCTGCTGGTATCCTTGTTGGTATCCCTGATTTCCATAGGAATTTCTCCTCGGTCTCATCTCCCCACGTACCAGCAGGTAGACGATCAAACCGATAAAATTGGTAAATAAGACAATTGCTGCCCACAGTATTCCCTCCTCACCACGTTTTTCAGCATCATTATACACCCAGACCGTGACCCAGATCAATAATGCCAGGGGGATGATCATAAACAGTACCATTACGAAAAATATTGACGAATAACTTCGTGTCGGCATCTGGTTGTACCATGAGGAGGTAGTCAATCCTCTGGAAAACCAGCTGATGACTGCCAGTAGGACAATAGTTAGTAGATTCTTAATATCCATCAAGCACTATTTGTAGATTCAATTACTTAAATCCTGATATTTCAGGTCTGTATTCTTAAAATTCTATCGTATCAAGTTGATCAAGAATTCCAATTGATTGTAGTTATCAACCTCTATTCTCTTTCACCCTGTCGTGATAATTTCCTAATAGGTTATCAATATGCCATCTCAATCCATGTTCTTTTATCATTCAGTTCTCATCCTTTTCTATATGGGCTTTGATATCACTATCTGGGTGGAGGAGAAGGTAATATCCACTTTAGGAACGGAATGGAAGGCACTTCTCGATGTTTCCCGACTGATTGGGAGAAACTACGATTGTTTTGGTATTCTCGGTTCTGGTCACAATGGATTGGAACATTTACAGATCGCATCACTGAAAGGATTACCTTCAGATCTCAGCCGAGAACTCACCGAATTAGATGAGCTTACAGATCTAACTGCGAATTTTGGATATACCTGGTACAATTTGGAGGAATTACAGGCATA
>Ga0102944_1001865_pt1 | contig 13138 bp, 16 predicted proteins | sample SalPonD_shore_MG_FD_78172 | JGI IMG/M metagenome (GOLD analysis project Ga0102944, IMG submission 78172) | Salt pond soil microbial communities from South San Francisco under conditions of wetland restoration - Salt Pond MetaG... | ecosystem: Environmental > Aquatic > Marine > Intertidal zone >...
CTCGAGCCGCTGCCGTGGGCGAAAACCACCAGGCCGCGGGTTGCGGGCGGCAGTGTCAGGAACCCCTCCAGGGTTGCGTCCGGGGTGCGGATTTCGATTTCTTCGGATGGCGTGGTCACGGCACGGCCCTCAGGCGGTGTCGGCGCTGCGCGACCAGGCCCGCTTCAGCAGCGCGATGACCTCGTCATCGCCGGTTTGGGGGAAATGCTGGTACCACTGGCTGATGGCCATGAAGGGTTCGGGGGTTTCCAGGCAGATCACTTCGTCGGCTTCGCGGCGCAGGCGTGCCACGGTGTCCGGCGGGGCTACGGGGGTGATTACGACGACGCTTGCCGGCTCCTGCCGGCGCAGGGCGTGGATGGCGACGCGCATGGTGGCTCCCGTGGCGATACCGTCATCCACCAGCAGTACCGTCTTGTCCCGGAAATCCGGCAGCGGCCGGTCGCCGCGATAGCGGTGCTGCCGCTGTTCCAGTTCCTGCTGTTCCCGGGCCGCTTCCGCCTCGATCGCCGTCTCGCTGATGCCGAGGGCGCTGACGACGTCGTCATTCATGACCCGTATGCCCCCGGTGGCGATGGCGCCCATGGCCAGTTCCTCCTGTCCCGGGGTGCCCAGCTTGCGCACCAGCATCAGATCCAGGGGGGTATGCAGCGCCTCGGCGATGGCCGCGGCCACGGGCACGCCGCCGCGGGGCAGCGCCAGCACGATGACGTCATCGCGATCAGCGTAGTCCTGCAGCCGTCCGGCCAGTTCGCGTCCCGCTGAGAGCCTGTCGATGATGGGCAGCACGAGTCCTTACCTCCCGTCGCATGGGTTGTTCACAGGCGCTGCTTCAGTTCCTACGACAATGTCATTGTCGGGACATTCCGTTTTGGCCGCCGTGATCTGGATCAATTGCGGCCGGAAATCACCGTTCCGTCGGTTCCGCAGCCAACACGCACGAAGAAATTTGAACCGGGTTATATATAATGCCTGTGTTTACCTTGCGGGGACGGCAATGCCTTTCATCAATATGAAAAAATCAAGACGCCGGCGCAGCGTGCCCTGGCTGGAGCGCCGGATCCGGAGCTTGTTCCATGATATCTACGTCAAGGATCTGCAGACCAACCTGGAACTGGAGGCGATGCGCGAATCGGTGGCCTATATCCGGGAGCACATGTCCGATGCCCTGATCTTTACCGACTGGCACGAACTGCACGCCCATGCCCTGGAGCAGATCACCGTCGACGGCCTGTACCTGGAGTTCGGTACCAAGCGCGGGCATTCCCTGCGCGAGATTGCGGCCATGACGCCGCACACCGTGCACGGCTTCGATTCCTTCCAGGGCCTGCCGGAAGACTGGGGCGGCACCTCCCTGCGCCGGGGCAAGTTCCGTTTCGACGGCAACCTGGTGAAACTGCCGGCCAACACGGCCATCCACAAGGGCTGGTTCGAGGACACGCTGCCCGGTTTCGTCGAAGAGTATCGTGATCCTGTTGCGTATCTGCACCTCGACTGCGATCTCTATACCTCCACCCGGACCGTGTTCGGGCACCTCGCCGGCCGCATCGTCCCCGGCACCGTCATCGTCTTCGACGAGTATTTCAATTATCCCAACTGGCGCCGCCACGAATTCCGCGCCTTCCAGGAATTCGTTTCCGAACACGGGATCAGCTACCGGTACCTGGGCTTTTTGTCCCACGCCGGGGTGGTGGCCGTGAGGATTACGGGGAAAGGTTAAATCGGAGCTCGGGCTGCGCAGGGTGGGTTAGCAGTGTGTCAGCCCTGCGTAACCCCCCGTTGTAATTCTTCCCTGTTCCGGTTCCCGGGAACAGATTAATGAACTGTTCGTTACGGTGGGTTACGCGGCTGCGCCGCTAACCCACCCTACCTGCAGCTTATGACTTGTGACTGTCAGTCGGCCAGACGCATCAGGTGATCGGCCAGCGTGGCGGGAGCCGAGAAGAAAGGCGAGTGCGAGGTGTCCATGGCGATGACCTGTGCGCACGGCAGTTCGCGCTGCATCTTTTGCTGTACCTCGAGGGTGATGGCCCGGTCCTGCGTGGCCTCGATGTAGACGCGCGGCACCCTGCCGAAGTTTTCGTCCGTGGTCTGCATGGGCGTCATCAGGGGGGACTGGGGCTGCCGCTTCAGCAGACTCAGTGCCAAGACCACGTCCGCGTCGGAACAGTCGGCGTAGAAGGTCTCCCTGGCCGCGTCCAGGTTGAAGCCCACGTAGCTGGGATCATCATCATCGAAGATCATGTTGGGCGGCACCAGGCTGTCGTCATGGGTCTGGGCCTCGTCGAACAGGGAACGCCCGGCCGGCAGCAGAAAGGCGGTCAGGTAGACCAGCTTGTTGATGCGCGCCGGGCGCAGCTCCGCCGTTTGGGTGATGACGGTGCCGGCCATGCTGTGACCCACCAGGATGGCCGGCTCATCGCACTCGTCCAGTATGCCGCAGATGCGATCGGTATAGCTCTTCATGGAAACCCGGTTCGGCGGCGTGCAGTCGATGCCGTGGCCCGGCAGGTCCGGGGCGATCACCCGGTGGCCGTGCTGCTGCAGGATCGGGATCACCTTGTGCCAGCACCAGGCGCCGTGCCAGGCGCCGTGAACCAGGACGATGGTGCTCATGAGCCCGCCTTTTTGCCCGTTTCCATGGGCAAATCCGGATCCGCCGTCCACTCGTTCAGGGATCCGTCGTACACCGCCACGTCCTCCTTGCCGATGAGATTCAGGGCCAGGGCGTCGCAGCTGGCCGCGATGCCGCCGCCGCAGTAGGTGATCACCCGGTCCGCCCCGGCCGCCGCGGTGGCGCCGAAGATCTCACGCAGGCGTTCCGGCGGCAGGTAGGTATGGGTGTCCGGATCGATCAGGGACTGGCAGAAGACATTGTCGCTGCCGGGAATGCGCCCGGCCCGGCCGTAGCGCGAGCTGACGCCCTCGAATTCCTCCGGCGACAGGGCATGGATCAGGGCGACATGTTCGTCCTTGAGGGCGTGCAGCACCTCATGCTTGTCCGCCATCAGGCCGGAGCGGTGCACGGGAGTGAAGCGACCGCGCGGATAATGACCTTCCTCGGTGGAAACGGGGCGGTTTTCATCGGTCCACTTCAGCCAGCCGCCGTTGAGCACGTGCGCGTTGTCGAAACCGCAGACCCGGAGCAGCCACCAGACGCGGGCGGCCCAGGCGTGATTGCCGCGATCGTACAGGACCACGTGTGTGCCCTCGCCCACGCCCTTGACCTGCAGTACCTCCGCCACCTGATCCAGCGGCGGCATCATCAGCGGCAGCACGTGCTGCTGATCGCAAAGCTCGTTGAGGATATCGACGAAGACGCTGCCGGGAATGTGGCCGCCGTCGTATTCGTCACGGCCGCTGGCGAAACTGTAGTTTTTGTCGGTGATCTGCATGGTGACCGTGCAGTCGAGGATGCGCAGGTCGGCATCTTCCAGGTGGTCATGCAGCCATTGGGTTTCAATCAGGGGTCCGGTCATGGTGACTCCGCAGTGTGGTTGAAATGCCGGCGGATATTATAAAACACCCGGGCGGGTAGTGTAGCTCCGGTTTGTTTGTCACCGATCCGGAGCAGGCGGGGAAATGCCGGGGCTGACGATCAGGATACGATATGGGTACCCGTTTCCTCTTTGGCCGCGTACATGAGATGGTCGGCGCGGCGCATGAGATCCTGGGGTTCCTCGAATTCCTCCGTGCCGGTCGTGGCGATACCGACGCTGAGGGTGAAATCCGGGAACGTTGCGGTGAATTCGTCGATCAGGCGCCGGCAGATCTTTTGTGCGCCATCGCGGTCGCAGTCCACCAGCAGTATGCAGAACTCGTCGCCGCCGCAGCGACAGGGGATGTCGGTCTCACGGGTAATCTCGAGCAGAATGCCGCCGATCCGGGTCAGGACCTCGTCGCCCAGGTGGTGGCCGAAGCGGTCGTTGATCTGCTTGAAATTGTCTATATCAATGAACACGAAACTGATGTGATGGGACTGGCGCCGGGCCAGGGCGAACTGGCGCTGCAGCAACTCCTGCAGGGCGCGGCGGTTGTAGAGACCGGTCAGGGCATCGCGGCGGGCCACTTCCTCGAGCTGCCGTGTGCGCTCCGTCACCTTCTTCTCGAGGCTGCGGGCGTAGCTTTCGGTGCGGCCCCGCGCGATCTCGATCTCGGAGACCAGGCTGCGGATATAGGTGTCGAATACCAGGGTGACGTCAAAATAAATCAGCCGGTCCAGCGCTTCGCGCACCGCCTCGCGCCGTTCCACGTCGGGCAGCTCCATGAAGAGATGCTTGATGATGATGTTTTTCAGGGTCTTCACCGCCGACAGGTACAGCTTGGGCTCGACCCCGATACGCTTGTGTACCAGGCCGATGCGCAGCCGGTTGTTGACGTACTCGACGTCGTAGTCGCCGCTGAACAGGTTCAGCACGTATTCGCGCTGTACCCTGTGCAGGCGGGCCAGGGTGTCGGCATCACCGATCAGGTGGGAGATCTCCTCGTCGGCGACCTGTTTCTCGTAGAATTCGTCGACTATGGCATCGATGTTCTTCCTGATAACGTGTCCACAGCCCTTCAGGATTTCGAACTGTTCCTCGCCGATGCCGAACAGCTCCATGCGCCTGGCGATCTCGATATCGTTGATGCGCATCTGTTCGATTAATGTCTGTTCAGTCTGGTGCCTGTTCATGATCGGCTTTTGTTCCTTGTCTACAGAAGCATCGATTCCGGCAAATCCTGTTTTACGGCACCGCACAGCTCCCGGCGAGTGCCGTTCCGCCGGCAGGATAAAGAAGTCGTCAGTTACTGAAAATTGGAGTTACCACTACATCAGGGGGTTCTGGGATCACAGGGTTATTATGTGGAAAACTTTCGGTTTTGAGGCATAGCCGACAAAAAATGGCGCCCGCCGTGTCGAAATACACGGCGGGCGCCGGCCCGCGTGGGTGTGCAGGCCCTCAGCTGGCGATATAGCTTTCCAGCTGTTCGATCATGAATTTCTGTTCGTCGATGATGGTCTTGACCAGGTCGCCGATGGAGACGAGGCCGACCAGGTCGCCGTTTTCCAGGACCGGCAGGTGGCGGATGCGACGCCGGGTCATGAGCTCCATGCATTCCTCCACGCTCCGGCCCGTGTCGGTGAAGATCACCGGCGCGGTCATGATCTCGCTGACGCGGGTATCGCGGGAGGAACGGCCCTTGAGGATGACCTTGCGGGCGTAATCGCGTTCCGAAAGCATGCCCATGGGATTGCCGTCGTCGAGAACGATCAGGGCGCCGATGCCCTTCTCGGCCATGAGTTCGATGGCGTCGTAGACGGAGGTCTCCGGACCGACCGACCAGATCTTCCGCCCCTTGGTCTCGAGTAGTTTGCCAATCTTCTGCATAGCCGCCCCTCCTCTTTTCACCGGCTTCATCTGTAAATATAGCCAAAGACGGCCGCCGCCACCATGTACGGTGGACACCTATTTTAATCGTAATTGGCACGGATCTTTCCTGTCACGGCACTGATGTAAGGCGGCATCCGTGCCCTGCGGTTACTTGTAACTGATTACTTATGACTTGTGATTATCCTGTAGGCGACAAGCTTGTTGCTCATCATCACCGGGATCACCAGCAGGTGCCGGGACGGGACATAGTCGAGATCGGCCGTGCCCTGGCTCAGGGTGAGAAGTTCGCGGCTGCGGCCGTCGCGGTCCACATGCAGCAGCCTGCCGGTGGGCCAGTCGGTGAGAAACCAGCCGCGGTGACCGTCGGCCTGCAGGCCGTCCAGGTGACCCAGGTCCTTGCTGATGGTACTGATGGACTGGTTCGCGAGGGAGACGGCGTGCAGCGAGGCCGGCGGCGTGGGCGGTTTGCCCGAGCCCATGGAGGCCACCAGCAGCCGTCCGTTCTGCACCAGCAGACCGTTGGGTCCGTTCAGGGCCGCAGCGGTCATCCAGGATTCGAGGCGGCCGTTGTGCAGGCGGTAGATGGTCTGGGTGAAGGAGTCGGACACGTAGATCGAGCCGTCGGGACCGGCCGCGGTATCGTTCAGGAATTTCGCGCCGGCGGCGGGATAACGGTGCAGGATGCGCCCGTGTTTGATGTCGATCTCCACCAGGGTATCGATGTCGGCAACGTACACTTTGCCGCGGCTGACAACCACGCCCTTGGGCGCATTCAGGCCGGTGATCCACTCACGCTTGATGGTGTGCCCGTCAGGACCGATTTTGGAAATATAGCCGTTGCCGTCCTTTTTCATGGGGGAGCCGTTGATGCTGGAAGCGTAGAACACCTTGTTGTGCGCGTCCCAGGCCACGGATTCCGGCGTGGTCACGGCGGTATTTTCCCAGAGCTTCTCCAGGTGCACGTCCTGGGCGCGGGCGGTGCCCGCGGCGGCGAAGAATACAGTCAGTACGGCGGTGGCAAGTGTTTTCATTGCACACTCCCTGTTATGTCGTGGTAATGGATCAGGAAAGTCGATCCAGGATGAACTGGTAGAGATCGTGTTCCAGTTTCTGCCCGGCGTCAATGAAGGTGCGGCGCACGCCGTCCGCGCCGGACAGCTCGGCGCCGGTCAGTATCGGCGTGCTCTTCATGCGGTAGATGCCGCCCTCGCCGTCGTCCACCGCGTGCCGGGACAGGCCGGTGTCGGATCGCCAGGTCAGAGCCTGCTCGTCGTGGCCCTTGTCGTAGCAGAGCTGGAACTGGACGATATCGCCGTCCTCGCCGATCCACACGTACAGATCCAGGTCGGGATCGGAGAACCAGCGCCGTCGCGGCTCCCCCGGGTTCTGCCTGACGTCCTGGATCTCGTGGAGCACGGGCCGCGCCTCAGCCGAACAGCTCCCGGAGTTTGGCGCCGGGATCGGGAGCTGCCATGAAGGCCTCGCCCACCAGGAAAGCGTGGACGCCGCCGCGGCGCAGCCGGGCCACGTCGTCGTAGCCGTGGATGCCGCTCTCGGTGACCACGGTGCGGTCGGGAAAGACGTCATGCAGCAGGCCCAGGGTGGTGTCGATGCTGGTCTCGAAGGTGTGCAGATCGCGGTTATTGATACCGATGAGCGGCGTGCGCAGCATCAGGGCGCGCTCCAGCTCCTCGCGATCGTGCACTTCCACCAGCACGTCGAGGCCGGCCTCGGCAGCGCAGTCCGCCAGTTCACGCAGCTCCGCGTCGCTGAGTGCGGCGACGATGAGCAGGATGCAGTCGGCGCCCATGGCGCGCGACTCCCAGATCTGCGCGGGATCGAGCATGAAGTCCTTGCGCAATACCGGCAGCTCGCAGGCCGCGCGCGCCGCCTGCAGGTGTTCGGGCGCGCCCTGGAAAAAGTCGCGATCGGTGAGCACCGACAGGCAGCAGGCGCCGGCGCCTGCATAGGAGCGGGCGATGGCGGCCGGATCGAAATCCTTGCGGATGACGCCGCGGCTGGGCGAGGCCTGTTTGACCTCGGCGATCACTGCGGCCTTGCCCGCCTCCACGGTTTCCAGGATGCGGGCATAGAAGCCACGCACCGGCGCTGCCTCTCCCGCCTTGCGGCGCAGCTCGTCGGCCTTGAGTTCGGCGATTTCCTCGCGCTTGCGGGTGATGATGCGGGTCAGGATGTCCGGCGTACTCATAATATAAGGTGGCGTTTGTGTGTAACTACGTCAGCGCGTGGCTGAACGCGGCCAGTTCCTCCAGCCGGGATTTGGCCGAGCCGTCGGCGATGACCGCGGCCGCCCGCTCCATGCCGGCCTTGATATCAGCGGCCAGGCCCGCGGCGTAGATAGCCGCGCCGGCGTTCAGCACCACGATGTCGCGGGCGGCGCCGGCTTTGTTGTCCAGCACGTCGCGCAGCATGGCCAGGCTTTCGGCGAGATCCGCGGTGATGATCTTCTCCACCGGCTGCCGTTTGAGGCCGAAATCCCCGGGCTCGATATCGTAACAGTGAATGTGCCCGCCCTTCAGTTCGGCCACGTGGGTCACGTCGCTGATGCTGATCTCATCCAGGCCATCCTGGGAATGCACCACCAGCACGTGGCCGGCGCCCAGTTCCCGCAGCACTTCCGCCATGGGTTCCACCAGGTCGCGCTTGTATACGCCGAGCAGCATGTTCGGCACCTGGGCCGGGTTGGCCAGGGGGCCGAGCACGTTGAACAGCGTGCGCGTGCCCAGTTCCTTGCGCGTGCCGGACACGTGGCGCATGGCGCTGTGGTGGGCCGGAGCGAACATGAAGCCCACGCCCAGCTTGTCGATGCAGCGCACCACCTGCTCCGGCGGCAGGCCCAGGCGGACCCCGGCTTTTTCCAGCACGTCGGCGCTGCCCACGTGGCTGGAAGCGGAGCGGGCGTGGTGCTTGGCCACGCGCCCGCCGGCGGCGGCGATGACGAAGGCGGCTGTGGTGGACACGTTGAAGGTGCGCACGCCGTCACCGCCGGTGCCGACGATGTCCACCTGGTGATCGCCGCGCACCTGCACCTTGAGGGCGTATTCGCGCATGACCTCGGCGGCGGCGGCGATCTCGTCCACCGTCTCGCCCTTCATGCGCAGGGCAATGAGGAAGCCGCCGATCTGGGAGGGCGTCGTTTCGCCCTGCATGATCTGGCGCATGACCGCCTGCATGTTTGCCTTGCCGAGGTCATGAAACTCCACCAGCTCGTTGATGGCGCCGCGGATATCCATGATCAGTCCCTGAGCTCCAGGAAGTTGCGCAGCAGATCGTGGCCGGAGGTGGTGAGGATGGATTCCGGGTGGAACTGCACGCCGTACACCGGCAGCTCCTTGTGGCGCAGGCCCATGATCTCGTCCACTTCGCCGTCCGGCAGGCGGCTCCAGGCGGTGATCTCCAGGACATCGGGCAGGGACTCGCGCTCCACCACCAGGGAGTGGTAGCGGGTGGCGGTGAAGGGATCGTCCAGGCCGCGGAACACGTCGGTGTTGTTGTGGTAGATCTCGGAAGTCTTGCCGTGCATGACTTGGTGCGCGTGCACCACCTTGCCGCCGAAGGCCTGGCCGATGGCCTGGTGGCCCAGGCACACGCCGAGGATGGGCAACCGCCCCTGGAACTGTTCAATCACCTCCAGGGAGATGCCGGCCTCGTTGGGCGTGCACGGCCCCGGCGAGATGACGATGCGCTCCGGGTTCAGATCCTCGATCTCGCGCACGCTGATCTTGTCATTGCGGAACACGCGCACCTCCACCCCCAGCTCGCCCAGGTACTGGACCAGGTTGTAGGTAAAGGAATCGTAGTTGTCGATCATCAACAGCATGCGCGTGTTATCCGTCTGAAAAGCAAGCTAATAGATATAGTAAAAAGTCACTCGGATCCGGCCTGACAACGGCGGAAAGCAGCCTGGCTGAAATCTATGAACGGAATAAGAAACCTCACCCTGTCTCAGGCATACATCAAGCGTCTGACCCTGGGCTCCGGCACGGTGCGGCCTTCCTCCCGCGCCGTTTCGATCCAGAAATTCACCGCCTCATCGGCGGCTTGCAACGCCGCCTCCCGCGTTTCGCCGTGAGCCATGCAACCCGGCAGTTCCGGCACGTCGACGACGAAGGCGCCGTCATCATCGCTCCAGAAAATGATCATCTCGTACTTGTTCGTCACGTTCACACCTCCAGGCGGTACTTGACGATGACATTGCGTACCTGCCTCACCCGATAGGGCTTTGCCTTGGTACCGCTTTCCTGCAGGTTAAGTCTTTCCTCAATATCAGCACGACTGAATATATGATGACTGCCCCGGGTACGCTCGGAGAATCCCAGCCGCCTGAGCAAAAGGCACAGATCCGCGAACGTTATGTTGGCATCAGCACGGCCATTGACGATCCGGGACAGCAGTTTCTCCAGTTTACTCATGCAGCCTCCCTGTCTCTATCGCTTTACTCCGCCTTCCTCATCGAGGCTGGCTGTTCCATGCCTGGCACCGGCCCGGGCTGCAGTCGCGGGCGCCGCCCAGCGCCCAGTCACAGGGGTATGCGTATGCCACTGAAATATAATGGATTATACACCAAACCCCGACTCGAATCCCTGCTGCGTCATTGCGGGACCGGCTCCTGGCGCAACGAGCGGCACAGGATAACCGCTTTTGCCGGCCGGGGGTATGCCCGGGCCACGCGCGGTCCCGGAGCGGAACTTGATCCCGGTCAACGGCGCCCGCCGCGGCGGGCCTAGAATCGGATCACAGTCATTCACTTATGGAGGCAGGGATGACGACCGGCATCGATGTATTCGACACCACCCTGCAGGAAACCGGCCTCTGGCTGAAAGATCTCATGGGCTGCCTGGGCACGGACGACAAACAGCAGGCCTACCGCGCGCTGCGCGCCGTCCTCCACGCCGTGCGCGACCGCATCGGTCCGGAAAACGCCGTGCACCTGGGCGCCCAGCTCCCCATGCTGCTGCGCGGCCTGTACTACGACGGCTGGCGCATGTCCGCCGAGTCCAGCCGCGAGCGCCACCGCCCGGACTTCCTCCTGCACGTGGACACGGAGGCGAAAGGCGCCCTGGGCGTGGACGCCGAGATCGCTGTGCACGCCGTGTTCGAGACCATGGCCGACCGCCTGGATCCGGGCGAAGTGGCCAAGGTCATCAACATGTTCCCGGAAGAACTGCGCGGCTTCTGGCCCCGCGGCGCCCGCACCGGTACCTGAGTGGCCGGCATGTCACAGGCGGCAAAGACTGGGAGCAGACAGCACCACCGCCTGCGCGACTGGAACGTCCTGGTCACGGTCTACGAGGACGAATACCGCGAGGCCCGCCGCCTGCTGGCGGCATTCGGTGAAGTGGCCCCCACCGGTTACCACAACGTCCTGGCCATGCGCGTCGGCGATCCGGCGGGATTCATGGAGCAGCTCGGCGAACGCGTCCGGGCCGAGCCGGGGATCCTCAACAGCCTGTCCCACGTGGTGCCGGCGGAGATCACCTTCGATTTTCAGGATGCGAAGGAATTCGAGGAGCGGGCGCGCGTGGCGGTGCTGCAGCTTGTGCCGCGGCTCATGGGATTGAGTTTTCACGTGCGCATGTACCGGCGCGGGTTCAGGCACCGGCTGCCGAGCCATGACGAGGAGCAATATCTGGGAGGGGTGATCCTGGATGCCCTGGAGGCCGCCGGCAGTTCCGGCTCCATAGCGTTTGCTGATCTGGATGCTGTCGTGGTCGTGGAAACCCTGGACCAGCGTGCCGGGATTTCACTGTGGACGCGGGACCATCTGCAGCGTTATCCCTTTGTGCGGCCGGATTGATGACGGCGCGTGACTGGAAAAAGCTTTTGCCCCGTTATTTTTATTCGCGCTTCCCGTAATCAGCCTCGACCGCACCGGCACTCACAGTCCGCAGCGCGTCCGCGCCGCCTCCAGAATACGCCGCAGGAGTTCCGCGTAATCGTAACCGGCCCAGCCGGCGGACAAAACCATGCGGCTGTCCCACTGCCAGGCGGGATTGGGGTTGGCGTCCATGAGTTTCAGAATTCCGTTGCCGTCGGCGCGGAAGTCGAAGCGGGCATAGTCGCGGCAGCGCAGGCGTTTGAAGAGCAGCGAGCAGATCGCTTCGATCCATGCCGATGTTTCCGCATCGAGGTCCGCGCGCTGGTGCCGGAGCTGATCCCAGTAGCGCGAATCCGGATCGTATTTGCCCGCGAAAGTGAACACCGGCGGCAGGTCCGGATCCAGGCCGGAGTAATCGACCATGGCGGGCGGCAGGACGATGAGCTCCCCAGGTATATTGCCGATCACGGAGACGGTGTATTCCGCCCCGGGGAGGAATTCCTGGATCAGCGCCTCGGGCGGTTTGACGTTGGCGGCGAGCCAGTGCAGGTAGCGTTCGGCCTCTTCGGCGTTGTGCACGACGGAGCGCCGGGTCACGCCGTAGCTGCCGCCGCCCACGTTGGGCTTGAGCAGCGCCGGATACGCGGCCGGCACGGGGTAGGGTTCCACCGTGAGATCCACGAACTGCTCTACCGGCACCGGGATGCCGAAACCGGCGGCGATCGCCCCGGTCAGGGACTTGTCCGCCGCCATGTCGATGGACACGGCCGGCGAGCCGGTACAGGGCAGCCGCAGGATCTCGCAGAGACTGGGCACCTGGCCCGTCAGGTCTTCGTTGTAGAAACCCGTGTCGCAGAAATTGAGGACCAGGTCGAAACCGCCGCCGCGCAGGTGGTCGATGAACTGCCCGTGATCGTCCAGGTACGTGGCGCGGTAATCCGGCAGGGAAGCCAGGGCCTGTTCCAGGTGCTGCAACGCCTCGGCATCGATCTCGTCCAGGTCGACTTCCCGGGTGAATTCGTAGGTAAGGCGCGGATCGGGCAGCAGGACCGCCAGTTCGAGGGGGCGCCGGGCACTGCCGGCGCGGCTTGTCTTGTTCATTTCAGACATGGTCCCGTGGTATGCGGACGTCCCAGTTCCGGGAAAATACGCGCTGCTCCCCCTCGTAGGCATCGAGGGTGGCGTGCACGTGGAACGAGCGTGCGTCCGAGGTGAGGATAGTGAAGGTTTCCGTGCGCACTTCCCACTCGCCGCGGGCCAGGCTCCACGTCGCCCGTACCTCGCCCTGCGCCGATCCGAAATCGCCGCGGCGATAGCCGTAGCGCTCGGTCGCGGCGGTGCCCACCTCGAGCCCGGTTTCCAGGAAGTGCTGAACACCGTCGTTAATCACCACCTCCAGTGTCGACAGGTCCCGGGCCAGGTTCCGGTATACCGTCCAGCTGTGGCGTCCCGGCTGCACCACGCGGGCCTCCGTGGGCGGCGCGCACTCGGGCGTGCCCAGGGAACGCAGTGAATCATCCCGGTCCCGCGGTGGACGCACCGGCAGCGTCAGGCGGCTGGTGCCGGTGTAGACGGTCAGCGTCGCCCGCTCGGGCGGCAGCCAGGACAGCGGGAAATAGGACGTGGACAACGACAGCCGCAACCGGTGGCCGGCGGGAAAATGCTGGGCGATGTCGTTGAGCTGGACGCGGACGGCATAGCGCCCGCCGGGAACCAGGGCCTGCGGCCGGCCGTGATCCTCCCGGTGCGTGAGGTTAAGCAGGCCGTAGGTAACGCGTGTCGCCTCGCCGTTGGGCGCCACGTCGGACAGGCGCAGCGCGACCATGGCGACCGGCCGGTCCGCCTCCAGCGCCAGATCCACGACCGGCGGGCCGAGGATCTCCAGGGGCTGTTCCAGCGGGGCGGTCTCGAACACCAGCGCGCC
>Ga0102944_1001866_pt1 | contig 13132 bp, 9 predicted proteins | sample SalPonD_shore_MG_FD_78172 | JGI IMG/M metagenome (GOLD analysis project Ga0102944, IMG submission 78172) | Salt pond soil microbial communities from South San Francisco under conditions of wetland restoration - Salt Pond MetaG... | ecosystem: Environmental > Aquatic > Marine > Intertidal zone >...
ACTGGTGACGGGAGCAGGAGGCTCCATTGGCTCGGAGCTGTGCCGGCAGATCGCCCGCTGTCATCCCGGTCGTTTGCTGATGCTGGATCACAGCGAGCACAACCTCTACACCATCGATCAAGAGATGCAGCCGATACATGGCGATATCGCCCAGCCTATCCTTGCCGATGTCCGGGACACGGCGCGCATGGAATGGGTGTTCCAGCATTTCAGGCCCGAGGTCGTGTTCCATGCCGCAGCCTACAAGCATGTGCCGCTGGTCGAAGAGAATCCGGCCGAAGGGATCAAGACCAATGTATTGGGTACCCGGACGGTAGCCGATCTGGCGGCGGCATCGGGAGTGGAGCGATTCGTGTTGGTTTCGACCGACAAGGCAGTCAACCCGGCCAATGTGATGGGCGCCTCAAAGCGTGCCGCCGAGATCTACTGCCAGAACCTCGACAAGCGCACATCCACGCGTTTTATCACGACCCGGTTCGGCAATGTGCTCGGCTCGGCTGGTTCGGTTGTTCCCCTGTTTCAGAGACAGATCGAGGCGGGCGGACCGGTGACGGTAACGCACCCGGAGATCACGCGCTACTTCATGACCATCCCCGAGGCAGTCAGCCTGATCATGCAAGCCGGTGCCATGGGCGAGGGGGGCGAGATTTTCGTGCTCGATATGGGAGAGCCGATCAAGATCGTCGATCTTGCTGAGCAGATGATCCGTCTCTCGGGGCTGGAGCCGAAACGCGATATCGAGATTGTCTTCACGGGACTACGGCCGGGCGAGAAGCTATTTGAGGAGTTGTTTCACACCTCCGAGCACCTGATTGGCACCCGACATCCGAAGATCCTTCTGGCCGAGTCGCGGGAGATGGAGTGGAAGGCGATGAATCGCATGCTTTCACATCTTCAGGATGCCTGTGCCAGCCGTGATGTGGACGTGCTTCTGGCGCAGCTTCATACGCTGGTGCCGGAGTTTTCGCGCAGCCAGCATCCGCCGGTCTCCGAAGGGACCGTACTGCACTGATTTCGATGCCCTCCCAGGTGGAAGTGGCGGTGTTCTGCCCGCTGTTCAAGACCTTTACCTATCTTTGGCCCGATGCGCTTGGCCAGCCGGAGCCAGGCATTCGGGTGCGGGTGCCGTTTGGTCGCGGAAGCCGCACGGGCGTGGTGCTTTCCATCAATGTGGATGCCTCCCCTGATATCGAGTGCAAAACGGTGCTCGACCGGCTCGATGCCGACCCCCTTTATGATGGTCGCCGCCGTGCCTGGCTGGAGCGCGCGCGGCGCTACTACCTGGCGGCACCGGGGGAGATGAATGAGCTGGCCCTTGCATGGGCCGCCGGGGAGGATAAGCGGCGGTGGCAGCGGCTCGATGGTCTTGAAGAATCGGATCCGGAGCTTGCCGCTGTCTTTGGCGGTCGTCATGCCCTCTCGGTCGGGACGATGCGGCGCAAGTTGCCCAGTCATCCCGTGTATCACCGTCTCCGGCAGGCGGCCCGATCCGGTCTGGTTCAGGAGGTGACGATTGATGGCGGTGATGCCGCGGATATGCATACCGCTTTTTCCGGGGAGTCGATTCCCGAGCAGTTGACGCAGGCACAGGAGATGGCACTGGATGCCCTGCTGGCATCGGACGGATTTGCTACCCATCTGCTGTTCGGCCGTACCGGCTCCGGCAAGACGGAGGTCTACCTGCGTGCCGCGCAGGCGCGCGTCGAGGCTGACGGGCAGGTGCTGATTCTTGTGCCAGAGATCGGCCTGACGCCGCAATGGCTGGCAAGGTTGACCGCCCGGTTCGGCAAGGTGGCTGTCTGGCACTCAGCCCTGACTGAGACGCAGCGTCTGCAGGTCAGACAACAGCTGGGTAAAGTGGATGTGCTGGTCGGAACGCGTTCGGCACTTTTCTTACCGCTGCCGAGGCTCGCCATGATCGTGGTGGATGAGGAGCACGACGGTAGTTTCAAACAGCAGGAGGGGGTCTGTTACTCCGCCCGTGATCTCTCCATTTTGTTGGCGCAGGAGCTGGATATCCCGGTTGTACTGGGTTCGGCTACGCCCGCGCTTGAGTCGTGGCGGCAGGTAGCACAGGACCGTTATCAGCTTCTCGAACTGCCGCAGCGGATCAGTGCGCATGCATCGCCGAAGGTGAAGAGGGTCGACATGCGCGGCACCGAGTCTCCGATATCGGAGGTTCTGCTGAAGGCGCTGGGCGAGGTTTGGGAGGCCGGTGGGCAGTCTCTTCTCTTTCTGAACCGTCGTGGTTATGCGCCTGCGCTGATCTGTTCTGCCTGCGGCGATGTGCCGGAATGCCCGGCCTGTTCGCTCCGGTTGACGTTGCATCGCCGTCGTAAACAGCTCCGATGCCATGCCTGTGGTTTCGTCCGGCCGGTGCCGGTCGTCTGCGAGGCATGCGGAGAGGAGGCTCTATTGCCGCTGGGCGAGGGGACCGAGAAGGTAGAGGAACAGCTTCTGGCGGCACTGCCCGGTCTGCGCATTGCCCGGTTCGATCGCGATGTTGTGCGTAGCGCCGCCCGGCTGCAGCAACTGCTTGCCGATGTGGCTGCGCGCCGCGTGGATTGCCTGATCGGCACGCAGATGGTGGTCAAGGGTCACCACTTCCCGCATGTGTCGCTGGTCGGCGTGGTTAATGCCGATCTCGGCCTCAACCTGCCCGATTTCCGTGCCGGTGAGCGCTGGTGGCAGCAACTCACGCAAGTGCTGGGAAGGGCCGGGCGGGGTGATGCTCCCGGCCGTGTCATCGTGCAGACCCGAGATCCACAATCACCCTGGCTGGACCGCATTGGTGACGAACAGGCGCGCAGCACGCTGGACGAGGAACTGGTCCTGCGTGAGGCGCTTTGTTACCCCCCCTTCTCCCGCTGGGTGCGGGTGATCTTCTCGGCTGGCCATGCCGACAGGGCTCGGCGGGCGGCCGAGGCCTTCGTTGAGGCGTGTGGACACCTGCCCGAGGTGGTACAGCCGGTCGGGCCGATGCCGTGCGCGCTCGAACGGTTGGCATCGCGCTACCGTTTCGAGGTGATCGTGCGCGATGAGAGCCGTGCCCAGCTTCCCTGGTGCCTCGAGCCATTGCTGAGGATGCAGCCGGTACCGTCGGGAGTGCGGCGGCGGGTCGACGTCGATCCGGTCGACATGATGTAGTCATGCCTTTTCATCTTCTCTGTTGAGGATGATTTTGGCCGTCCGGCGCGATATGATTCATATATGGCGATTCGCGAGATCCTGACATTCCCGGACAAACGGCTGCGCGAGGTGGCCCGGCCCGTGACCTTTCCCGTATCCGATGAGGTGCGCCAGCTCGTGCAGGATTTGGCCGATACGATGTACGATGCCCCCGGCGTGGGGCTTGCCGCTACACAGCTGGGCGAGCCGTTGCGCATCGCTGTGACCGATACCAACTGGCGTCAGGAGGGGGCCGTTCCCGACCTGAAAGTCTGGATCAATCCGGACGTGACCTGTCACGAGGGGGAGGAGACCTTCGAGGAGGGTTGCCTCTCCGTACCCGGCATCTACGAGGATGTCACCCGTCCGGGGCAGGTTACGGCCAGTTGGTTCGATCTCGAGGGGAACCGTCATACTGCCGATTTTGAGGGGTTTCAGGCGGTGGCCTTGCAGCATGAGTTCGACCATCTCGATGGCAGGCTCTTCATCGACTTGCTACCCCCAATGAAACAGAAGCTGCTGAAGAAGCGGTTGCGCAAACAGAAGAAAACTGCCGCGTGATACGGATCGTTTTTGCTGGCACACCTGCCTTTTCGCTGCCCTGTCTGAAGGCGTTGATCAATGCCGATGGGATGGATGTGGTGGGTGTGGTCTCACAGCCGGATCGCCGCGCAGGCCGCGGTATGAAGCTGCTCCCCTCACCGGTCAAACAGGCGGCGCTCGATGCCGGCATCGAGGTGATCACGCCGGAACGCCTGCGTGGCAACGATGAGGCTGCGGCATGGCTTCGTGGCAAGGCCCCGGATGTGCTGGTGGTGGTCGCCTTCGGCATGCTGCTTCCGATTCCATGGCTGGAGACTCCGGGTCATGGAGCCATCAATGTCCACGCCTCGTTGCTGCCTCGGTGGCGAGGAGCGGCGCCGATCGAACGGGCCATGCTGGCTGGTGACACGGAGACCGGCGTCGGCATCATGCGTATGGAGGAGGGGCTCGATACCGGGCCGGTCTATGCTGAGGCCCGGCTGCCGATCGCGGACGAGACGACCATCGACGGATTACGCGAGGCGCTGGCAGAGAAGGGTGCGTCACTGTTGGTAGAGACACTACCCCAGATAGTTACCGGCTCTCTTCAGCCTGTGCCTCAGGACGAGGCGCGGATTACCTACGCCGCCAAGCTCACTGCAGCCGACCGCCTGATCGACTGGCATGAGTCGGCCTCCAGGATCGACCGAACGGTGCGTGCCTTCACGCCGAAGCCCGGTGCCCGCACGAAGCTTAATGGAAAATGGATCAAGGTGCTCCGTGGCGAGGCGTTGGTAGCCGGTACTTCCGGTGCGCCCGGAAGCATCAGTATGGATCATGATAGGCTCGATGTAGCTTGCGGGGAGGGGTGCTATCGCATCCACACGCTGCAACCAGAAGGCAAGAGAGCGATGGATGCCGAGGACTTTCTCCGTGGGTATGCGGTGAAATCGGGCGCCGCCTTTGACGCCGTGGTGACCGTTTGACCGATCGTACGAGCCTGTCGGACCGGACTAGCACCCTCCGATGAACAATACGAGAGGGATCGCGATCGAATGCCTGGTCCGTATTCTGGATCGGGGCGATAGGGCCGATCGCGTGCTCGACGAGGTTTTCGCTTCCGGCGAATTGTCTTCTGCCGACCGAGGATTCGTTCACGAGCTCGTCTACGGCGTGTTGCGCCGTTTCTTCTCTCTGGAAGCGGATGCCAGCCGCTTCATCCGCAACAAGCCGGCGCTTTGGACACGCATGGCGCTGCTGGCCGGTACCTACCAGTTGCGTCATATGCGTGTGCCGGTACATGCAGCAGTGCACGAGACGGTCGAGTCGGTCAAGCGTTCCCCTGTCGTCCGCGATGGCGGCATGGTCAATGCGATTCTCCGAAGGGTTGCCGATGCCGAACCGCCGACGCGGCTCAAACCGCACCAACGCTGCGAACTGCCGAAGTGGCTCTATGCGAAGTGGCGCGATGCCTTCGGTGCGGAGGTGGTGCAGACGATCGCCGCTCACTGCCTGCATGCGCCCGCACTCTCCATCGCACTGTCTGGCGATACCGACCGCGAGGCGTGGATTGCCGAGGCCGATAAGCGCGGTATCGAGGCTCAGCCTGGTCGTCTGTCGCCGCGCTGTGTGTTGCTTGAGTCCGGCATTGATGTTGTCTCCCTGCCGGGGTTTGCCGAGGGACGATGCCTGGTGATGGATCAGGCCGCACAGCTGGCCGCCCTGGCGCTGGGAGAGGAGCGTGGGCATGTGCTCGATCTCTGTGCTGCTCCTGGTGGCAAGACGGCACTTCTGGCTTCACGGGTGGAACATGTGACGGCGGTAGAGTTCAGCGCCTCCCGCTTCCCGAGGCTGCGGCAGAATCTGTCGCGGCTGCGTGTCGGCAATGTCTCGCTGCTGCAGGCCGATGCGGCCAGCCTTCCGATGCCGGATCAAATCGTCGATGGCGTGCTGCTTGATGCTCCCTGTTCCGCCTCCGGGGTGCTGCGCCGCCATCCCGATGCGAAGTTCCTGCACGCCGAAGCGGATCTCGAACGTCATACTGTACATCAGTCGGCCATGCTTCACGAGGCGCTGCGCGTACTGCGTCCGGGCGGTCGTGTCGTCTACACGGTCTGTTCGATCCATCCCGACGAGAACGAGGGTGTGGTGATGCCGTTGCTGGAATCGGGCGCGGTGACCCCGGATATCCTGGGCGATGCACTGCAACCGTTTGCGGCGGGAGAGGGGATGGCGCGACTCTTTCCGGATGAAGCGCATGACGGTTTCTTCATTGCCTGCTTGAGAAAAGCGTGAGGCTGCCGAGAATGACTGCCATGATGATGAGGGCGTATGCCTGAACAGACCGTACATCTGCTGCCTCCTGAAGTGGCCAACCAGATTGCCGCTGGCGAGGTGGTCGAGCGTCCCGCCTCAGTGGTCAAGGAGCTGGTGGAAAACAGTCTTGATGCCGGTGCCGTCCATATTCGTGTGCGCATCGAGCAGGCTGGAAAGCGGCTGATCGAGGTGGACGATGACGGCTGTGGCATGTCCGATGTGGATGCGCGCCTGGCCTTGCAGCGCCATGCCACCAGCAAGATCAGCCGCGCCGCCGATCTCGCAGCCATTGCCAGTCACGGCTTCCGTGGCGAGGCACTGCCCTCGATCGCATCGGTCAGTCGATTGGAGCTGCATACCTGTCTTCCCGAGTCTTCGGCCGGCCTGCTGCTACAGGCCGAAGGGGCGGCGCCGGAGGAACGCCCGGCACCGCCCAGAAAGGGTACACGCATCCGTATCCGCGATATCTTCTTCAACACCCCTGCCCGCCAGCGCTTCCTGCGCACCGACCGCACCGAGGAGGCAGCGGTTGTCGAGTCGATGCGCTCGCTGGCATTGGCCAACCACGCCACCGGCATGAGACTGGAACTGGACGGACGCCGCCGCTTCGATATGCCTGCCGGCCAATCGCGCGCCGGACGCATTGCCGCCGTTATGGGACAGGAGTTCGGCGACAATAGCATCGAGTGCGCTCTTGAGCATGAGGGGATTCTCGTGGCCGGCCATTTCGGTCTGCCGACCTTCCATTACCGCGATGGCAGTCGCATGCTCTTCTTCATCAATGGTCGCGTGGTGCGGGACCGGCAGCTGATCGCCGCCCTGAAGGCGGGCTACCGTGACGTATTGTTCCACGACCGTTTTCCGCAGGCGGTGGTCTGGCTGGAGATGGATCCGGCTGATGTCGACGTCAACGTCCACCCGACCAAGCGCGAGGTGCGTTTCAAGTCGCCGCAGACGGTGCGTGCCGCGTTGGTCTCCTGCGCGCGGGCCGCCATCGAACGGATGGGGCAGCAGGTCTCCTCGCTCTCCACCGATCAGGCCATGCAGGCGATGCGTGCGCCTGCCTCCTCGTCGGGGCCGGATCGTCGCCCGTCACCCGCCTTCTCGCCGGCGGCGATGCAGGGTCTGTTCGACGCCGCATATGCTTCGGAGCCGACAAGAGATTACTCGGTTGCATCGCCGAACCGATCGGTTGCCGATGCGTCGCTGGATCTGGGTCGGCCGCTGACGCAGATTCACCGCTGCTACATCCTCGCGCAGACTGATGAGGGGATTGTGCTGGTCGACCAGCACGCTGCGCACGAGCGCATCCGCTATGAAGAAGCGAAAGCGCAGTTGCAGCGGAACGGTATCGCCATGCAGATGTTGCTGACGCCGCTTGGATTCCGACTCAGTGGACGGGCCGCCGCCTGGTTACACGATCACGACGGTGCGCTTTCGGTTTTCGGTGTCGAGGTGGAGGCTGCCGGAGAGGAGTCCTTCACCATTCGTGCCGTACCGGCCATGCTAGCTGACGAATCGCCGGAGGGGCTGGTGGCCGAGCTGGTCGAGGCCAGCATGCTGATCGGCGTCGATGCTGAGGGGCGAGGTCGAGTGCTGGAGCGCTGGCTCGGCAACCGTGCCTGCAAGGGGTCGATCAAATCCGGTCGTTTGCTTGGTTCGGAGGAGCAGGAGGCGCTGCTGCGCCGGATGGAACGTACGCCCAACATTGCCCAGTGCAACCACGGCCGCCCCACCTATGTGCGGTTGGGGCTGGGGGACCTGGAGCGCCTCTTCGGGCGCAAGGAATGATGCATCTTCTCCGTTTTGCCTCCAATGAGTGAACCGTTGCAAGCCGTTGCCCTGATGGGTGCCACCGGTGTGGGTAAGTCGACGCTGGCGTTGTCGCTGGCCGAGCGCTTGGACACGAGCATCGTCTCCTGCGACTCCATGCAGGTCTACCGTGGGCTCGATATCGGCACGGCCAAACCGGATGCCGTGGAACGGGCGCGTGTGCCACACTTCATGATCGACTGCGCCGATATCGACGAGACCTTCTCGGCCGCACGCTGGGCGGCGGGCGCGGCCGAGGCTATTCGGTATGAGAATACAGCCGGTCGTCGGCCGATCATCACCGGCGGCACGGGCCTCTATCTGCGCGCGCTGCTGGAGGGCTTTGCCGAGATTCCGCCCGAGCGGGAGACGGTGCGCGAACGCCTTGCGGCGCAGGCGGCCAGCGAGGGGGCACCGGCGCTGCATGCGAGGCTGCGCGAGGTCGATGCGGCGACGGCCGGGCGGCTTGCCTCCAACGATACGCAGCGCATCCTGCGTGCTCTCTCCGTCTACGAGAGTAGCGGCGTGCCGCTCTCCGAGTGGCAGCGGCGGGGACGCGCCATCGGTTGCCGGATCGACTGTCCTGTCTTCGTGCTGGAGCTGCCGCGCGAGGCGCTCAGAAAACGGCTGGCGCAGCGTTTCCATGTCATGATCGATGCGGGCTGGTTGGACGAGGTGCGATGGCTTATGGCGCAGGGGGTGGACGATAGCCATCCCGCCATGCGTGCCGTCGGCTATCGTCAGCTGATCCGTCACTTGCGCGACGAATGTTCACTGAAAGCGGCGGTGGAGGCCGGTATCACTGCGACCCGTCGTTATGCCAAGCGGCAGGGAACATGGTTCCGCCATCAGGCCGCCGGGGCGACCTTCGGCGATGCGGCGACGATCGGCAGGACGATGACGGAGGCTTGTACGACATGGGTATGATCGAGACGGCCACGGAGAAGGATCGGGTGGTTAGCGTGCATCCGTGGCCGGCCGATCAGGGGGACGGCTATGCCCGTGATGCCCGCCGGGAGGAGTTCGACCGTTTGGTGATCTCCAGCGACTGCGAACTGCTCTGTTCCATCCCGGTGCTGCTGCGTCGTGCCTTTGCCGGCATGCTGCTTGGCAAGGGGCAGGTGGCCTCGATCGCGGAGAAGGTTAGGGAACACAGGGCGGCGGTGGTTTTCGTCGACCATCAGCTTTCGCCTGTGCAGCAGCGCAACCTGGAGAAGGCCTGGGATGCCAAGGTGGTCGACCGTACCGGACTGATTCTCGAGATATTCGCGGCCCGGGCCCATACGCGGGAGGGCGTGCTGCAGGTCGAACTGGCCAGCCTCAAATACCAAATCAGCCGGCTGGTCCGTTCATGGACCCATCTGGAGCGGCAGCGTGGCGGCTTCGGATTCATGGGCGGTCCCGGTGAGCGGCAGATTGAACTCGACCGCCGCATGATCCGCACCCGAATCAAGTCGGTGGAGAAGGATCTGGCCCAGGTACGGCGCATGCGTGCCACGCAGCGTGCCGGTCGTCGGCGCAAGGAGATTCCGACCGTGGCGCTGGTCGGCTACACCAACGCCGGCAAGTCGACGCTCTTTAACCGGCTGACCGAGGCCGACGTGCGTGCAGCCGATCAGCTCTTCGCCACCCTCGATCCGACCCTTCGCATGGTGGAGCTGAAGGAGGGAGGACGACTGATGCTCTCCGATACGGTGGGTTTCGTGCAGGATTTGCCGCACGAATTGGTGGATGCCTTTCGGGCAACGCTGGAGGAGGTCGTCGAGGCCGATCTAATCCTGCATGTGCGCGATGCATATGATCCCGAGGTCGTCATGCACGGCGAAGTGGTCAACGATACGCTGGCACAGCTGGGACTCGACCATGCCGAGGCACCGCCGGTTGTCGAGGTGTGGAACAAGGCCGATCTCGTTCCGCGGGTCGCCTCGCACATCGTGCCGGAGGTGGCCGGTAGCCGGGTGGCGCTCTCCGCACTGGACGGACGCGGCGTGCCGGAGCTGCTTGATCTGCTGCGCAAATGGCTTGAGCTCGACATGGAGGAGATGGAGCTGGCCATCCCCGCCTCGGACGGGCGCATGCTGGCCTACTGCCACAGCCACGGCCATGTGCTGGCGCAGTCGATGGACGGGGAGACGGTGAGGGTGACCGTGCGCATGTCGGCCAAGGACACAGTGCCACTGGAACCGTTCAAAAGAGAGGGCGCCTAGGGCGCCCTCTGTGTCATGTCCACCTTGCGGATATGATGGGATCAGCCCATTTGGACGATGGGGATCTCCACCTTACGGCTGTTGAGGACGCTGATTTTGCGCGCCACTTCGCCGGCCATCTCGCTGTAGGCCTTTGCCTGATCGGAGTCGGGCAGCGAGGCAACAATCGGAGTGCCTCCGTCGGAATTCTCGCGGATCTTGATGTCGAGCGGGATGCGTGCCAGAACCTCGGTGTTGTACTTCTCGCCCAGTCGATCTGCACCCCCCTCGTCGAAGATGTGGCTCTGTTCACCGCAGTGCGGGCAGACGAAGACGCTCATGTTCTCGACAAGACCGAGCACCGGTACGTTCACCTTCTGGAACATGGCGATGCCCTTGCGCGCATCGGCCACTGCGATGTCCTGCGGGGTGGTGACAATTACTGCGCCGGTCACCGGCACCTTCTGCGCCAGTGTCAGTTGGGCGTCGCCCGTACCCGGTGGCATGTCGATGACGAGGTAGTCGAGATCGCCCCAGGCAACATCGTTGAGAAGCTGCGTCAGGGCGCCGGCCACCATCGGACCGCGCCAGATTACCGCCTGATCCTCGTCGATCAGGAAACCGATGGAGATCGTGCGTACGCCGTAGTTCTCCAGTGGAATCAGCGTCTTCTCGCGCAGCTCGGGTTCCTTGTCAGCGAGCCCCATCATGCTGGGGATCGAGGGGCCGTAGATATCGGCATCCAGCAGCCCGGTACGGGCTCCGGTCTGCGCCAGTGCCACGGCCAGATTGACCGCTGTGGTCGATTTTCCGACCCCGCCCTTGCCGGAAGCGACAGCGATGATGTTCTTGATGCCGGGGATGGCGGTCACGCCGCTCTTGCCGGACTGTACCTGCGAGGTGATGTTGACGTGCACGTCCTGCACGCCGGCGATGGCGCCCACCAGTTCGGTCGCCTGCTGGCGGAACTGCTCCTTCACTGGGCAGGCGGGTGTGGTCAGCTCGATGGTGAACGAGACCCGCCCCGATTCAATCGAGAGGTCTTTGACGAACCCGAGGGTGACGATGTCCTTGCCCAGATCGGGATCGATAATATTGCTGAGGGCTTTGAGTACTTGTTCCTGACTGACGTCGCTCATTCGTACCATCTCCTGACCAAATTTAGGTCGAACCGTCTAATACCCTACCATTTTTGTCAAGAATAGATGCTCAAAAAACATGACGGAAAACTTGACAAATTATAAAAACATTATAATTTATGCATGAATCCGTTCGCTATCTTTTTGATGGTGCGCGGTTATGGGTTCTGGCCCTACCCAGAAAGAGTTTTTGGCAGTACACGGTTAGGTTATTGCCAAATATGATTGTTCGCTGGATTTACGGTGGGTAATCATAATAAAGACGAAAGACGCCTCGTGATAAATGAAGCGCTTCGTATCAGAATATCCACGTGACCTCTTCAGTAGGCCACGCACTTCTTGTGGTTGTGATAGCTTGGCCAGCTTCATAAATTAAACTTGAAAATTGGAAAATAATATCCTCGACATTAGCCGCGAGTGTAATCGCGTGCATTTAAAACTTAACTTTTATTGTGGCCTTCGAGGAGCTGGTTTTTATGCCAAGCGGAGCCGTGCCCTCTGGATTTAAGAGGGCACGGCTCTAAATTTTTTAAGGAGAAAATTATGTAAGGAGTAAATGAAAATGAGTAGAAACTACGGATGGAAAAGCAGGGACATGTTCAGTGCAGCAATGATGTCAATAAGGCATGGTGTATATCACAAAGAGTTTTCATATTCGAGTTATGGGACTTTGTGTTATCGTTTTAGGAAGTTTGTTTCATTTTTACAAGATAATGGAATTAATCGATTGGAATCAATATCGCCTGATTGTGTGATTAGATATGGGAAAGGGTTGGCAGATTTGGTCATGCATGAACAAATACAATCTTGTTATGCACAATGCCTTGTATCAGCTATAAATACTGTCCTTTCAAAGGCTTCAAGCGGGCAATGGGAGTCTATATCTCCAACACGCGATTGTGAAATACCAAAGAGGTCATCCGTAAGAAGATGTCCAACTTGCGCCTTATCCATCATTTGCGAAGGAATTGAAAAAATCAGAATGTCGGGATTACATCGCCAGGCATACATTGCCGAGCTTTGTATATTTCTAGGATTAAGGGTTAAAGAAGCATCATTAATAGATTGTGTCTCGTCATATAATGAATTACTTGGCGATGGCATCATCTCAATTACAAAGGGATCTAAAGGTGGAAGACCTCGGAAATTAGAAGAAATTAATCCAGATCAAGTTGAGATCATTAAAAAAGCCGCCGAGTTCCAAGGCTCTGGCGATTCCTTAATTCCTGAAAATATGAATTGGAAAAAATGGAATAATAATGAATTGTCCAAAGGTCGTAAGGTTTTAAGATATTTAAATATTTATGGTTATCGTGAATTAAGATCAGCATATGCGGCCGAGAAGTATTTCTCAATCACAAATCAACCAGCTCCATGTAATGGTGGGCGTATCGTAGATAAAGATTTAGACAAACATGCACGACAAGTGATAGCGAAAGAGTTGGGTCATGGTCGAATTGATGTCGTTTCTTCATATATTGGGGGTAGACGGTGAATTTGGAAGGTGAGATTAGAGTTGTTTCTCGGATGTACATTCGTAAAGGAGAGAAGGCCGTTCGAAAACGCCGACAAAAACAAATGTTACGTTTTGCAAAATTCTCAACATCAATGGGGGTTCATCATTTGGGGCAACTTGGAAGGCGACATGTTATTAACTTTTGGAGATGTAATAGAGAAATGCCGGACGATGAAGTTTATGAATTCTGGATTGCGTTAACAGATTTGTGGTGGTTGGCTGATAAGCATGGTGATGTTCCTAAGCCTTTAGGAATGTAAATAGCCATTTATTTTTCTACGTTATTTTTTCATTCTGATCTGGAGCGAGAGTCTCTTCTTGTTCAGCGGGAAACTCGCCTTGGTGAAGGTAGGTTTGCCGAAGGGCTTGTAGTTGTTGGAGAAGCCGTAGGGTTCGTCGGGGCCGGGCCAGGGGAGCCAGTGCATGTCCAGTTCGTGATTGTCGTTCTGATCCTGGAAGAGTTGCACGGCATA
>Ga0102944_1001867_pt1 | contig 13132 bp, 8 predicted proteins | sample SalPonD_shore_MG_FD_78172 | JGI IMG/M metagenome (GOLD analysis project Ga0102944, IMG submission 78172) | Salt pond soil microbial communities from South San Francisco under conditions of wetland restoration - Salt Pond MetaG... | ecosystem: Environmental > Aquatic > Marine > Intertidal zone >...
CAGGTGACCCCCGGTTTCACCGGGGGCTATTGATATTTCCCAATGGGATCCCTCCGGGGGAAGCCCTTCGGGCTTTTCTGCTGCGTGCTCCGTAGAAGGGGTTCGGTGTGATCATCCCGCTCCTGTTCTATCGCGTCAAGGCTACTGATATCACACCCAGGTCCCCCCGCGCGTCCCTCCCTTTCCCTGGTGAGGGAAAGGGAGGCCAGGAGGGATAGAGTGATGGGGCGGGGCGCCGGGTGGTCATCCCTTTCCTTTGTGTAAGGAGAGGGACCGAGGGAGAGGGCAGCCCCACTAACGACATCGCACGAGGCGTACTCACCAATGCGCAATCCAACTGGTTCACCCCAGGTGCATTTCACCGCTCACAGCGCTCATCCCGTTCACCACTCCACCACCAGCGGCTGTCAGCGGGAAGTAGATTGGATCTTTCCTCGAAAGCGCCGCTGTGACTCCGGAATCCCGCAGGGATAAAATGATTCGAGTAGCCGGGGTTGAATAATCCCCGGCGGGGGTGCGGGAGTGCGCAGACCGGTCGGCACATGGCATCAGATCCGCTCGGGATGAGCATCCCGGGCTACTCGATATGGGGTCCATCCCGCATGCGCGGGATTCTCCCGAAGCCCTTCCTGGTAATGAACGGGATTGAATTGGTGGTGCTGTTCCCTTGATCGCAATAAATCCCTCCCGCGCAAACCGCCCTTCCAGCCTGCTTCATTGAGGCGACTGTAAGCGGGGCAATGGTCCCACCCCGAAAACACCACCGCCCCGGTAGTAAGCCGGGGCGGCAGTGGGTGAGCCAAATGGCTCGTGTATGAACAGACAGTTGCTGACATCACCGATCGTCGGCATCATCCTCTGGCGCATCCGGTCCGGACGCCTCAGACTGCGAGGATTCCGAAGATCGCTTTTTATACGGCCACCGGCTCCGGAACAGATCCCGTTTTTCCGGATCGTTCCGGTAGACCCGCCGGCCCGTCTTGTTGATGTCGTTCACCGTATCATAGATACGGCGTCGCAATACCTGCCGGTGGCGGGCTTGTTCACCCTTTTCCACCTTGTAGAGCTCCTGGGTCAGCTCTCGGTTCTGCAGAGTCTCCAGCGCGGCGGAACCCTCGGACTTGAACTCTTCAAGTTCGCCGTTTTGTGCAAGCCCCTCTTCCAGCTGCTCGAGCAAATCCAGGAGCGTCGGCATCACCACCAGCATTTCATCCTCACTGTCCACAGCGTCGGCAAACTGATCCCGCGGAAACATACCCGCCTCTGCGGAGTGTTTCCCGTAGATATCCTCAATCTTCTGCTCGAATTTCCGACCCCATAAATAGCACTGATCCAGTGCTTCATTCTTGGATTCGGTAAATCCCCTGAGCGTCAATTTGTTTGCCTCTTCTGTGGGTGCGGCCTCTAACTCCTCGATGTCCCGTTCCATCTGATCAATACGATGGCCGGACAGGCCGCCGTCCTCCAGAGCCGGCTGGTGATCCCGGGCGACGAACAGGGTTACGCTGCCCACCGACAGGATGGTCTGTTCTGAGTAGTTGGGTGCGATACCCATCTCAGAACTCCTTTCTGCAATGGTGTACCGGGTGTTGACCGCCCGAGCAACCGGAGAAGTTGTCGGCGGCAGTCGCTCTACCGGCAACAGAGCATATCAGCCCAACAAGGAGAAAGCAGGTGTCGACCAGGAGATTGTTTCTGCTTCAATCTGAACATCGGTATTGCTTTCGGCTATCCGGGGTCTGCAAGGAACCGCCGGTATGGAAGTTAACCGGCACACCGGATTCGTTGTGTTAACCGCCAATCCGCCAGAATGGAGTGGAATTGGATTGACGATGCTTAATGGATACGAAATTTCTCACAATAATCCAAGAACTTTTTTTAACGTTTTTACCTATGAAACGGAAAAACGCCTCGAAGATCCACTGGGGACAAAGAAATAATTGGAAAACACCCTCAGTAGTCAGAAGAAAAGACGGAAATCATAACATATGGATTTCCGGCAGGAGGTGCGTCAAACGGCTGATACACCTTTCTACCCTGGGCGGTTCCCGCTTCCCATACCGATAACCGAATGCAACCCACCCCGGGATGATCTCAACTTTCCGAGAGACGATCTCAGATCTCCGGGAGATGATCTCAGATCTCCGGGAGATGATCTCAACTCTCCGGGAGGCGATCTCAGCTCTCCGGAAGACGATCTCAGGTCTCCAAGAGATGATCTCAGCTCTCCCGGAGATAATCTCAGATCAGAAGAAAATTGTGTTATCACTGGAAGCCATAGTAGAGCACTCAGGGATCAGGTGTGCATCCCGCTCCTTTGTTCAAGGAGAGGGGGCCAGGGAGAGGTCAACCCAACCAATGACACCCGACAAAGCCTACTCATCAACGCCCAATCCATCCGGTCCGCCTTAGGTGCGCTTCACCGCTCACAGCGCTCATCCGCCCTCCCGCCCCGTCCCAGGCGGCTGTCAGCGGGAGCATCCCGGCTCCCTGCCCACCTGGAAAGATGCTCCGGAACACATTCCACCGGGATGATATGTAACAAATTACACGTGGCTCAATAGGATCTCTGGGAAAGAAGGTGGAGGTTGTTTTTTCGTACTCAATACCGGTGAATCAAAATGCGCTTTGATCATTTTCTCCCCGGAAAAGGCTTTGAAATTTTCCGAAATAATTTTACACTTATCATAGTTTTATTCCGATAAACAGAACTTTTCAGATGTTTCCGTTCCCGGTTACGGGCGTTCCTGTGGTCGGATGCCCGGGAGTGAGTGGAGCGTCGTGATTCGGGACTGAATTATGTTTGGAGTCACCATTATATCTAATGATATAAAAAAAAGAGGGAGATCACGATGAGATTGAAAATGTATGTCATGGCAGTCGTCGTCCTTGTGGGCTTCGGGGCCTGCAACAGCGTTCCGGAGGATTTTGCGGCCTCCGATAAATACCGTCTGGTGTGGAACGATGACCCCGCCAGGACCATCACCATCGCCTGGGACCAGGTGGACTCGATCAGTAATCCTGCTCTCCATTACGGGGAAGCAGACTATGGACGTCAGTACTGGAAATACGGACATACCCAGGTCGCCACACGGATTCGCCGCAACTACGACATGAATACCCATTTTGCGAAACTCCGGGGTTTAACCGGGAACACGACTTATTATTTTGTCATCAAAGATAACCAGGGTGTCAGCAAGAGATACTGGTTTAAAACCGCTCCGGACACTCCGCAGCCATTTACCTTTATCGCCGGGGGCGACACCAAAAGCTCGGGCGGGCCGCTGGAAGCGGGACGAAGCTCCAATCGGGTGGTGGCCAAGCTGCGGCCGTTATTCGTAGTGTTTAATGGGGATTTCACCTCCGGGGACGGCACAAATCCCGAACGGTGGGAAACATGGTTACGCGACTGGCACGAACTGACTACCACCAGTGACGGAAGGATGATCCCCATTGTGCCGGTCCACGGAAATCATGAAAACGGGGATATGGCGAATCTCACGTATATCTTCGATGCGCCCTATCAGGACGATGACAGTACGCAGGTCTATTATTCCCTGTCATTCGGTGAGAACTATTTCCACATGATCCAGCTCAATTCCGAAATCGAGGAGGGGGGATCGCAGAGAGACTGGTTACAGGATGACCTGCAACAACACCAGGGCTATACATTTAAAATGGCCGGGTATCACAAGCCATTTTTCCCGCACACGGCAGGCAAATCGGAACAGCGATATCAATATCGTCAGTGGGCGTATCTGTTTTATCAATATGGTCTGAATCTCTCGCTGGATGGTGATTCGCATATGAATAAAATTACCTATCCGTTGAGGCCGGATTCCACCGGAAACGGCTACATGGGTTTTGTTCGCGACGATGAAAACGGAACCATGTTTGCAGGCGAAGGGAGCTGGGGCGCCAGACCCAGGGCAAACGATGACGATAAACCCTGGACCTTGTTCAGTGGCTCCTACAACCAGGTGAAATGGATCCATGTCTTCCCCGAATCAGCCGAATCGGACGCCCATATGAAAATATTCACGGTGTTGACAGCCGATTATGATGACAGTGAAAATTTAATCCGGTATAACCAGGACATCGAACCGTTAACTGAAGCCAATATGTTCGAGGTGCCTCAGAATATCGTACTTGATATGCCCGAGTCAGGCGCGCAATATGTCAGATATCCCAATGTTGCGGAGAATTAAAGCATTTGAATAGCTCCAGTCGGTCTGTACTGGAGGTGTCGGGATCGAAGGTGATATCAGCTACCGGGCAGTAAGGACAGAGCAAGGTCCTGTTTCCCCTTACGATTGCGGGAGATTTCAAAGAATTTTATAACCTGTCTCTTTCCGGTGAGCAGATACCGATGTGATCAGGAGGAACGAGCCCGAAGGGCCATCAAGGACAGGGGGATTGCGTCTGGGGAATGGAACCGGGTGCACCTCTCTCTCCTTCTTCTCGGGTTGAATGGAAGTACGGGTACGGTATCCGAGACCGCGGGAATAGGACATCAGAGCGCCCTGAACAAGTATCCCTCGTCACATTTTGTAATCTTTGAAGTTCTGAGTGAAGATCCCGGATACGGGAGGGCGAATCCCGGATTGCTAAGGCAAGATCTCAAAAGTTGCATGGTTTATCTTCCATGTCGACAGTCGACTCGGCTGCGGCCGTTTGATCGGCGGTTCCGAACATCCGGGGGACAAAAAAAGCCCCGCAATCTCTGACAGGAACTTGCGGGGCTTTCGACCGTGGCGCCTCCCCGATTCGAACGGGGGACACGCGGATTTTCAGTCCACTGCTCTACCTGCTGAGCTAAGGCGCCACTACTTCAAATCCAGCAGGAAATATAAAAAGGGGGTCAACAGATTGCAATCATTGATTGGAAAAACTGCGGCGCAACCCGGGGATTCTATTTGTGATATACGTCACATACTTTGCACGAGAGAGAAGATGGCTGGATATTCCTTGCACCCGAAATTCAGGGGACATATTTTCTGAGCGATTGTAGTGAGACTAAACCTCTGAAGTAAAATTTCGACCGCCCCATATTCCGGATGAATAGATGGGAGTTGGATGCACATGGCGCTGGATATACTGATTGTCGATGATAATAAAGACATTTCCGCACTGCTGAGTGATATAGTCAGAATGGAAAATCACCACTCCATAGTAGCCGCCACCGGGAATGAAGCGATATCATTTATTGATAGTCGTCACTTCGATCTCGTGTTCTGTGATATCACCCTGCCGGATATTTCGGGATGGGAGGTGGTGAAACATCTCAGTCAGGTGGCTTCCGAAACGTCGATTGTCATCATCTCCGGACTCGGCGAAGGTGAACAGAGTCAACAGGGTGAATCGTACACCTTTGATATGGTCCTGAAGAAGCCGTTCAAAATCGATGAGGTGCAGGCAGTCCTGCGGCAGTTTTCACCAGAGTGATCCGGCAACTGTCGGTTCTTCGGAATAACCTTCCTTTCTGCGATTCTGGCACAGGCTCCCTCCTGATGGGAAGACGGGTTTCACGGCGTCAGAAAACGTTCCCTCGCTGTCCGCAGAGATCCGTTATGCCCATGCATTTCCCTCGATGGTGCTAACATGCTTGGCGGACTCTCATCGGTCCGGTTTCCTGCATTGGATGCTCGCCCCTTGAATTTGCACTTGACACTCTCAGTGGAGATTTCCTATTTTAGCACTCAATGGATGAGAGTGCTAATAAAGGGTGTGGGCATATGTTTGTCGAGTACAATAACGCAAGCAGTTGTCATAGATTTTCAACGGGAACATTAATAGTAACTTATGACTCAAAAGGAGGAGATTATGGATATTAAACCTCTAGCAGACCGGGTTGTAGTAAGACCCTCGGAGGCTGAAGAAAAGACCGAAAGCGGTATTATTCTGCCTGATACCGCGCAGGAACGTCCCCAGAAGGGCGAAGTTATTGCCGTCGGATCCGGCAAGAAATCGGATTCCGGCGATTCTATTCCCCTGGATGTGAAAGAGGGAGATACGATTATCTACGGAAAGTATTCCGGTACGGAAATCACTTATGGCGGCGAAGAGTACTTGATTATGCGTGAGAGTGATATTCTGGCAGTCATATAACAGAACAGTAAACTTTAAGAAGGTATTTATAAGGAGGATATAGTTATGGCAGCAAAACTCATTTCATATGACTCCACGGCGCGGAATGCGCTAAATAACGGAGTTGAGAAGCTGGCGAACGCTGTAAAGGTGACCCTGGGCCCCAAGGGTCGCAATGTGATTCTGGAGAAGTCGTTCGGGGCCCCGACGGTTACCAAAGATGGTGTGACCGTGGCGAAAGAGATTGAACTGAAAGACCATCTGGAAAACATGGGCGCCCAGATGGTGAAGGAAGTGGCCTCCAAGACCTCGGATGTGGCCGGAGACGGAACCACGACAGCAACCGTGCTGGCGCAGTCCATTTTCCAGCAGGGTCTGCGCAGCGTGGCCGCCGGATCGAATTCCATGGAAATCAAACGGGGTGTGGATGCCGCAGCCAGAGAAGTGGTGGAATACCTCCGGAACGCAAGCAAAGAGCTGCCCGGAAAAGAAGAAATTGCGCAGGTGGGTTCGATTTCCGCCAATAACGATAAAGAAGTCGGCCAGTTGATTGCCGATGCCATGGATAAAGTCGGGAAAGACGGTGTGATCACCGTAGAAGAGGCGAAGACACTGGAGACCAGTCTGGAAGTGGTTGAAGGGATGCAGTTCGACCGCGGCTATCTGTCTCCCTATTTTGTGACGGATTCCGATACCATGGAAGCCGTGCTGGAAGACGCCTACATTCTGATCCACGATTCGAAGATCAGTGCGATGAAGGATCTGCTTCCGGTGCTGGAGAAGGTTTCCCAGATGGGCAAACCGTTGCTGATCATCGCGGAAGACGTGGAAGGCGAAGCCCTGGCGACGCTGGTTGTCAATAAGCTCCGCGGCACGTTGAAGGCGGCGGCAGTGAAGGCTCCGGGCTTCGGTGATCGCCGGAAAGCCATGCTGGAAGATATTGCGACACTGACCGGCGGGACTATGATCTCCGAAGAACGCGGGTTCAAACTGGAGAACACCACCGTTGATTACTTAGGCCAGGCCAAGCGCGTGACCATCACCAAAGATGAAACCACCGTGGTGGAAGGGGCCGGAAAAACGGCGGACATTAAGGGCCGTATCAGCCAGATCCGGACCCAGATTGAGGAAACCACTTCCGATTACGACCGGGAAAAACTGCAGGAACGGCTGGCGAAACTTTCCGGTGGAGTCGCTGTCCTGAACGTCGGTGCCGCAACCGAAGTGGAAATGAAGGAAAAGAAAGCCCGGGTGGAAGATGCACTCCACGCGACCCGGGCAGCAGTTGAGGAAGGAATCATTCCGGGCGGCGGCGTCACTTTTCTGCGCGCCATCAAAGCAGTGGATGATTTCGAACTGCCGGGCGATCAGAACATCGGGGTCAAGATCTTGCGCCGGGCGCTGGAAGAACCGATTCGCCAGATCGCAAATAACGCCGGACATGAAGCGTCCATCGTGGTGCAGAAAGTTCGGGAAGCCGATGACGATAACTTCGGGTTCGATGCCTATAAAGAAGAGTACGGCGATCTGCTGAAAGCCGGCATTATCGATCCCACCAAAGTGGCGCGTATCGCACTGGAAAACGCCGCCAGCGTGGCAGCACTGCTGCTGACCACCGAATGTGTGGTCTCCGAAGAAGAGACGGACGATGAAGACGAGGGCGGCGGAGCACCCGGCGGTATGCCTGGTGGAGCCGGCGGAATGGGTGGAATGGGCGGAATGTACTAAATCCCGCGCACACCAACCGGTTTGCAAAAGCGTCCCGATCACATCGGGGCGCTTTTTATTTTCGCTGACCTGACTGGGCGGTAATCCCTCTACAAGTGGCCCTGCTGTTCGTCATCTCTGGGACAGGAACGCGTGGAACTGGTATACCAAGTGCGCGGGCATCTGTTTCAGGTACTCCGGGTGAGGAGCAACGAAGAGATCCCTCCACTCCGGCCCACCTGGACAGCGGCGGGATTCCGGTCGGGATGACTCGCTGGCGGGTTTTTTAATGGAGGGTAAGTGTTCTGTATATCCTCACCAACATATCCCAGCGATCCATGGGCGTTCTGTTGAGGTTTATTGAGAGAGATCCGGGTTCAGGTAGTTTAGCTCAAAGGTCTCCCGGGAAAAATAACCGAAGGAGTAATAATGCATCCAGTCACCCAGATTAATGAAGGTTCTCCCCTCCCCGGATGCGACGAAGGGATGATGAAAATGCCCCATAATCACATAATCATACCCGTTATCTAGCAGCGGCAGCGCATATTCCTGGTAGGCCTGTTCGACCAGCCGGCGGTTTTTTTCGGGATCGAATTCATTCACCTTGCGCGAAGTGGACGCCACCTTCCGGGCAATCCGGAATCCCAAATCGGGATGGATGAACCGAAACAGCCGAATGGTGAAGGGGTGCCGGAAAATTTTCCGCATGGCGCGATAGGATTTATCCTTACCTAAAATACCGTCCCCGTGACAGATCCAGAATCGTTTCCCCCCGTACATCAACTTGATGGGAGCGGGATGGAGTTGAATGCCCAGATCGTGCTCGAAGAAGGATTCGGCCCAATAATCATGGTTGCCGGCCAGGTAATGAATTTCGATGCCATGCTCTGTCAGATCCCGCAGCAGGACGATGAGGTCAAAATGCTGGCGGGGGATCACATAGCGGTACTCGAACCAGAAATCGAACAGGTCCCCCACGATGTATAAATGCGCCCGCTGTGCCTTCACATCCCGGAACAGGATTTGTAAGCAACGGACTTTTTCGTCGTCCTGGCTTGTTCTGTCGATATGAAAGTGTAAATCCGAGATAAAGTAGAGTGGAACGGCCATTCCCGGTTTCCCTGGTTCCTGGATTATGCACCTTGACTCCGCCGAAATTAGCAGGCTGATCTCCTTTTGTCAATGAGGTTTTGATTTATCCTTCCATGGATGCGGCTCTGTTTCCTGAGTGGATGCTCACGAGAGGGATCGGTTTCCGTGGTGCTAAAAACATATTGACATCAGCTGGTGATCTCCCTAATGTTGAGAGGGCACAGAGCGGGATGAGAGTGGAGGAAACGAACGCGTCTTCCCTGATTCGCAGGTACGCATTGATTAATACAAGGCACATGGTGGCCCGGTGAAGGAGAGCGAAAATTTTCGTAAACAATGAGGGCCCGCTCTGCGTCGAATCAGTGAAAATCGGAACCTTTTCACTCATGTCTTGTAGAAAACACTACATAATAAACACACTTAACCGAATGATGATCGTTATGAAAAGAACACAAATTTACCATCTGGTCGTCCTCATATTCCTCGGAATATTCAGTGTGGGGTTCATTACGCCCGATGCCCTGCAGGCCCAGATTTTTGGACAGAATAAGGTCAATTACGAGAATTTTAATTGGTCTTTTATTCGCTCCGAAAATTTTGACGTTTACTACTACGGGGATAACAAGGATCTGGCGGTGTACACGGCGGAGACGGCTGAACGGGCATTGGTGCAGGTTGATGAGGAACTGAACTGGCACATCACCGAACGCATTGCCATTATTGTGTATGAATCACACAATAATTTTCAGCAGACCAATGTTACCACCCAATATCTTCCGGAAGGGGTGGGCGGATTCACCGAACTCTTCAAAAACCGGATCGTGGTTCCCTATGAGGGAGATTATGAGCAATTTCGCCACGTCATCCATCACGAACTCACCCATGCTGTGATGAATGATTTTCTGTATGGAGGTTCGCTCCAGTCGATTGTCAGTGGCCGGGTCACGGTCCAGCTGCCTCTCTGGATGAGTGAAGGCTATGCCGAGCACTCGTCACTTTACTGGGATACGAAAGCGGACATGACCATTCGCGATCTGGCGGTCAACGTGCAGATCCCTGACCTGAATCAATTGAACGGATATCTGGCATACAAGGGTGGGCAGGGCGTGATGCGGTATATCGCAGACACCTATGGAAAGAAGAAGGTCGGCGAAGTGTTCACACAGATCAAGCGGAATCACAGCGTGGAGCAGGGAGTGCGTGCGGCCCTGGGCGGAGACTTCGAGAACCTGAACAGACGATGGAGAAAGTACATCCGGGAGCAGTACTGGCCGGATATCGAAGGACGGGAAGACATCGTTGACATCGGCACCCAGCTGACTGATCATGACGAATTGAGAAATTACTACAATATCGCGCCGGCTATCTCACCCGATGGCGGCCGGATTGCGATTCTCTCCGACCGTGACGGATATGCCGATATCTTCCTCATCTCTGCGATTGACGGCCGGGAGATCAAGAAAGTCATTTCCGGGGGACGGACTCCCGACTTTGAAGAGTTGAAATGGCTGCAGTCAGGCATCACCTGGTCTCCGGACGGAGAGAAAATTGCCCTGACCAGTAAAATCGGTCCCAGAGATGCGCTCAATATCATCGATGTGAATACGGGAGAGAAGAAGTCCTTCACGTTCAAGACCGTGGAAAATCTGTTCACGGCGGAATGGTCCCCGGATGGCAAGAAGATCGCCATGGTCGGGCATCAGAATCGTCAGAGTGACATCTATGTGTATAATCTGGAAACCAAAGATCTCCGGAATATCACGGATGATATTTACAGCGATTCCGAACCCCGCTGGTCTCCGGAGGGCGACAGGATTATGTTCATCTCGGACCGTGGCGACAATTTACAGGCTGGCGTAAACGCCATGTATCAGTACGATTATACCAATAAAGATATCTACATTTATCATCTGGAGGATGAGTCCATCGAGCGGGTCACAGACTCTCCTTATGAAGAAAATTATCCTGCCTGGGCCCATACGGAAAATAAAATTGCCTACACCTCGGATCGGTCCGGAATCCATAATGTTTATCTCCACGATCTGGAGACAGGGGAGAACTATGCGGTCACCAATATTCTCACCGGGATACAGCAGCTGAGCTGGTCCGGGGATGATTCCAAACTGGTGTTCTCCGGTTATAAAGAGATGGGCTGGGATATTTACATTTTAACCAATCCCTTGAAGATCGAGCCCGGCTCGGTGAACCCGCCGCGGACGAAATTCAGGAAACTGGAACAGGATGAAGGGCTCCCGCCGGTGTATTCCATTCCAGGCCAGGCTCCGGAACAATTCGCTGATTTACAGCTGGAACCACAACAGCCCACCTCGAAGACCGAGGATGAGCAGGGGGGATCATACAGCAGCTACGTGTTCGCACCATGGCATAATCCGGACATGGAGATGACAAGCGCGCCCGATTCTCAGGCAGTGTTCCCGGAAGATACGCTGGAGTCCAAAGATGAATCGGGTGACTATGTCGCACACAATTATAAAACGAAATTCACCCTGGATCTCATCAACAGCCAGGCGTATTACAACACCTTCTTCGGATTCCAGGGCAGCACCATTTTTATGTTCAGCGATATCCTCGGGGATCATCGGTTCCTGCTGGCCACCGATATGTACGTGGATTTGCAGAACAGCAGTTACTTTCTGACATACGAGTACCTGAAAAGGCAGACCAATTACGGATTAACCATCTTCAATTCCCCGAATTTTTTCCGGCACTATTTTTACGGGCTTATCCGTTACCGGAACTACGGCGGCGTGTTCACGGTGTCGAGACCGTTTAACAAATTCAGCCGGATTGATTTCAATGCGCTGTATTATAATGTGGAAATGAAGACCCTGGATATTCCGAACGATCCCCTCTATGTGGAAGCCGGTCTTTACCGCCACGAACTCATTCAAACGGTGCTTCCGTCGCTGTCTTATGTTTATGATAATACCATATTCGGGTATACCGGTCCCATGGACGGCCTGCGGTTTAACGTCACCTATACGCACAGCCCGAAGTACAATAAAAACAGCCTCGATTTCCAGACCGCTGAGTTTGACATCCGGAAGTACTGGATGCTGAATCAGAACTTTACCGCGGCCACCAGATTGACGGCCGGGATCAGCGAGGGCGAGAACGCCCAGCGGTTTTTTATGGGCGGTGTGAGCAACTGGTTGAATCGGCGGTTCGCCGGAGGCCTGGATACCTACATCGGGGATCCGGAGAATATTTACTTCTCCAAATTCGTGACGCCGGTGCGCGGATCCCGGTATTATGAACAATTCGGCACCCGGTATTTCCTGCTGAATTCGGAATTCCGGTTCCCATTTATTCAATACCTCATCATGCGATTTCCGCTGCCGATGTTTTTCCAGAATGTCCGTGGCGCGGTGTTCTGGGACAGCGGCGCGGCCTGGACGAACGGGGACCTGAATATCCTCAGAACCGACCAATTCGGGCGGCGGGTGTTCGATGACATGATTGCCGGGTATGGGTATGGATTTCGGATTTTCTTCGGATATTTTCTCCTGAAAATCGATGTGGCATGGGAACTGGAGAGCTTCCATATTTTCCGGGATGCATCCAAACCGAAGTACTATTTCTCGATTGGTGCCGATTTTTAAGTAACCGGTCCGCTCTCTCCGGCCTGACAAATGAATCCGTATTCTCTCTGTGATGAAGCAGTTGGAGAGAATACGGATTTTTTATATTTTTCAGGGTGTTTATGAGTACCATACTTCGAGTCATTCAGCAAATCGGTCGCTCCACGATAGAATTCTTTCGGGAATTCGGCAGCCTGAATCTTCTGACGCTGAACATTGTGAGAAATTTGCGCTGGATGCTCAAGGACCGGGAACTGGTGGTAGAGCAGATGATGCAGATCGGGGTGAAGGGTATTCCGTTGGTGACAGTGGTCTCAATATTCGCGGGGGCCATCTCTGCCTGGCAGGCTGCCTACCAGCTGGAAGGGGTGATGCCACTGGATTTCCTGGGATCCGCTGCCGGGAAGGGGATCCTGCTCGAGATGGGTCCGGTGCTGACCGGGCTGGTGATCGCCGGGCGCAACGGCGCGTCCATTGCCGCCGAGATCGGGACCATGCGGGTGACCGAACAGATTGACGCGCTGGAGAGTATGGCAATCGATCCGGTGCGCTACCTGGCCATGCCCCGGGTGGTGGCGGCGACAATCATGATTCCGGTGGTGGTGATCTTCGCCGACACCATCGCCATGGGAGGCGCATTTTCG
>Ga0102944_1001871_pt1 | contig 13124 bp, 16 predicted proteins | sample SalPonD_shore_MG_FD_78172 | JGI IMG/M metagenome (GOLD analysis project Ga0102944, IMG submission 78172) | Salt pond soil microbial communities from South San Francisco under conditions of wetland restoration - Salt Pond MetaG... | ecosystem: Environmental > Aquatic > Marine > Intertidal zone >...
CTATCTCCTCGACGACGCGCCAGCCGGGTACGCCGTTTCAATCTCCACACGGCTCATGCCGCGAGGCAGCGGCCCGCGGCGTCGAGCGCCGTCACCTCCCACCCGCGGCGGGCGAGCTCGACCGCATGGATACCGCTGCCGCAGCCGAGGTCCAACGCTCGCCCGAAGGGCGGCTCACGCCCGTCCTGCACACGATCGAACATTGCGGCGATCTGCCTGGCAATGGGCGGTTGGGCGAGCCCCTCCTCCCAGGGCGTGAAACCGATCGAGTAGAGAAGGTTGTAGAACACGCTCGTGGCGTCCTCCCGCAGGCTGCATTACAGCGCGGCCGGGCGCCGCGTTAGCCGGTGATCTCGAGGGCCGAACGTTCACTCCGGTGCGTTCGCGCCTCGGGCACGGCATCGCTGACGAACCGGCCTCTAGAATAGCCGAGGCTCATTACCCGCCGCTCAGGGCCTGGACGATCACCAGTTCGTCGCCGGCATGCAGCGGGTACGACAGCTCGCGTACCTGCTCGCCGTTGACGAAGAAGCGAATGTGCGGGCGGATAGCGTCCTGCTCGTCGAGCACGCGGAAACGAATCCCCGGGTAACGGGCCTCCAGATTGGAAAGCAGTTCGGCCAAGTCGGCCCCGCCGGCCTCGACTTGGCTGTGCCGGGTATACGAGTGCAGTGCGCTGGGGATGAGAACGTTCATCGCCGCCGCTAGCCGAGCACTGCGGTCTCCACCGCGTAGATCTCCGGCAAGTGGCGCGCGAGGCAGCTCCAGCGCCCGCCCTCGTTGCGGCTCGCCCAGAGCTCGCCGCTGGTCGTACCGAAGTACACACCGGCGGGGTCGAGGGGGTCGGTCGTCATGGCCTGACGCTTGACGGTCCACCAGGCCTGCTGTTCGGGCAGGCCCGCATCGAGACGCTGCCAGCTGCGTCCTGCGTTGGACGTCGCGTAGACAGCGGGCTTGCCGCCCGGGCTGGTGCGGGGCCAAACGCTGGTGCCGTCCATGGGGAACACCCACGCAGTGTCGGCGTCCCGTGGATGGACGACTATCGGGAAGCCGATGTCGCCAACGCGCTTGGGCATGGTGTTGCCGATGCGCACCCATTGGCCGCCCGGGCGATCGAGGCGGTAAATACCGCAGTGATTCTGCTGGTATAGACGATCGGGTCGGCTCGGACAGAGGCGCACGCAGTGCGGATCGTGAAAGGTCGGCTGGCTCGCATCGAAGCCTTCGACGACGTCCAGGCCGTCGAGCAAGGGCTTGAATGTACGTCCGCCATCGAGCGACTCGTGCACGCCGCCGCCCGACATGGCAACGTAGAGGTGCGCGGGGTCGCGGGGGTCGACCAGGATCGAGTGAAGCTTCGGGCCATCGGGGGTACCGTCCTGCTCGGTCCCCATCCATCGCCGGTAATCCGGGTCATCGTTGATGCACGAAAATGGCGCCCAACTCAGCCCTCCGTCCTCGGAGCGAAACAGCCCCTGAGGCGAGGTGCCGGCGTACCAGGCGCCGGGCTCGTCGGGATGCGCCGGCGCGAGCCAAAACGTGTGCTTGACGCTGCGCCCGTCCGGTGCCTTGGCGAACGCCGGCGGGCGGTCCGCCTCCTGCCAACTGCGCCCGAGGTTGGTGGAGCGGAAGAGCGTCGGGCCGAGATGGCCGGTGCTCGCCGCGGCGAGCAGCGTCTTGCCGTCGCGCGGGTCGAGCACCAGATGATGAATAATCTGCCCGAGAAAGTGCGGGCCGTCGGCGCGCCAACTGCGGCGACCGGCGTCGGCGTGGTAGAGCCATGCCCCCTTGCGCGTAGCGACGAGCACCACGACGCGACGGCCCGGCCCCGCGCCCGTACGGGCGCGCCCGCCTGTCTTCTTTGAAGTGATTGCCATGGCTCGGTCTCCTCTGGCGGTCGCACGGTCGGTGCCGCGGGCCACACGCTCAGCCCCGCGCGGCGGCCACGGTCTCGCGGATGGGGCGTATCGGCCGCACCTCGATGCTTCCCACGCGCGCCGGTGGGATTTCTGAGGCGATGCGGATGGCCTCGTTGAGGTCCTTGGCCTCGATCATGTAGAACCCGGCGAGCTGTTCCTTGGTCTCGGCGAAGGGCCCGTCGGTCACCGAGGCCTTGCCGTTGCGCACGCGCACCGTCGTTGCCGTCTGAACCGACTCGAGCGCCTCGGAGGCCAGGCAATGGCCGCTGTCGCGGATACCCGCGTCGTAATCGACGCAGTCCTCGTCGGGCAACTCGTCGAGCCGGCCCTCATCGAGGTAGACCAGGCACAGATATTTCATCGCTCCGTCTCCCTAACCGTTACCGCTGCGGTATGGCTTGAAATTGCCGGATTCAGCCCCAGCGTGCCTGGACGGCCTGCCGGATATCCTCGGGCGTCACGTCCCGCACGTGCGTTGCGATCGACCATTTATGACCGAAGGGGTCTTCGACCACGCCGTAACGGTCGCCCCAGAACATGTCCTCCAGCGGCATCGTCACCTTTGCGCCCGCCTCGACAGCCCGCTCGATGAAGGCGTCGGCATCGTCCACGTAGAGGTGGATCGTCACGGGCGTGCCCCCGAGCGCCTTCGGCCCGAAGGAGCCCCAATCCGGAAATTCATCGACCAGCATGACCGTCGAGTCGCCGATGCGCAGACTGGCGTGCATCAGTCGGCCCTGCGGGTCGGGCAGGCGTGAGACCTCCACAGCGCCGAAGGCGCGCGCATAGAACGCCAGGGCCTGCGCCGCACCCGCACAGACGAGGTGCGGCGTGACGGTATGCATGCCGTCCGGGATCGGCTTGACTTTGTTTTGTTTCATGAACGTTCCTCCGCGATTAGGCCCGGCGCGTCGACGCCGTGGCCGATATGAGCGGTCGCCGAAACACGCGGCTATTGGCCCATGCCCAGTTCGCGTATGCGATCGACTGCCTCGCTCGGACCGAAGTCCTCCAGCTCGAACAGCTGGCGCACCTCGATCTCCCCGACACCGCCGTCGATTGCCGGGTTCGGAAAGCGCTTGGTCCATTCAATCGCCTCTTCGCGCGAATCGGCCTTGATCAGCGTATACCCGGCGACGAGTTCCTTGGTCTCCGGAAAGGGGCCGTCGACGAAGCTGCGCTTTTCGCCGTCATACTCGATACGCCAGCCCTTGACACTCGGCTGCAGGCCCGAGCCGTCGAGCAGCATACCGGCGTTGGCCAGTTCCTCGTGGTACTTGCCCATCTCGGCGATCAGTTTCTCCTCGGGCATGACGCCCGCCTCGGAGTCGCGGGTGGCCTTAACGATAATCATGAAGCGCATGGTCGTTCTCCTTTGAAGATATTCGGCAGTGCACTGACTGGTCGTTCGGGCGAACGCCCAATGGACGACGCCTAGCCAGGGCCCGCCGCGGCGTGTTGCAGAGCGGCGATGTCGAGCTTGACCATCCCGAGCATGGCCTGCATGACGCGCTGAGTTTTTTCGGGATCGGGGTCGCTCATTAGATCCCCCAACGCATTCGGAACGATCTGCCAGGACAGCCCGTACCGATCCTTGAGCCAGCCGCACTGGACCTCCTCGCCTCCGTCGGTCAGCGCACTCCAGAGCCGGTCGATCTCCTCCTGCGTGTCACAGTGCACGACGAACGAGACGGCCTCGGTGAATTTGAAACTAGGCCCTCCGTTGAGCGCGACGAACTCCTGTCCGTCGAGCCGGAAGCTGACGGTCATGACACCGCCCGCCGGACCGGGACCGGGACCGGGACCGGTGTCAGCGTAGCGCGCGATGTTCGTCACCTCGGAGTTCTCGAATATCCCGACGTAGAAGCGGGCGGCCTCTTCGGCCTCGGTGTCGAACCACAGGAATGGTGTAATTCTCTGCATGGGTACTCCCTCTTTGCGTAGCCGTGCGGCGCACCCGGCTGCCGGAGCCGTTTCATGCGCCGCGCTCAGTCCCTAGTCGTCGGAGGGCCCCACGGATCGACATTGCGCGGAAAATTTTTCGACCGCTCCCGCGACACCCGACACGTCCCTAGCCGGGTGTCGCCGCTATCTCGGTGAGGCGGCGCTGGAGAAATCGGCGCTCGGGCCCCTGCTCGGTCAGCGCGAGTGCGCGCTGGTAGGACAGGCGGGCCTCGGCGGTCCGGCCGAGCCGCCGGCAGAGGTCCGCGCGCGCCGCGTGGGCGAGGCGGTATCCGCCCAGCTCGCCGTTGTCGAGCAAGCCGTCGATCAGACGCAGGCCCGATTCGGGGCCGTCGCGCATGGCAATGGCGACTGCGCGGTTGAGCGCAACCACCGGCGAGGGCTCGAGCCGTAGCAGCACGTCGTAGAGGCCAACGATTTGCTCCCAGTCGGTAACCGCCGCGTCGCGGGCCTCTGCGTGCACCGCCGAGATGGCAGCCTGGATCGCGTAAGGGCCGAAGGCGCGGGAGGACAGAGCCTGCTCGATCAGGGCGATCCCCTCGGCGATCAGCCCGGCGTCCCAGCGCGTGCGGTCCTGATGTTCCAGGAGGATGAGATCGCCGTCGGGATCGGTGCGCGCGTCGCGCCGCGACTCATGCAGCAGCATCAAGGCCAACAGGCCCTTGGCTTCGGGTTCGGGCAGTAGCGAGACCAGCAGCCGCCCCAGGCGGATGGCCTCGTCGGAGAGGTCGTGGCGCATCAACGATTCACCCGATGACGCAGCATAGCCCTCGTTGAAGACCAGGTAGATCACGCGCGCAACGTTACCGAGGCGCGCCGCCATCTCGTCCATCGCGGGCACCTCATAAGGGATACCGGCATCGCGGATCTTGGCCTTGGCCCGCACGATGCGCTGCGCGAGCGTAGGCGTTGCGGTGAGGAATGCGCTCGCGATAGCCTCGGTGGTCATCCCACAGACCTCACGCAGGGTCAACGCGACTTGTGCATCGGGGGTCAGCGCGGGATGGCAGCAGGTGAAGATGAGCCGAAGCCGGTCGTCGTCGATATCCTCGTCGGCTCGGATCGCAGGGTCGCCGTCGGGGTCGGCCGCCGGCTCGGGGACACCGTCGAGCCGGTCGAACCGGGACTCTCGGCGAAGTTTGTCGATGGCCTTGAAGCGCCCGGCAGAGACCAGCCAGGCCCGGGGGTTGGCAGGCACCCCCTCGCGCGGCCACTGCTCCAGGGCCGCCCGGAAGGCATCGTGCAAGGCCTCCTCGGCGACGTCGAAGTCACCCAGGAGGCGGACAAGAGTGGCGAAAATACGGCGAGACTCGGAGCGGTACAGGGCGTCCAATGTCTCCCGCACGCCGCCGGCATTGGGCTCGATCATCCGAGACGATCCAGGTTTCAAAAAAAACCCGACGAGACGCTCACGGGCAGAGATACGCCCAGCGGCGCCCACTCGAGCCATGTGGCACAACGGGCGTAAGGTTACCGTCCGTGGGGCTGGTTATCAGTATAGCCCTCGCAGGGCGTTCGTTTGAGGCATCCGTCACCACGGGGGCACACACCCGAGCTCGGGCAGCTAGAGCCTGCGCTGATAACGTGCGATCAGAACCAGGGCCGCAATCAGGGGTGCGGCGAAGACGCCTAGGTGAATCCGCCACGCGCCCGCGGGAGACGCGGCCGCCACCGCGAGATAGATCACCCCCGCCAGCAGGAACAACCAACCGCCGTAGCGGTTCACGGCATACCAGGTCTTGTCGTCGCTCAGGCTCTTTCGCGTGCGAACGCCGTAGAAGCGATTCCGAGGCACCAGTTGCAAAACGAATGGCACACTCAGCAGTATCAAGAGTATGGCCGGTACGACGAAGGGTGGGTGGCTCATGGGTACCCGTCGATTGTATGGGTGGCGTTAACTTCCCTGCTTGGCTGCAAGCTTGGTCTCGAATCTGGCCTTGTCGATCACGAATCGCTCGTGGCGACCCTTGGAAATCAGATCGACGCCGTCGTGCGCCTCGACGGCAAACACGAGCCGGCGCCCGTCGACCTCGATCAGTTCCACCCGCGCCGTCACTTCAAGTCCGGGCGGCGTCGCCGCCTCGTGGCTGACGTCGATGTGTGTCCCCACCGTCTGCTCGGCCGGCCAATCCAGGTGCGGGTTGACGGCCTTGATGCAGGCCCACTCCAGGAACCCGACGAGAAAGCCCGTCGCAAACACTTCAGGCATTGCCAGAAACTCCTCCGCTTCAGGGTAGAGCGAGGGAACGGTCTTCGTCGGCGGGACGACGAACCTGTGCTCGTAGGCGATACCCGGTTTCAACGTTGCTTTCATTGGACCCTCCGGTGTGTTCCCGCGCGAAATGGTGTCAACCGATGCGAGGCTCAATGTCGGCCACCGGTGCACCGACAACGGCCATCGCCAATTCGCCGCGCTTGGCCGCCAGGTAGTCGGCCCGATACGCCGCGAACGCCGGGTCGAGCGCCGATAGAGGACTGACAATCCCGTTCGCGAGTACCGGCGGGTCGATGCTGCGAACTTTGGGGCTGACGCGAAAGTGCGGATGCGCCGAGTCGGCAACGAATCGCGTGCCAGGGCACAGCAGTTCGAGCCACTGCCTCACCTCAGGGTGCTCGGCGGCGCGCAGCCGGGACCACAAGGTCTCATCGGAACCCCAGTAATCGGTTTCGGATACGGCACCGGTCCGCACTGCCGCCTTGATGGCCTCAGCCGCCAGTTGGTAAAGCCCAACCTCACGCACGCTTGACCAGCTGGCCCGGTCGACTTCGATAAAGGTGTAGGCAAGCCAGCGCGCGGTATCCGCATCGGCAACGACGATACGCTTGTCCCGCACCGCCAAGGCCTCCAGGGCGGCACGGATATCGGCGCCCGTCGCCAGGTCGAGAAACTCCAGATCCCTCAGAAAGTAATCCAGCCGATCCGCGCACAACGCGGGCATGTCCTGCTCCAGGAGCGAAAATCGCGTCTCGTCGATGAAATCCCGCCAATCGCGCCCATGGCGTCTGAGTATATCGGGTACATCGGAGGCGCCCAGAAAGTCGGGCTTCTTTTCCTCGTGATAGGACTGACTGCTGTGGTCGTCGAATACAAAGTCGATCACGTGGCTGAATGCCGTATGGCTGACATCGTGCAGGAGCGCTCCAATCTGCTCTTCGAGCGAGGCACCAAGGCGTCTGACCAGGAGCATGGCACCGACCGAGTGATCGAAACGCGTAAACGGCGGCGTGATGCCGAGCAAGGCGGTGACGCCGTGCTGCGCGACACCCCGCAGTCTGTCCACCGCATCGCTGGCCATAAGGTCAAGCAACACCGGCTCGTCGATGTCGACCGGTCCGTATAGAACATCTACGTAGCGCATACTATCGCTTGTCGGGTGGAACGTCCTTGATGGGACCGGCGAACGCGGCGTGGGCGGCCGCATCCACGGGTCTGTGTCTGACGACCGTACTCGCCCGATCGTGACCAATATAATTGTCGCCCTTCCAATTATGGGCCGGCCGGATGGGCCTGGGCACGAAACCCCCGCCGCAATTGGGACAGACGTTGTGCAGAACCATATCGACGCATTCCGCGCAGAAGGTGCACTCGTAACTGCAAATGCGCGCCTCAAGCGAGTCGGGCGGCAGGGGCTTGTTGCAGTGCTCGCAGGTGGGTCTGAGTTCAAGCATTGCGTGTCGCCCATTGAGATCGCGAGTACGAGGTCATCCGCAGGCCGGGATCTTCGAAGACGCATCACATCGCGCTGCCGGCATCAGCGCCCCATGCACATATCCCGCAGCGCCAAAATAGTACGCCAATTTCGGGTCGTGGCCGAGAGCTGAAATGCCTTTTCGAAAAACGCGTTGCTCAGCTTTGTCTTTCCATAACCGTTCGGGCAATACAGATATATCACCTTGCCAACCATCATCGCCCTTTCCCCGGCCGAGGCGGGCAAATCGAGGGAGCGAAAGCGTCGTTCCGGCACGGACGATGAGAGAAAGGTGGCGTGGTAGAGGCTCGCCCGCGCCCCGGTGGCCGGCCGCAGTGGGTTCGCGCCGACCACGCGCTCCCACTGCCTTGCGGACAAGGCCTGGACATCGACTTCGTGCCCAAATTCGCGGGCGATGGCATCCCGAAGGCGCGCGGCGAGCTCATCAGGCCGCTGCCCGCCGGCGCGGACGACCAGGTTTCCGCTTTGCAGATAGGTCCGCACGTCGTCAAGGCCCAATGCCTTGCACGACTCGCGCAGCGCACCCATCGGAATCGCCCGACGGCCCGACACATTTATCCCGCGTAATAACGCGACAAAAGTCGTCAACGCGTGGCCCCTCATGGCAAGGCGGCGCAGCCGAGCCGGTTATCGTTCCACTGGCCGCGCGATTCGACCGCGGGACGCGCCTCCGCGCGCGAGGTCGCGACGGCTCAACCGCCTTTTGGACCTGCGATACCGAGCTCGTCCCATATGGCATCGACGCGGGTCTTGACCTCGTCGCTCATGGCGATGGGCCGGCCCCATTCCCGCGTCGTTTCTCCGGCCCATTTGTTCGTCGCATCGAAGCCGATCTTGCCGCCCAGGCCCGAGACGGGTGATGCGAAATCGAGATAGTCGATGGGCGTATTCTCGACGATGGTCGTGTCGCGCGCCGGGTCCATGCGCGTCGTCATGGCCCAGATGACGTCGTTCCAGTCGCGCACGTTGACATCGTCGTCGGTGACGATGACGAACTTCGTGTACATGAACTGGCGCAGGAACGACCACACCCCGAACATGACTCGCTTGGCGTGGCCGGGATATTGCTTTTTCATACTGACCACGGCCATGCGGTAGGAGCAGCCCTCCGGCGGCAGATAGAAATCGACGATCTCGGGGAACTGCTTTTGCAGCAGGGGCACGAAGACCTCGTTCAGGGCCACACCGAGCACCGCGGGTTCGTCGGGCGGCCGGCCGGTGTAGGTGCTGTGGTAAATCGGATTCGTCCGATGGGTGATGCGCTCGATGGTGAAGACGGGAAAGCGCTCGACCTCATTGTAATAACCGGTGTGATCACCGAAGGGGCCCTCATCGGCCTCCTCGCCCGGATGGATCACGCCCTCCAGCACGAATTCGGCGGAGGCCGGGACCTGCAGGTCCGAGCCGAGGCACGTCGTCACGTCGGTCTTGGCCCCGCGCAGCAGGCCGGCGAAGGCATATTCGGACAGCGTGTCCGGGACGGGCGTCACGGCACCGAGGATGGTCGCCGGGTCGGCGCCCAGCGCCACGGCCACGGGGAACGGCTCGCCGGGATGGGCCTGCTGCCAGTCGCGAAAATCCAACGCCCCGCCGCGATGCGCCAGCCAGCGCATGATCACCTTGTTGCGCCCGATGACCTGCTGGCGATAGATGCCCAGGTTCTGCCGTTCCTTGTGCGGCCCGCGGGTGACCACCAGGGCCCAGGTAATCAGCGGCCCCGCGTCGCCCGGCCAGCAGGTCTGGATGGGCAGCTTCGCGAGGTCGACGTCCGCACCCTCGATCACATGTTCCTGGCAGGGCGCGCCCTTGACGACCTTGGGCGACATGTTCAGCACCTGCTTGAACACCGGCCACTTGTCCCAGGCGTCCTTCATGCCCTTGGGCGGCTCGGGTTCCTTGAGCACGGCAAGCAGCTTGCCGACCTCCCGCAGTGCCTCCACCGAATCCTGACCCATGCCGAGCGCGACGCGCCGCGGCGTGCCGAACAGGTTGCCAAGGACCGGGACGTCGTGGCCCTTGGGATTTTCGAACAGGATGGCGGGTCCGCGTGCGCGCAAGGTGCGGTCGCAAATCTCTGTCATTTCGAGTTTCGGGTCGACCTCGGCGCGCACGCGCTTGAGCTCCCCTTCGGCTTCGAGCTTGGCGATGAAGTCACGCAGGTCTTTGTATTTCATACGGGACGGGCGGTGGCTGAGTTGGAAGTGCAAGAATACCAGAGAATGCGCGTGAGGCGTGAGGCGACCCGGCCGGGGAGCCGGATCCGATCCGTCGGCCACAGATAGCTGTTGGAAAGCCGAGGATTTCATAAATTCTTGGAACTAAGATGAAGTGGAATAACTGTCTGCGTATTGCCTTATCCATCAGGCCCAGAGCTTCAGTGTAGTGGTCATGAATAGTCGTATCACCTAACATGGAGACTACTGGGCGATAGTCGCCGTTGCCAAAATCTTCAAGGAATGAACCGCACCGAACGCCTTTACCGTATTCACGGCCTGCTTCGACAAGGCCGGCCGGTGTCCATGGGCCGATTTCTCGAAGAGCTTGAAATCTCCAGAGCGACCGCCAAGCGGGATATTGAATACCTGCGCGATTTTCTGGGCGCGCCCCTCGTCTACGATCGTGCGGCCAACGGTTACCGCTACGTCCCGGATTCGCCGGAGTTTGAACTGCCGGGCCTGTGGTTCAACGACACCGAGCTCTACGCCCTGCTCGCCAGCGAGCAGCTCCTGGAGGCCGTCCAGCCGGGCCTCCTTGGCCCGTACATCGGGCCACTAAAGGGGCGCATCCGCAAGCTGCTCGAAGCCGGCGGCCACAGCGCCGATGTGGTCAGTGCCCGTATCCGCCTCCAGCCCTTTGCCTCCAGGCGGGTCGACCAGGTTATCTTCGGTCGTGCCTCCGAGGCGGTACTCAACTGCGAGATCGCCACCATCACCTACCACGGGCGCGAGCGCGAGGCGCGCACCGAGCGCAGCGTCCATGCTTATCGGTTGCTGCACTACCGGGACAACTGGTATTTGATCGGCTGGTGCGAACAGGCACAGGCCCTGCGCACCTTCTCCCTCGACCGCATCGAGCGGATCGCCTTGAGCGAAACACCGGCCGCGCCCCCTGACGAACGCGCGCTGGACTGCTACCTCGGCGCTAGCTTTGGCATCTTCACAGGGGAGGCGCGCGCCTGGGCCGTACTGCGTTTCACCGCCGAACGGGCCCGCTGGGTTGCGGACGAAACCTGGCACCCCGACCAGATCGGCCAATGGGCCGGGGAGATTTATGAGCTGCAGGTGCCATACTCCGATCCGCGCGAGTTGCTCATGGATGTCCTCAAGTACGGACCGGATGTGGAAGTCGTCGCGCCGGAGGAGCTTCGCCGCCTCGTAGCCGACCGGGTCGCGGAAGCAGCAGCACAGTACGGCGGGGGCGGCCAGCGGCCGGAATAGCCGAGGTGTAGCCGCTTTGTCTTCTCGACCGCACGGCGGAATGGGTCGCCAACGCCCCCAAAGGTGGTCGCCCGCAGGCTCAGAGATTAGTTCGCAGGCTCAGCTGGTGAGCCACCGGCCATGGTAAACAGGAATACGCTACATCATTGGAACGCGAACAGCCGTTGGCGGGCGGCGCTCTCGGAGGAGGCGGGGCCGAAACATGGTGCATTCGTTAGAGATACGCCGGGCATCGGCAACCGCTTCGTCGCTGGTCGGCTTGGCCAAAAAGGGTTGGATACGCAGCAATGAGCGCCTGTAGGCCTTCACTTACCTACTACGCTTTTTGGGGAAAAAGCGACGATGAAGGCGGTTTCCATTTGTTGCCGTACCATTGTCTGGACGTAGCGGCAGTCGGCCGCGCATTTCTCACAACCAATGATTGTATCCGGCAGCGTCTCGCCGGCATGCTCGAATGCAGCGAAGATGATCTTGTCTCGTGGGCTGTCTTCTTTCTCGGGCTTCACGACATAGGAAAATTCGCTCGCCACTTTCAGGCACTGCAACCAGAGCTGTTTCGCATGCTTCGCGGCGAGTCGGCGGACCTCCCCTACGTACGGCACGATATCCTCGGTGAAGTACTTTGGCGCACCCACCTCCGTCCTTATTGCGCCAAGCACGGGTATCTTGACATAACACAGGAGCGCAGGCGCGCGTACGATACCAGCGCGGACTATTGGCTCCATGCAATGATTGGGCACCACGGCAAGCCGGTCTCGGCCACCGACCAGTCGGTCCGCGAGGTACCGAGCACCTATTTCCCCGATTCCGTGATGGCGGCGGCAGAGTCGTTTCTTGTCGACTGGCGTTCGCTTAGCGTGCCGCCCCCCCAGGCCGCGCTCACCGCGCCGCAAGGGACGAAGGGAGCCTCGTGGTGGCTGGCCGGCTTGGCCGTGTTGTGCGATTGGCTCGGCTCGAACCGTGAGTACTTTCCCTTCGTTTCACGGCAGATGCCGCTATCTGAGTATTGGGCTACGGCGCTGCACCAGGCAGAGCGAGCCGTCGTCGAGTCAGGCCTCGTTCCGGCCCGGCATACCGCGGGGCGGACGTCCGTTGTTTTCTGCGGCCCCGACGCCCGGAAACCCACGCCCTTGCAGGAGTATTGCAAAACGCTAGCGCTTCTACCCGGTGCGGGGCTCTATCTGTTGGAGGACCTCACGGGTGCAGGCAAGACCGAAGCGGCGTTGATACTCACTCAGCGATTAATGGCGGAAAACGGCGACCGGGGTGTTTACTTTGCGCTACCGACCATGGCGACCGCTAACGCGATGTTCGAGCGAATGGGGGCTGTGTACCGACGCCTTTATGCGCAGGACTCTACGCCGTCTCTGGTATTGGCCCATGGGGCCCGGCGCTTGCACCGCGGTTTCAGAGACGCAATCGAAGACTACCCAGCATCAGGTGCGAGCGAATACGGCGACGGCACCGAATCGGCGCAATTCCGCTGCGCCGGCTGGCTCGCCGACAACCCGAAGAAGTCTTTGCTGGCCGAGGTCGGCGTGGGCACCATCGACCAAGCGGTTCTCGGGGTACTTCCATCGCGCCACCAGTCGCTGCGCCTCCTGGGACTGCTCGGCAAGGTACTGATTGTCGACGAGGTTCACGCCTACGACGCCTACCTGCTGAATCTGCTCAAGTCCCTCCTGACGTTCCACGCCGCATCCGGCGGCAGCACCATCTTGCTCTCCGCCACCTTGCCGCTAAACCAGCGCCAAGCCTTGATCGATGCCTATTACAGTGGAATCCAGGCTCCGTCACAACGCATAAAGCGGTTCGGCGAAGGGGAGTATCCGCTGTTGACCAGTGCCGGCGACGGGATGTTGCACGAGAAAGTGCTCGCCTCGCGCTCCGAGGTTTGTCGCACTGTGACCGTCGAGCGCTTCGACACCCTGGAGCAGGCAGAGGCGCTCATGGCCCAGGCGGTGGCACAGGGCCAGTGCCTCTGTTGGATTCGCAATACCGTCCACGATGCACGCCAGGCATGGCGCCAGATAACGGCGCGGCACCCCGAGTGGGCGGTTGACCTCTTTCATGCCCGCTATACCCTCGGCGACCGC